>JAEEGH010011456.1_pt1 | contig 20110 bp, 26 predicted proteins | sample 9134181 | NCBI WGS metagenome assembly JAEEGH01 (sample SAMN16246544, study PRJNA631951) | gut metagenome | biome: gut microbiome; feature: rumen; material: DP-attached | host: Bos | place: Iran: Karaj | collected 2018-10 | reverse complement strand
TCAATGCGTGTTAGCACGCTAATTTTTATATTATAGAATTTTTTTAGAAATTTATTTCTTTAGAACAATTGATTGGCGCGCTTAGTAAGCTAATTTTAACATTTAAGTTTTTACTATAAAAAATGAAATGTTAAAAAACCCTGGAATGATAGTTTTAGCTGCTAACTTTACATCACGTTACAGGCATTTGAAGCTATACTTTTACATCACGTTACAAGAATAAAAAAGAGGAATATTTTCATATTCCTCTAAATTGATTTGACCTGTTTTCTATTTCTTTAATTCGTGATTGATTGAATCATTATCATGCCTCATGAGCCAATCAGCAGTATCAACATATTTTGAGCCCAATGCCAAAAGAATTATATCAAGGCTGTTATCTGTTAACTTATCAACTGTCTTGGCATATTCATTAATGTCCATATTTGTTTCTTCATTCAGTGTGTTAATCGCGTCCAAGGCAATTTTGTGGTTGATAAGAATCTTTTGAAGAATTTTCATTTTTCTTTTTGAGTTTCTTTTATTGTCCAAATATCCAATAAAAAGTCCCAAACCTACCAATAATAAAATTAAAAATATTACCATAGTCTTAATTATAAATTATAATATTTGTTTTTTCCCATTGTTTAAGCAGAACAGGTATTCTTTCAACTGCATCAAGAATAAATGTTTTCCATAAGCCATTTACTTCTTCAGTCCACATTGGGCAGTGTTTGCCGTCTCTGTATATATCGTTGTATTCATCGATTTTATAGCAATCTGGCAGTTCTATTTCTGCTTCTTGTATCAAATCATGCTTATAATACAATGTATCGTTCGGTTCATAAAAAGTTGCCGTAACCTTGCATTCGCGAGCGCTATACGCTTGATAGCATTGAACTAAATACAGTTTCATAATTCTTAATTTTTATACATTCCTTCAAGTGCAAGCAAAGCAAGACCTTTAGGAATTAATCCGTAATAGTCGAAGTGATGTGCATTCAACCAACCAAACAACGCCTGCAATTCAAGATATGACAGTGTATTTCTATCCGAATCGATAATTTTTATAAAGTCACTATGAAATTCAATGCCTGTGCCCAATATTTCTTGAATTTCATACATTTCTACCTTGGTCATGCTTTCAATCGGACGTAAATAGGGTTTGACATCAGTACAATCAAATACTATGTCTGCATGTTTAGTCCTAACAGTGATTTTATTTTCGACAGATATTCCTGAAATAATTCCAAGTTTTACAGCAGGGTTTGCTGTAGTTACATTCGCTCTATAGGGCAGCAATTCGGAGAAGACTTTCAATAATAAATCTTTATCTTCTTGTTTCATAATTTATTCAATGTTTTTCAATATCTCATTCCTAAATTGTTCTTTCTCAAAGACACGAGCCCTTTTAGTGAATGATTTTTTATATTTATTTCTAATCTTCATTTGCCGTCTCCAATCGAGAAGCTCAAAAAACTCCCAACCGAATTTTTTATATCTTTTCGTTAGACCTTTTTTCATTTCATTGCTTCCTTAAAATCATCAAACATTTGGTCAAACCACTGCTCAAATTCGCATGTTGTGTAATAATCATGAATATTATTTTTCAACCACTCAGCAGCCTTGTTTATCAGTTCCTGCTTTTCCTTTGCAAATTCTTCATCTTTTGCTTGAGCAACTGCAACTGCAAGGTTGTAGCAAGTTTGATTGTGTTCAGCGAACGTAATAGCAGAATGCAATTCGCAATTAATAAGTTTCATTATATTCTGAAACACTATCGTATCATTCTTGTTTATCATAATTTTTAATTAAAGTTCTTCAACGTTATCATCATTGTTCTTATTGTCAGTTTGCTCCAAATATGGCAGCAAAAATATATCAGCAATTATCATTGGATATATCAATAATTGAGCAGCCTCTACAGAAACAACGCCTGAAAAACGTATTATAAACGCAAGTATTATTGTTATTGCAATAAATATGCATGCTTTAATTTGTCACTTATCCATAATTATTAATTTTTTGTTTGAATTAGTATAAAACAAAGACGTCTGAAATTTACTAAAAATTATTTTTTTTTATAAAACAGGAAATTTATGAAGTCGTTAGCATCAATGATATTTGAATCATCACCTGAGGAACAACTCGAAAAAGCAAAGAAAGCAAAATGGTTCAGATGGGAATACGAATATACAAGATACAATCCACAAACAGGTGACCGAAAAGAAACGGGTGAAGTTTTTGCTCGTACTGAAAAAGAAGCAACAAAGCTTGCAACTGAACAGTGTGAACGCGTAAGATACGGCGAAAATTATTTTGTTGGATTGACAGGCAAAAAGGAACCTGTAAAATTAGATAAAGATTTTGTGTTAAAGCAAGAGAAAATTCTTGACCGAATGGGCCGACCTAAAGGGTCAAAAATAATTGCAAGTAAAAAATATTAAAAAGTTGGAGAAAATTCTCCAACTTTTCATTTATAAATTTCTTCAATCAGTTCATTAGCAATATTTACGGGGTCTGCATGAATCTTCATTAATTCATAGGCCTTTATTCGATATTGCTCATATACATCTTGATTGTTAAGTATATACTGACACTTATCAGCTGTATTTTCAAGATTTTCAAATTTGCTTGACAAACAAATGCAGGCGTCTTGTTCAATAAGTGATGACGTTAACTTATTGTCTTTGTCATATAATTTTGTTAATGTTGTTTGCCCATAATCAAAGATTCCTATTGTACCTGAATCGATAATTTCCATTTGAGCGTACTCAAAATTATTGCCTGCCCATGATTGATTAGGCAAATTAAAAAATTCGGTTCCGTACGCCGCTTTTCCTATTGTCTTTGAAATTTTATTTACGTCATACTGCTCAAACCAAAATATTTTTCCTTCGCGTTCAAAGTCCATCAAATCATCATCTGGTGTGACGTCATATTTGTTAATGAACAAGTTATCAATATGTTCAACAACATTTGAATAGCCTATTGGTTTGCCTTTCCAATTAAATTCATATTTGAAATTCTCTTGGCCTTTTATCTGGTCATCGTCTTTGATACCACGAAATTCAATATCAAAGCCTTTGTTTATAAATGGATAACGTCCTCTTAATATACGTAACGAATCCTTAAATGGAGCATATCTACCAAGATTTGTGATAATATGTTTCTTCAATTTAACAGGTACCCATACTTTTGAAGGATTAGAAACAAACTTATAAGGGTGACGCATGTGAATATATTTTTTCAGAGCCTCTTGTTCACCTAATGTATGTTTCACTGCTGTATATGCAGGCGTGTTATTGTTAAATGTTACAATTTTGTCAAAGATATTCAAGATTGCCTTGTTTGAGAACACATCTCCGTAACGTTTTTCAATCGATTGAAGCGCGTGGTCATTCAAGAACAAAACTTTTTTACCTTTCATTTGAGCAATTGTTTCATATATCTTGTTTCGTAAAGGATTGTCTACGAACGGCATTGAATGAAAAAACACAATATCTTGTTCCATTGACTTTAATTTCGTCAGGTCGTTTTCTATCGTATATTCTTTGACAATATAACCTGCATCAATAAGGGCTTTTTTCATGTGTGTAACGTATGTTAACACTCCATAACCCGCAGCCATAAAATCCTTGTTTTTTGTTAATAGCTGTAATATTACGGTATTTTTATTCATAATTTTGCAAGAATTTTTTCGATTTGCGCATCATTGTATTCAACATAAAGTAATTCCCTAAGTTTTTCATCAAGGTCGCAATTAAATGGTTCCATTACATAATATACATTGCCTTTTTCGTTCATTTCCAAACCGACCAATAATGTTATTGATTGATTTGTTGCTTCACTTATAGGCAATGCAACTATAGAAGGATTGTCTTTTGTCGATTTTTTAGCAAGTTCATTATATTCAGCAACAAACAACGAAATTTTATTAACAAAACCTTCTTTTGGAACTTTTACTATTTCGATGTCACACGTATATTTCAAAACGTTTTTAAGCAATTTCTGAAATGATTTTGCTGCGTTTTTGTCAATTGACAAAATGCTTATGTCTCTAAAACCCTTTTGGAACATTGACAAATAAACAAACAAAAATTCTTTATTTGTAATTGTTCTAAAATCGATATTTATATAACCTTTCATTTTCTTATGATATTTTCTAAAGTGTTAATTCTTTCTTGTACCGAACCGCGAAGTTCTTGATAATTTACTTTTAACATTTTCAATATAACAAGAATTTCTTTTTGAATATCACTACGGTATTTTTCTGAACAAGAACGCAAACCGTCATTTTCAACAGGAAATTCTATAGGTATAAACATAAATTTTATATCATCATTGCATGACTCAACAAAATCGCGTGTACGTTGAAGTTGTTTTTTATAAAATTGTTCTGATACTTGCTTGTTGTGATAAAGATATTTTGTATAAGCAAGAACATCAATAGGACATCTGTCTGATACAAAGGAATCAGCGGTTATATTTTCGATTGATTTATAAGTTGCATCAAAGAAAACGTTTTGAGAATTTTCATTGCCGTTTTCATTTATTTGGAGTGTGCTATCATTCCTAAGGCATTCTCTTATTGATTCGTTTACTATTTGATAACCGCGCTTTTTCATTTCAGAAATAAGCGTAGTTTTTCCTGTCGAATGAGTTCCTATTAGAAAAATCTTCATAATTTGATTTATTTGTTATTAAAAATAAATTTTCAAAGATAAACTGTTCTTGACGAAGTGACAAATTTCGATTCTTGAAACGTTTTCATTTTTGCAGAACCGTGTTTAACTAATTTCTTAGTGGGCAATTCATCAATAAGGTCGTAAATATAGAAAAATTCTTTACCTTCAGCAGGCAACAATCCTCTACCAATTGTTTGTCTGTTGATGATTTCTGATTTGTACGATTCACAAAGAATAGCCCAATTTATATTTTTCAATGTCACGCCAGTTGACAATACGCCATAACTTGCAACAATCAGACAGTTGTTTGTCTCAAGCATTCGAGCTTTGATTTCTTCGCGTTTTTTCGTACTTGTTGAACCCTTAATAACATAGATTTCTTTATCCATCCATTTGTTTTTAAGATATTTTGCAACTTCTTCAATGTATTCAGAGTGTGTACCAAATAAAATCCCATTGCCTGAATTTGTTCCGATTATTTCATCTATTACTTGATAACGTTCCTGTGACAATCCAATTGTCAGTTGTTCAACTTGCAAACATTCAGAACCCATTGACTTCATATACATTGTAAGGAATTTTGACCATTCCTTTTCATTATGCAACGGTTTTTGTGATTTCAAAACAATAGGCAATTCTTTTAACTTATTCATTGTCAAGCGACATTCTGATTTTGGCAACATAACAGGTTCACCATTCTGTTTTTTAACGTCACCAAGCACGTATTCTGCTGCTTTGTTCCAATTTCTACAAAAGTTAATATCATCAAAATTATATTTGATATGTATTTGCTCAATATTTGCATTACAAATAAAACCATCGTTAACAAGTTCATTTGTTTCAAGCACTTGTATTGTTGGGCCCATTAGCATGTGACAAGCAAACGATTCAATAGTATCTTTTTTAGGCAATGTACCTGTAAAACCGAACATCATTTTTGATTTTTCGACAAACGGCTGAGAAAGAATTTTTTCAATTGAATCACAAACAAGATGATGTGCCTCATCAATGCAAATCATATCAAAATCATCATAATAATGAGGGTCATATTTAGGATTTGGCTTGAATTTTTTTGTTTTTGAATCGCGTTTTTGTGGTATCAGCTTGTTAACTAACGATTGATATGTTCCTATAGTAAGATTCGCAAGTTTTACTTCTTCGCCGCCTGCCCAAACTGCTTCTCCTGTGAAAAAATCAGCGTATTCTTTGACGTCTTCCAGTCCTTGTAACACAAGTGTGACATTCGGAACAACCATTAATGTCTTTTTCACGCCCTCATGTTCTGTCATATAACGTGCAATAATATAAAAGATTAAGGTTTTACCTGCACGTGTGCACAATTCTGATAATGATTGTCTGTAATTAATAATTTTCCATGCTGATTTTAATTGATAATCACGTGGTTCAAGAGACAGATTCCAACCTTTTACTATTTCAACAAACTTGTCATACGATGGAGCGGTTCTGTGTTTGAAATTTGGAAGCAATTTGTCATCGCAAGCAATATTTGCCTCTTTACAAAAATCGATGATTTCTTTCCATAAACCTGAATATGCCCACATATATAATGAACCATCTTTTTTGTTTCCGCGGTGAATATAAACAACAGGACGAGGTATTCCTGTAAACCGAGGCAAAAACATATATTCAGGTATCTTATTGAAATGCTTTTCAATAGCGAGCAAATCGCTTTTGTCGCCTAAAATAAAAACGTATCTAAATGTATTTTCTGAATTTGCAACTGTTACCATAATGAATTAAAAGGGTAATTTTTCTACAAGTGACGCTGTGTCATCATCCTTGCACAATAGCATATAATTATTTTTAATGTTTTGAATATCAAAAGATTTCCATTCTGCCGATTCAAACAATTCTTCCGGAATAATGTCCATTGACAATGTCACCATTTTGATGTTAAAATCAAACATATCTGACATATCACAACGATTATATCCTGCATATCGTTTCTTTGTCAGCAAAAATGAAATGATATTTTCTTTTTGTTTTATAAAATTGTCATAAGTAATATTCAACGCAAATTTACATTCTTCCCAATCCTTTGGTGTTACTTTGCGTTTTATTGTTTTGCCTGTTTTTGTAGTTGTAAGCTGTGTTACAATTGACAAAACATTATCACCTGCATCACCACAAATAACTTTGTCCATTATAATATTTGTAGGTTCTATATATTTGATTTCCAAAATGTTATTCTTCAACCAAATCATATTTGCGCTATCTTCAGGCTCAAGGATAAAATCAAATTGTGACAAATTTGATTTATCTGCTTTTTTATGAAATACTATTCCTGATGTTTTTTCAAAACATGCAACGAAAGTGCCATCGGCTCTATATTTCACCAGTTGCCAAAGGTCTTTATCCGTTGACCAAATTATTACATCTCGTCCGTCATTAAATAAACGGTTTGACCAATATGTTATCCAGTCATCGCCTTCTGCGTTTTTTGAATTTGATACTGTCATACCGATTGATTTGCATCGCTCACACCAATCATCAAATGCGCCCCATATTTGGTCCCAGTTTACTTCTTCATTTAGAGTACGATTTGATTTATAATCAGTTTTGTATGCTGCAGGTTTTTCAATTTTTTTGCGCCATGAACCACCGTCCCTAACAATTATGACATCATCTAAACAACGCAAATAATTAACCATTCCTACAAGAGATTGCGACAGCAATCTTTGAATCATTTGTCTACCTGGGGTATAATCATCTAATCCAGCAAGAAATTTATCCTCACATGTAAATATTCTGGAACGTAACAACCAGTTACCGTCCACAACCAATGTACATTTACTCATAATTTTCAAGTATATAATTTATAGTCTCATAAATTGCTTCTTCAGCATTGCTTTTGCTTGATTCACATTTATATTTAATAATTTTGTTTTTACGAAAAAGTTCGCATATTCCCTGATATTTGTTCATACCAACCATACGGGCGTAAACATTTACGTGTTTTTCGTCTCTCAGCCACTTACAAATGGCAACAAGTGTGTTATAATCGCACAACCCGTATTCAAATTGACTTTTTAATAGAATAGGTAGTTCCATACTATTTTCATTATATATCAATATAAAACAGAGTTATTTTTATTTATAAAATTCTTGATATTTTTTTATGATAAATTACGGTAATATTACAAGTATAGAAGAATTACATGATTTGCTTGAACAAATTCTTGAAAAGAAAAAGGAAAAAACTTCTGACCAACCCGAGGTTGTTTACGCAAAGGAAGAATATAACAATATCTTTGAGCATATTATAATGTTCACCAACAGCGATGATCCTAAAAAGAATAAAACATTAAATATTCTTGAAGAAGCAATTGCAAATCTCAAAAAGAAAAAATGCGACATTATTCCAGAGTTGCATATTTTTATAGCAAAAGAGGTAATTATTGATGAATCTGAAGATGGCGAATTGACAATTTCCGACTCAAAAAATAAATTAAAACTTGATGAAGAAGACAACTCAAACACACTTATTTTGAATCGTCTTGGAGCATTAGGAGAAGAAAATTCCGAAGATTGTGTTTCTGTATTACAAGACCGAGGATTCTTGGTATTAAATCCTGTTAATTCGTCAATGTTGGCATGTAATAAATATGATACTGCAAAATTACTACAAAAAGCAAATATTCCACAGCCTAATTTCTGTTTGATGACAAAAGCAATTCTTGATGACGAAAAGGAATATGCAACGTCACTAAAAACAATTTATAAAGATTGGTCTGACGAAAACGAAGACCTTAAATTCGTTGTTAAAATTCTTGATGGTCATGGTGGAACAGGTGTTGCATTGATAACAAATAAATACCTCAAGGCATGGTTACAATTAGTATTTGCTGTCGATTCAGAAGTTAAATTGCTTATTCAACGTAAGGAAGAAGCTGATGGAGGTGATATTCGAGTTCATGTTTTGACATTGAGAGACAGACAAGTAATATTAGGAGCGATGAAACGAGTTAAGATTTCAAAAGATTTTCGAAGCAACGTTTCATTGGGTGCAACTGCAGAAAAAATAAAACTTACACCAGAGCAGGAACAAATTGCGTTAAAAACAGCAAAAGTTTCAACATTGCCTTGGTGCGCTGTTGACATCATGCCTATTGTCAAGGGCACAAATAAAGAATTGGGTGAAAATGCAGTATTGGAAATAAACGCTTCTCCTGGTACTGATGGTATTTCTGAAGTGCTTGATTATAATTTTATGAACGTTATGTTATCACAATTAACAGAACCCAATGAGTTCATGTTAAATGACAAAATTGCAGGATATGTTGAGACTGCTACAGTCGATTTTGGTGATAACCCAGTAGATGTACTTGCAAAACTTGATACAGGCAATGGCGCCAAAGCATCACATATTGAAGTAGGTGAATATACAGAAAAAGGCAAAAATATAACATTCAGCTTCATGGGTAAGAACTATACGTTTGAGAAAATTGATGAATCAAACGCCTGGGCAGGCGATACCCACGAAAGCCGTCCTATTATTGAATTGCCTTATTTGAAATTAGGCCGACGTGTTTTGAAAAATGTTCCGATGGCTATTGTAAAACGCCGCGAAAAAAATTCAAACATGTTGCTTAATCGAGATTTGCTCTCAAAATTTGGATATTCAGTTTCATGTTCCAAAAGGCATTTGCTTTCGCGTGAAATGGAAAAAATACAAGTATTATAATGGCTGACCTTTCTTCAGTATTGTCGCAATATTCATCACGTTTAGAGGAAATAACAGTGAAATATGACAGTAAGATTAGCGATATAAATGCAATTCAAGAGGAAATGAACAATTTACCCAATTTTGTCGAAACAAAAGGACCAGATTGGGTAAATTCTCAACAAGCATTGCTTGAAAAGAAAATTACTGATAAAACAGTACTTGTAGATAAATGGCTTTCAGAGCAAAAACAAAAGTTAGCAGATTGGTTGAAAAAACGCAAAGACGCAATAGAAAACGAAATAAAAGAAACTGCAAAACAAAAGGAACTCGCCGAAGCTGAAGAAAAATCACGTATTGCAAGTTCAATGAAATAACAATATAAAACATGAACATTATAAAATTTAATGACCAAATAATACCTAATGATTTGGTATTCAACACATTTTTCAAAGGCAAATATGTGTATGCAATAAATTGGTTATATGCGGTTCCTATTGGTTCAGACGGCATAACAAATGAAGAATTTATTATGTGGTCACAACACCCAGATATTTTTGATACTTCGTCTGATGAACAAGTAAACGATGAATTTTTGATTGATTCAGATACTTCGTCTGATACATCATCTGATGACGAAATTTTGTATACTGTTAATTTTAAGAGTATTATAAACGGTAAAATTTTACAAAACAAAACAGATTTCAGGGAGGGAGAAAAATGCATTTTCAAAGTATTTCCTGAAGATGGATTCGCTGTTTATAAAGTAAGGGTCAATGACGATTTCCTTGAAAAAACAGACAATAACGAATATTCATTTAATGTAACTCAAGACTCTGAAGCTGCAGTTTATATAATTCGTAAAACTGCATTAGACGTTCCGTTAATTGATGTTAACGAATATTGGTTATATGTTGACCAAATTGCAACAGCAAAAATAAATGATGTTGCTGCTCTTGAGGTATACAACAAGTTCACTTCAGATGACGAAATAACAGAAGATGAATTGCGCAAATTCAGAACCTGGCTTGCTCAGTCGTTTCTTGATTATGGTCTCGAATTGACTGATATTCAAACAGGTACACTCAATTATTATGCAAATGAACTGACTGATACAACAACAACGATGTTATATTCACTTCAGTCATCTATTCAACCAAAATTGTATTCAGCTGCAATAAATCAAACATGCAGTTGTCAATCAAAAACAACAAATCTTGCTTCGTTGTTTACAACAAACGAACTGACGGTTTGTGACCCATTAGCCTTATACCGACAAATGATTCATAATCAAATGGTTTTAATGCTTTCAGATTCTAAATTTTGGTCAAAATATTTGTTGCTGATAGATGAGGTAATTCGTTATTTGAATGGAATCCTGAAGCTCAATTTTCCATTATATTCAAAATCTGCACTTTCAACGCAATTTATTGACTGCAGCAAATTGAATGAAAAGGACCTTGGTCAAATGGAAGGTGTCAGAACACTAACAAATACAATAACTGCTCTTGAATATATTAAAGATGAAAAAACGGCAGAACACCAAAATTTCATCAACGAATCGCTTACAAAATTTGCGAATATTTACGAGCTTTTGAGATGGTAAAAAGTTGGAGATTAATTCTCCAACTTTTGTTTTTTGTTTATTTCGTATAAAGCGTTCAGCAACGGCACGTCGCTATCAAATTGTTCAACTATCGAAGCAACATCTTTATTCAAGCAATGTGAATCGTAATAAGGTTGGTCATCATAAACAAACGTATGCGATGGTTCAATTCTTGGGTCAAGCAAAAACATATTTCTGACATTATTGTAATTTGCACCTACTGCTTTGCATGCTCGAGCAAAATCATTACAGAACGTTACTTTCAGCGCAAAATACGAATTTTCCATGAATTTAGCCATTTCTGCTTCAGTTGAATCAGCGTAAATAATCTTAAATGACCCAGGATTGTTTCTTGTATACAACTGTGCAACTTTATCACATAACGAGATTTGTTCTTTGTCAAAATAACTTATAATGACAAAATTCATCGTAAGATTTGAATGACAAGTTGTTCCTGAAAACTCAGGTGAGAACAAAACATTTTTGTTATTCAAACACTTTGTAAACCCTACAGGAACAGTTGACTTGATAACAAAAGTGTCTACTACAGATTCAAACTTGCGAATTGATTTCATAATAGTAGAAGTATCAAGCAACCCCTTTTCGATTATAGGTGTGTCAACACAAATAAATGCAATATCAAAATGCAAACCTGAGTTTGCCTCATAACGATTTGGCATTTCATTAACTTCCGCATTATAAGGGTCGTAAACATAAAAATTATTATAAGTGTCGTTCGATATAACAAAATCATAATATAATGACGAACCGACATTACCAAATCCTATAATTAAAACGTTCATCGTTCAAAAGGTATTACTGTGATTTCTGCTTCATTCAAATCTGACGCCCATTTTGCGCTCTCAACAATCGTGTTTACTGTCTCGCCGTTTGCTGTATTAAATTCAACTATTTCACCGTACTGCGGCAATTGATTGAACGCAGGACGCTCAAATTCTTTAACATACGAAGCGTCCTTGGTCTTGAATATAATTTTTACTTTCATTGTTTCAGGACATTATTGATTTCAGCAGGTGACGCCATTTTGTCAAACCTTGCAACAACATTAGATTTCAAATCTTCAGCGCTCATATCAGCAGCAAACTTCTTAAAAACAAATACACTCGGTACTTTCATAATTCCCAAATTTGACATAATATCAGCACCAAAAGGATTTGTATCGAGCTTAAGGCTAATAAATTCAGCACCACCTTCAAAAGTTGTTTTTGAATACAATCCTTCTGCATACTTGCATTGTCCGCAAATCGATGTTCCAAATTCTACTACAATCATTTTATATAAATTATGTTATTTTCAAAATTTTCTTCAATATATTTCTTTACTTTTTGATAATCACGTGATTGACGTTCAATCAATCCTGGTACTGTATCTGTTCGGGACCTATCTGTTTTGTCTAAACTTACTCTGTGTTTGCACAATGCAGGATTATTTGATACCTCAAAAAGAACAAATTGAAATTCTACATTAGGATATTTTGAATACATCTCAATGTCCTGTTTCAAGTAATATAAATTGCAATTTGTATTCGCATTTATAACGTCCTTGTCATTGCGAACATATTTCAATATTTCTTTTTTGCTCAATTCAGCGATTTTCTGATTTTCTGATTTTGAGATTGGTCGTTGACGTCACCAAGATAACTTTTTCGAAGCTCGTCCATTTCAACAGATGGGATTCCTTGTCGGCGCGCCCATGTTGATTTTCCTGAACCCTAGCATCCTATTGTGAATATTAATTTCATATATTTTATTTTATTTAATATAAAACGTTGACTAAAAAATTAACTCATCAAATATGAATAAAAGCGTAATTTTAACATTTTTAATAGCTATTCCGTCAATAGCGGTTTTGATGTTGTTTCAAAAAATTAACAGAATGAATGAAACAATTTCGATTCAAGCGGCAAATATAAAAGCCTATCAATCTGAAATTTCAGGTCTCAAAGACGATACTCAAACATATTTATATACGATTGACCAAATTAACGCCTCACGTGATACGATGATTCAGTATCTTGATTCATTACGTAAAACAATAAAAGTAAAAGACAAAAATTTGAAGTCAATGTCATATATAAAGACGCTTGCTACACGTCGTGATACCATTTACATTGACGCAAAATTACCTGAATATGTAATAAATATTGACACAATTGTTGGTGATGAATGGTTGAACACCCATGTTGTTCTGAACGATTCAACACTTGTTTGTCAGCCTAAGTTCAAATCTGAACTTGCTGTTATCGCGTCATACAGAAAGGAAACAATCAATCCACCTTCACGTTTTTTCTTTATTCGTTGGTTCCAGAAAAAGCATAAGGTAATTCGCGTTGATGTTATCGAAGCGAATCCCTATGCCGAAATTAAAAATCAGAAATTTGTTGAAGTGTTAAAATAATGATTGCTGAAATACGTTCAACGAAAGCATACCCGATACCGTCAATAATGGTTGGTCAATTGCCTCCATTATTCGGTTCATTGGGTCAATAACCTGTGTTTCAAACATTCTGATTCTGTCAATAGGCGCATATTTGTTCAACCATTCAGGATAGTTCAATGCTTCAAAACACATAACGTTATAACATTCAACAATGTTGGAATGAGATTTATTAGGCAATTTGCCATTTTTATAAAGGTACCATTTTACTTTACCTCCTCGCAAATCAGGCGCATTAATTCCATATTTTGCTTTTACACGATTGTAATTAAACGCGCCTTTTACACCTCGTCCTGCGGAAGATTTGCATTGAAGGTCTAATGGAGATTCGTTTACTTCAGCTGCAGCAAAAGTTGCATTTCGTCCAACGCCTGTTATGTGGCCAACGTTCAATGCATAATCTTTGATATTTGCTGACCCGCATAATTCGTTCAAATCAGCAGTCATCCATTGTTGTTTTGCTTGTTGCACAACAATATTCATCTTTTGAGCAATAAGATTATCTTCACGCAATGTAAACAAATACATTATAAAATCGTGCAGCATCTTTTTTGCTAACGTTGGCCATGCACCTTTGATAACTTCCATACCTTTTGCTTTTAGTTTAAGATGGTCCATATCAAAGATTTTGCCATCTTTCCAAAGCAATATTTGAGCATAATTCTTTTTCTTATCAAGCCAAACGCCTGCAAGAGAAACAGTTTCCAACTCAAAGGCATGAATTGATTTACCGCCACGTTTTTTATAATAATTGTCTATATATTCGTTGTTGTGAGCATCAAGAAACTCAAGGTTAATTTTCAAAACAATATCACGCAGTTGTTCGTCTGTCATTGTTTCGTACCCTTTAATTGTTCTTAATAAAGGATCCCATGTTGAGTATAAGGAATCGGTGTCCCCGTATACAAGGAGGTCGCCTTTTGTTGAATTTGGGTCGCCACACCCAAGTATTTCTTTTGCTTTTTGTTCATCAACCTCAATATTCCATTTCTTATGCCAATCGGTCATTTTCAACCAATTGTCTCTCCAAAAGGTTGACAAATGTTTTTCCATTAACAATGTCAAATTACGAGCTTCTCCAGTAATATCATTTGCAAGGTCCATGTTATACCAATAGAATGAAATATGCGAAGAACCACCGTACATCGAGTTACCCAGAATTTTCATTGCTTGTTCCTTTGAATTATGAAATACTATTTCAATCTTCAAACGAATCGCCAAATCTTCATATCTGTCAGAATATTTATAAATATCTTTTGTTTCATGAATATCATATCCAATTTCAACAAGAGCAGCAACCTCGTCATCAGCATATTTTCTGTTTTCTGGGGTACGATTTGCGACAATATGCTCAAGGTCCGACATAACGTGCGCATCCAAATTTTTACTTAAATATTTCGATACGTTTCGGTCAGATTTAAGAATTTTTTGAATTTTCTTAAATACCGATTCCTTAGTATTGTCATATACTGAACCGTTGACAGTAACAAAATATTTATCAGGTTCTGCTCTATATTTTTCAAGAGCAACATCATCAAGGAACGTACCTACCTTAGGACCGATAGTAGGGTGTTTTGCTTTTGGCGTAAGATTGACAAATACATTAGGTCCAAATATTACATAATTTGCATTATTGTATTTTGCAAGTTCACCATCATTCCAAAAGTGCCCAATATAATTTTCAAATGACAAATTGCAGGTAACAATTGTAGACGGATAAAGTGAAGCAAAGTCGTTACAGCAACAAAAACGATGCAAACCTTTCTTAGGACTTTTGACATAGGCACCTAATAATCTGCCTCGTGTTGGGTTACGTTCTTCATAAACAATCTTCAATCCTCGGTTATGAAATTCCCTGAATACCATTGCTTCCGTCATTGCTATTTTACTTGTACATGCAGGTAATTTGATTTCACAATATTGAGCAAGCATATACATATTCAGCATTGTCTTGAAATAATTATCAATAAGCTGAACTAACAAAGAGTCGATTCCGTTATAAAGCACGTATCTTGGATAATCCTGACGTAACAATTTTTCCAAAGACCCGTATTCCGAATAATCCAACTTGTTTATACCCATTGTTGCATGGGCAATATAGTCGATGTTCAACGCTTCTTTTTCAGGCATTACTGTATAATCCGTTTGAATGATTTCCATCATATCGACAATCCATGTGTGGTCGGGCATTGGAAGTGTATAATGCATTCCCGTGAACAAATCTTCAAAACGTTCATTGTGTAAGTGATTCGTCATTGATGACAACGAAACAGACAGGAATGGAAAATATTCTCTAACACGATTAACAATGTATGTCCAGTCATAATTCATACAGTTCCAACCTGCAAGAACGGGCACCTTTGCAACAATCACCTCAAGAAAATACCTCAGCATTGATTCCTCATTATCAAATTTCATATATTTGATTTTTGGACGTTCTTTGAGATTCAATGTTTTAACAAACTCTACATTAGCAAGGTATTTGTCGTATTCGTCTTGCATCCAAGCAAGTTTTTCTTCTGAAATATCTTTCCACCCAAGAACAATTGTTGATAATTGCGGATTGCCTATTGATATTGTTGTGACAGGATATAACGGATAGTTTGCATTAGGCTGAGCATCTGCAGGCGTATCCGTCTCAATATCCCACGAATATAATTTAGGAAAAGTTTTGCCCATTATGATATTTCTATACTTGGGTTCAAGTTCCGTTATAAACGTCTTAATATCAAACTTTGACGGGTTTGCTGTCCATGCTTCAGAACAACGGGCGCCGTTCCATGTCTTAAAAGCGCCATCGACATCGTACTTGTACGTTTTTAATCGATTCGCATTAAATTTGATAAGGTCCTTGTGCCCGTTTTCTTTGATGTACGAAATTTCGAGCGTTCTTTCGTCTTTTCTGTGAATTATATCAAGTATCATCGTGATTTTGGTTTTTCAAGAAAATTATTACAAAACAAAAATTCTAAATATTTATCATCGGGTTGAAATTTTCTAAATAGCGTGTAAGGATTGCGCAATTCGTATTCACCATCCTTGTTTATTATCAATCGACTGTTTGTCGAAACAGCAAAATCTATCAAACCTGTATGAAATGTATTAGGCCAATAATCGTTCTTATAAAATAAAGTTTGATTATCAGTTTTAGATTTGATTGAATGAATAACTTGCCAATCGACAATATTTCTTGTATTTCCGAAATAATACTTAAATGCGTTTTCAAAAAATTCTGTTTCTTCTCCGTTGTATATTGTTCCGAACTTTGTGAAAATTAGCGTTTTGTCATAGAACTTAACGTTTTCTGAAATATAAAAATCAGAATCCAACCATATTGTGTTTTTGTTGTTTTTCAAATACCAACACTTAAAAACATCTGTTAACAAGTTCTTTTTTGTTATTTTCAGTTCTTTTATTTCCTCATAAAAGGAATGAACAATTTCCGAATCATGTTGCAAAATTAACAATTGAGGTTTACAACCTGCATCTGATATTGCTTTTTCCATTCTGTCCCATGTCGAAAGACAAGCTTGTATTTTAGGCCGTTCCAACCAATCGTTATCAAAAATGTTCGCTGTTAATATTGTTACTTCCTTCATGAGAATAAAATAATTGCAACCGGAATCAATAAAATCATTATTATGATTAATGACACCATAAAATTTTCAAATTGTCTTTTCATTTTTAAGATTTGTTTGTAATTGAAATATAAAAAACAAGACGATAAATTTACTAAAATTCATCGTCTTGTAACAAAACAAAAAATTAAAAATTATAGAACTTTTTCAATATGAGGTATTACCATATTTCTTCTTGAAACAAGAACTCTTTTTCCTATTTCGATACACATTTGTTCCATTAAGGCAACGTTTGATAATGATGCTTGTGTAATTCTTGCGCCATCAATAACAACAGGTTCAAAAACTGCGACAGGTGTAAGAGTTCCATTTGACATATTCCATTTGATGTCGACTATTTTTGATTCAGCAGTGTTATATGCAGGTTTCAATGCAATATTTGTCTTAGGTCGAACATTTGTATTTTGGTCCTCATAATCAATAACGTTCTTTTTGATTACAATTCCATCTATATCATATTCAACATTTTCAGAAAAACGTTCAGAAAGAATTTCAAATATCTTGTCTTCGTTTGCTTTCTTTAAGCGCATACTCCATACTGTTTTGAAATTGTTTAATTTAAGAAACGAAATTACTTCGTCTTCTGTTTCAAATTTCGTTTCGTTTGAGCGTACATCATAACAAACGATTGTTAAATATTCACAATTTGTTCCGTCTTTGCGTTTTGCAATTCCTGAAGCAGCATTGCGGCAATTCTTGAGGTCAGGAAAATATTTGTCTTTGTCTGATTTGAAAAGAAGAATTTCTCCTCTTACACTGCCTGTAAAATTGTCAACGTTCTTAGGAAAACCTTTCATCTTACTTACGTTTGATGTAATATTGTCGCCTATTGTTCCGTTGCCTCTTGTTATTGCATTAACAAATTTGCCTTTGTTATAAATCAATTCAACAGAAATTCCGTCGCATTTGTCTTCAACAATATAATCTGTTCCGTTTGATGAAAGAAACTTTTTAAGTTGCTCCTTTGTTGTGCATTTTGCTTGAGAACCCATAGGTATCAAATGTTTCATCTTTTCAAAATCTGACGAATCGTCTTCACCTACTTTCCTAAAAATTTCGTTATCAGGAAATTCTTTTTGGGCAGTGTCCCATAGAATATCGAACTCTTTGTCCGTCATTATAGGCTCACTATTATAATATGCGTTTTGCGCTTCTTTTATTTTGTCAATTATATTCATATTATTTTCGTTTTACAAATTAATATAAAACGAGTTTATTCGGAATTTGCCTTATGACAAAAATATTTATAAAGAAAATTCACCAAGGTCGTTTTCCTTTGAATAATCGAATACTTTCAAAAGTGCTTTCAATTCGTCTACATCAATTTGCGAAGTTGAAATTTTCTTGAATGAAAATTTATCTGCAAAAAAATCATATAATGTTGACAACGTATCAAGTTCATCTTTTGTCAATTTCAAATTTTTGTAGGGACGTCTATCGTCTTCATCGCCAATGTTACCTGTTATTATTCCTAATAATACTGCAACATTTTCTCGGGTTTCGTCTGAAATATATTTCATAATATTATAATTTTTTCAAAATGTCAAAATGTCTTTCGTAAACATGAAGCGAATCATCAATCCATGTTATTGTGCCTCGTTGCAAATCAGGATATGTTTCGAGCAATTGATTATACATATCTTGATATACCGCGCACGACCAAGGCAAATCATTCAATAAACCAAAGATTGCATCGTTGCTTCTCATACAATGTGTCATCTCAAGTTTATTGTTTCGAATAAAGAAATGTGAATAAAATGTGCATATCATATCATGCATTCCATTTCTTGTGTATTCGTCATATATTGAAGGACGCTGATAAACGATTATTGCATTACGGGAGAATTTGTCAGCTTTTAATGTTTTCAGACAATTCTCAAACTGATTACCGTTTTCTTTAGAATAAACCAAATATCCATAATTTGAGTTTACTATTTTGTATTCGTCCTTTGTGCAACATGAGTTCCAAATCTTTACATCATCAACATATCCTTTGATTGATAACGATTGTGATGCATACCAATTGTACTCTTTTTCAACATATTCTTTATTTGTTTTTCTTATGCCAATATCAACAAAAGGAGCAAAAGGGTCAAATGTCATCATTGCATTGCGCAATTCAACTGTTCCGTTTTCTTCGATTTCATTGTTATCTAATTTCTCTTTCAAACGTTTCAGCTGATTCAATATTTGTCTACCATTTTCCTCTGAATCACCGTCTGTTATTATTTGTTCAAATTTTAACATATCTTAAATCAAATTTTATTTCTTCATGAATTTCTTCTGGGGTTCTGCCCAAGTTCCAAATAAGATGAGAATTGTGATGAAATTTTGTAAATTTACTTGCTTGCTCAAAGCGACCTATTTCTTCTTGTTTTTTATTCAAATCTATCGAAAATGATAAATTGTCATCGCGCTTTATAAGGTTTTCAGGTTTATCAAGCAAGGTAAAAACAAAAACTGTTTCGGGACGTTCAACTAAATTTTCAAGTTCATAAACATAATCACCTGAATACATTCGATACATTGGAGCATATACAGTTTCACCTAAGTGCGAACGGTCCAATATTAAGACTGAATCATTTGTCTTAAAAGCATTTATTGTATGCATAATGCTTTTATAACAACGTTCAGAAATGATACGTGGTTCAGACGCATTTTTGAAATTATGACAATGAATTATGGTTGTTGGTATATTTTGTGAATTAAAATATTGTTCCAATAGTTCTATTTGCGTTCCTTTGCCTACATTATCGGGACCTTCTATAATTATAACCATCGAAAAAATTTTTGAAATTGTAATTTTAATATAAAAAAGAACGATTAAAATTTACTATCATTCTTGTAACGTGAGGTAAAAGTATAGCCTTAAATGCTTGTAACGTGATGTAAAGTTAGCAAGCAAAACTATCCCTCCAGAGAATTTTAACATTTCATTTTTTATAGTAAAAACTTAAATGTTAAAATTAGCTTACTAAGCGCGCCAGTCAATTATTCTAAAGAAATAAATTTCTAAAAAAATTCTATAATATAAAAATTAGCCGCTTGGGCGACTTTG
>JAEEGH010011455.1_pt1 | contig 20118 bp, 18 predicted proteins | sample 9134181 | NCBI WGS metagenome assembly JAEEGH01 (sample SAMN16246544, study PRJNA631951) | gut metagenome | biome: gut microbiome; feature: rumen; material: DP-attached | host: Bos | place: Iran: Karaj | collected 2018-10 | reverse complement strand
TCGGCCCTTTGACAGACTCGGGACCTAGGTCGTTGAGCCTGTCGAAACGCCAGTATTTTATGTATAAAGCCCTCCGTTAATTGAAATGACTTGCCCTGTGATGTATGCCGATTCGTCGGATGCCAAAAAACTGGTCAAGGCAGCTACTTCCTCGGGTTTGCCGAAACGTCCCAGCGGGATGAGTTTCTTCAACTCAGCCTCGTCCAATTCTTTGGTCATGTCAGAAGCAATAAAGCCCGGAGCGATAGCGTTGACGGTCACCTTGCGGGCGGCTACTTCTTGTGCCAAGGCCTTCGTGGCTCCGATGAGCGCGGCTTTGGCTGCGGAATAGTTGGTTTGTCCAGGCAGACCTTTCAGTCCCGACAACGATGCCATGTTGATGATGCGCCCGTTGCGGTGCGTCATCATGTCCTTCAGTAGGCGTCGGGTGATATAGAAGAAACCGTTCAAGGTGGTATTAAGCACATTGTTCCATTGCTCTTCCTGCATGAAAATCATCAAGTTGTCCTGACGGATGCCTGCGTTGTTGACTAACACGGAGATGTAATCATCGGGATGAGCCTCCGCCCATGATGTCAAGGCATTTTCGATGGCTTGCGGGTCGGCGACATTGAAAGGCAACAACTCGCCCGTGCCCCCATTTTCTTGGACTTGTTTTAATGTATCTTCTGCGGCTTCTTTGTTGGATTGGTAGTTGATGATCACTGCAAAACCATCTTTCGCCAGGCGTATGGCGATGGCTTTGCCCAAACCGCGAGAGGCGCCTGTGATGAGTGCGTACTTCATTACTTCAATTTCAAAGGATTGGTTTTCAGATAGTTCTCTACTTCGGCGATTTCCTTGTAGAACGGTGTGTCTTCGATAAACAACGGGATAATCTTGCGCACCTTGTCGTACACCTTGCGTGAGGTGGGACTCAGCTTGTCAGCAATCTTTAGGCAGTCTGTGGCCTGCGCCAAGGCGATGTATTGGATAGCCATAACCTGGAAGCAGTTCTCCACCACTTGCTTGCAAAGTAAAGCTGAATTGGTGCCCATGCTGACGATGTCCTGGTTGTCGTTGTTGTTCGGGATACTGTGCACATAGTTGGGCATGGCCAAGGTCTGACATTCGGCAGTCGTCGAAGTGGCCGTGAACTGGCAAGCCTGCATTCCATAGTTCAATCCCAACGTACCAAGGTTGAGGAAAGGCGGCAGGATGCCGTTGATGCGGTCATGAAAAAGGTAGTTCAATTGTCGCTCAGCCGTCATGCAGAGGCGCACAAGGGCGATTTTCACCTTGTCTTCCTCAAGCGAGATATAGTCGCCGTGGAAGTTGCCGCCGTGATAGACATATTCTGTTTCAGGGTCGACGATAGGGTTATCGCAAGCTGAATTGAGCTCATCCTCAAGGATTTGTCGGGTGAATTTCAACGTTTCGTAAATGGGGCCAAGAATTTGCGGCGTGCAACGCAGCGAATAGTAAGCCTGTACCTTGTGCTCAAACACCTTCACATCGGAATGGCCGTAGTCGTAAAGCTCATGGGCGCGTTTCTTCAGGCATTGCGAGCCTTCGGAGAGTTCGCGCATACGGCGAGCCATCACCTGCTGGCCTTCGTGGCGGCGGCAATTGTTTTCGCCCTCCGACATATAATCATCGAAAGAAGCGGCGATTTCGTTCATCCAAACGGCGGCCAGCGTCGCCCAATCAAGCAATGTTTCCGCATGAAATTGGTTGATAATACTGATACCGGTCATCACGGAGGTGCCATTGGTGATGGAAAGCCCCTCACGGATGTGCATTTTCAGCGGTTCGAGGCCATTTTCTTTCATCACCTCTGCGGTATTGCGCCATTGCCCCTTGTAGTGCACTTCGCCTTCACCAATTAAGCATAAAGCGATATGGGCCAACTGCACCAAATCACCACTGGCACCAACGCTACCGTGCATGGGAATAAAAGGATAAATCCCGCGATTGATGAACTCTACAAGCAGTTCCACCACATCGGTATGCACGCCTGAGCGACATTGCAGCACCGTGCCCAAGCGGGCAATCATGGCCGACTTCACATAGATGTCGTCCAAAGGTTCGCCCGCACCTGTGGAATGACTTCGAATGATATTATATTGTAAATCAGTCAAATATTTATCGTCAACACGCCATTGCGCCATAGGCCCGAAGCCCGTGTTGATGCCATATATGACCTTCTCGGCTGCAAACTTCTCCAAAAAACGGTAACACGCTTCCACACGATTCATCCCTTCAGGAGAAACCTGAACCTTTTCACCCGAATACAAGACCTTTTCGACTTCATCCAAAATGATTCTGTCAACCAATGTAATCATGGCCTTACACCTCTTTATAAATAAGTTGCAAAAATATAAAAAAAAACGATGTGAAAGCCAGACTTTTCACTTCCACAAAAACATTTGACTTGACCAATCATTTTATTTCCTATCTTTGACCCCCGAAAAATAGACCATAATGACGGAAGAAAACAATAAATGGTTGGTCATTGTCAATCCCAAAGCTTCCATCGGGAAGGCAGAAAAAGACTGGCCAATAATAAAACAAATACTTATTAACGAGGGTGTTGCGTTTGATTTTGTGGTTACGCAACACCAAGGTCACGCCATCGAATTGGTGCGCGACAGCATCACAGAAAAAGGCTACACGAAACTCGTTTCCGTTGGTGGCGACGGTACCAACAATGAGGTGATTAACGGCATTTTCACCCAAAAACGCTTCCCCACCGAGCAAATCACAATGGGCATCATTCCCATGGGAACGGGCAACGATTGGCGCCGCACCTTTGGCTTTGACATTGATTATCAGAAGAATGTGAAAATCATCAAGGCAGAAAATTTGTTTAGGCACGACATCGGCAAGGTGACATATTACAACCACGGAGATCCGCAAGTGCGTTATTTCTTGAATGCCGCCGGTACGGGCCTCGATGAGGTGGTGTGCAAGACCACAAACATTATGAAATCGCAAGGCAAGGGAGGTGCGCCGCGATATATGCTTAACGTGGCAAAATGCTTGTTCAACTATGATTGCGTTCATGTTCAACTGATTATAGATGATCAACTTGCCCTTGATGAGGATATCCTCAGCCTTTCGGTGGGCAACTGTCGCTATTGCGGCGGCGGCATGATGATGATGCCCAAGGCCATTCCCAACGACGGGTTGTTCGACATCACCGCCATTCGCAAGGTGGGCATACCGAAATTTGCCGCCAACGTCACCAAGGTTTATGATGGTACATTCATCAATAAGATGAAGGAAGTCAGCACGTTCCGTGGCAAGAAAATCAGAATCGTTTCCATTCCTGCCCACAGCCTCACACTCGAAACCGAAGGCGAAAACCTGACCAACTCGCCCTTCGATTTTGAGATGATTCCACAATCCATCAATATGGTAGTCCCTGAAAATCATAATTTTAAATCTTGAAATGCGAAGCATTCGATGAAGTCAATCTTAAATTTTGAATCTTAAATCTTAAATCTAAATATTATGGTAAACATCGATCAAGTTAATTTCCAGAACAAGCGCGTGGTTATCCGCGTTGATTTCAACGTCCCGTTGGACGACAATTTCAACATCACCGACGACACCCGTATGCGTGCCGCTCTGCCGACTATTAATAAGGTATTGAACGACAAGGGCATGGTCGTGCTGATGTCGCACCTCGGTCGCCCGAAAAAGAACCCCGACCCGAAGTATTCCATCAAGCCGATTATCAAGCACTTGGAAGAACTATTAGGCCGTCCTGTCCAGTTCGCCGACGACTGCATGAAAGCTGCCGACAAAGTGGCCGCATTGAAGCCTGGTGAAGTGATAGTGCTCGAAAACCTCCGCTTCTATGCCGAGGAAGAAGGCAAACCGCGCGGCATCGAGAAGGGCGAAGAAGGCTACGACGAAGCCAAGAAAGCCGTCAAAGCCTCACAGAAGGAATTTACCAAGACCTTGGCTGGTTATGGCGAATATTACATCAATGATGCTTTCGGCACTGCCCATCGCGCCCACGCCTCGACCGCTTTGATTGCCGACTACTTTGATGCCGACCACAAGATGTTCGGCTACCTGATGGGCAAAGAAGTGGCTGCCGTGAACAAAGTGATGAACGAAATCCAGCATCCTTTCACTGCCATTATGGGTGGCTCGAAGGTCTCCACGAAGATTGAAATCATTGAGAACCTGCTCACTAAGGTCGACAACCTCATCCTTTGCGGTGGCATGACCTACACCTTCAAGAAAGCCCTCGGCGGCAAGATTGGCAACTCCATCTGCGAAGATGACAAGCTCGACCTCGCTCTTGATATCCTTGCCAAGGCCAAGGAAAAGGGCGTCAACCTCGTTTTGGCCGTCGACTGCGTGGTGGGCAACAAGTTCGCCAACGATTCTGACACTCAAGTCGTTGACCCGATGAACATTCCTGAAGGCTGGGAAGGCATGGACATTGGCCCGAAGACCCGCGAATTGTTTGCCGGCGTCATCAAAGGCTCGAAGACCATCCTTTGGAACGGTCCCTGCGGCGTGTTTGAGTTCGACACCTTCGCTCAAGGTTCCAAGGCCATTGCTATGGCTATCGCTGAGGCTACCAAGGACGGCGCTTTCTCGCTCATCGGCGGCGGCGACTCGGTGGCTTGCATCAACAAGTTCGGCCTCGCCGACCAAGTTTCATACGTTTCCACTGGCGGCGGTGCTCTGCTCGAAGCCATCGAAGGAAAGGAACTGCCTGGCATTGCGGCAATTAAGAAGTAATTGTTTTGATACATTGTTACAAAAAAGGCGGCTTCGGCTGCCTTTTTTTACTTTCAAAAGTAAAAAATGACATTCATTTTTATTTCTCTAAAGTAAAAAATGAGTGTAAAATTTGTTTTTCTAAAGTAAAAAATCGTAATTTTGCGGCGTATAAAATTAGAAAACCATGGATAATTTGTTCAAGACTTACGGTCGCCTGCTGGCCGATACCGATTTGAGTTTTACTCGATACTTGTATGACAAAATCAATTGGGACAATAGGCTGATTGTCATAAAGGGAGCGAAAGGCGTAGGTAAGACGACTTTGCTGCTGCAACATATCAAACGCACTTTTGCGGACGCAAAAAAGGCCTTGTATGCTTCTTTGGACCATATTTGGTTTGCCAACCACACCCTCCTTGAACTGGCGGAATACCATTATACGCATGGCGGTACACACCTTTTTTTGGACGAAGTCCATAAGTACAAAGGCTGGCAACAGGAAATCAAGAACATTTATGATTCTTATCCCCATCTGCATATTGTGGTGACGGGTTCCTCGATGCTGAAATTGGAAGAATCACTTATAGCCGACCTTTCGCGCCGTCACCGTGCCTATACGATGGAAGGGCTTTCTTTCAGGGAATACTTGAAGTTGGAGCAAGTGGCCGACCTTCCCGTACTGCCCTTGCAAACCATACTGAACAACCATTTTGTTGAGGCTTCGCAAATCACATTGAAAGTGAAGGTGCTTCAATACTTTGAAAAGTACATAGAATCAGGCTATTATCCTTTTTACCGCGAAGAAGGAGACGGTTTTCCTGACAGGCTACAACAAGTAATAGACACCGTTGTCACCTCTGAAATTCCAGCTGTGAGCCATATTGAATATGATTCGGTTTACAAGGTCAAGCAACTTTTGGCGATACTGGCCGAAACGAAGCCTTATACCTTGAATATCTCGTCACTTTGCACCACATTGCAGTCGTCGCGCAACAATGTACTGAAACTTTTGGACTTGATGGACAAGGCAGCCTTGATACGTCGACTTTACGCCACGGAAAGCGGAATGAACATGCTGACGAAACCGGAAAAGATACTTTTCTACAACACCAATCTGATGTATTGCCTGACTCCCCAAGTCGATTCAGGAACTATGCGAGAAACTTATCTTGCCTCACAAGTTAGTGTCAATCACCGACTTTATATGCCAAACAAAGGTGATTTGGTCGTAGATGGAAAGTGGTTGTTCGAAGTGGGCGGCAAGGGAAAAAATTTCTCACAAATCAAGAACATTGAGAACAGCTTCGTTGTGAGCGACAATATGGAAATTGGTTATGGAAACAAGATTCCGCTATGGCTTTTTGGTCTGCTTTATTAAAAAATGTATTATTTTTGTGCCAAATTTATATCATCATGTTAAAATCAAATCATTTCATTAAAAAAGCAATCTTAGTTTTTGCTTTTGTACTTAGCTCTGTTTCAATAATGAACGCCCAATGGACAAGCCCGGGCAATGGAACGACTTACACCATAGAGGACCTTATGGAGGTGAGCAACGGCTGCATTGTGTGGTATGAAGGCAGCAATGAATATAGAATCATAAACGACATCACCATTTCAGCCAACGACAAACTTGATGTGAACCATTCTTTGTACTTTGACAACGATGTCACCCTAACCATTAAAGGCTCAATAGAGGCCATAAACACGGATAATTATCACTGGTTGGCCTTTTCTGGCAACTCAGGTGTGAATGGTCGTATCCGTTTGGAGAACGCTACCGCCCCGTGCGAATTCAGAAGATGCAATATCACACAATTGGATGGCATACAAGTTATTGAAAGCGAGGTTGTTTTTACAGACTGCCATTTCCATACTTTCCGTTGTGAACAACAAAGTGCTGTTGTCAATTGCATGAACTGCGACCCTGTGTTCACGAATTGCGAATTTGACAATAATAATGGTTCGGCCATCAGTTCTCCAGCCAATGGGCAAACCTCTCCTCAAATTACCGACTGTATATTCTTTTTAAATGTGAGTAATAACCCTCATATCAATCTTGGACCTGGTTCTCAAGATAGCATCCGTATCGTGAACTGTACCATTAACGACGGAGATTATATGGCAGGTGGCATCAGTATTGCCGACTTGATGGGAATTGGCGACACCAAAATCCTGTTGAAAAACAACAACATTTATTACAATCGCTATGGCTACAACCAACAAGGCTATCATCTCAGTTCAACCATCATTGGAAATACGTTTGACCAAAACAAACTCGAAACCAACCCGATGAACGGCGGCAGCGGTATCAGCATTTATGGCATGGACGAGAATAACAAGGCTTATATCCGAAATAATGTCATAACAAACAACCATTGGGGCATCACCGTCATCAATGCCGCTAATGTCGACCTTGGCACTGAAGACGATTGGGGGCACAACGTAATCCACGGTAACGGCCATGTCTATAATTATGGAGCAAGTTATGGTATTTTTGACCTGTACAACAACTCCGCCTACGACATCACGGCTGTTGGCAACTATTGGGGAACTATTGATGAGCAAGAAATCGAAGAACACATCACCCACCAATTTGACGACCCAAGTTTGGGCTTGGTCAACTATATTCCCTTCCTCACTGATGACGGAGTGAATGATGCTAAAACAATTGGTTTTGAGGTTTATCCAAATCCTGTTTCCAATGGCTCATTCAGCCTCATTTTGAACGAAGCAACGCCTTCCGAGATGGTGATTTACAACATTAAAGGACAAAAAATCGCTTCGCAATGTATTGAAAATAAAATAAATACAATTAATGTAAACGCTTTGGAGAGCGGTGTTTATTTAGTTAAGGTAAGGAACGCCAAAGAAACAATGGTGAGGCGTATCACTATCGTTGAGTGATTCAACTTTGAAAACAATGTATGAAAGGCGGCTTCGGCTGCCTTTTTTTATTTTTTGTGGCATGGCATCAAAAAAGTACGTATTTTTGCCAAAAAATAACACATCATGTTTGAAACAACAAACTTAAACATTGACAGCCAAACGCTTAACCGAGCTTATCTTTATGCTCAAGCGCACAATATTGATTTGTCTGCTTTAATAGAGTCGTTTCTATTGCAGTTTTCTATGGGAAAAATCAAGGAAGTGCGCAACATTAAGATTTCCAAGGAAGTAATGGATTTGGCCGGTAGTCTTTCCGCAGTTGAAATTTCCGACGATTGGAAGGCAGAAAAAGAAGCCTATCTCTCAGAAAAATACAGCCGATGAAACTTTTTATTGATACCAATATTATCCTCGACTTGCTTCAATATCGCGAGCCTTGGTCGATTACATTCTTACCCGCGATGAAAACGGATTCAAGATGTCTGATATTCCAGTAATGAATGTAACGGATTTTTTAAACAATTTCCTATAATTTAAAATTATGTCCAAAACCATAGTAAACATCATAGACAAAAACAATCCACTGCCAGCGTATCTGTTTACGAAGGAGTATTACGAAGACGGCGACAGTGTGCTTTTCATCTCCATCGTGGAGGAGGCCGATTGTATTGACCATCTCGCCAAACAGTTGGAAATCAGCGAGGAAAAAGTGGAAAGAATCATTGTCAAGCGGCACGAGAACAACATGCTCTATGAGTATATTTGTCGCACCATCAAGAACCAGTTGAGCCAAGAAAAACAATATTACCTTAACCTGGCAGGCGGCAACCGTTATATGACTCTTTCGGTGCAACATGTTTTCGAAGAGTTCAACACCTTGTTTTTTTACACGCAAACCCGTGAGAACCAAATCGTCAAGACCATCTTCGACAATAGCATTTATGACGATGACGACGAGGTATTCCCCATCAAGCATCGCATGACACTTAAGGAATATTTTGGCCTTTATGGACTGGAAACCGACCTCGACCAACCTCGACCCCAAGTGAAGGACATCGCTTATTCGCAACATCTGTTCACGATGTTCTCGCAAAGTCTGCTTGGTCGTGGCGACTATCAGGCGATGGAAACTTTGCGCAACAAGTACCGCAATTGGAAGTTCCTCATTGTTTCAGAAGTGGAGAATCCACACAAAGAGTATATGACATCCATCCCCAACTTGGGCAAGTTCTTGAACTACATCGGTTTTGTTCCCGAAAGACAAGGTTCGTTGCAAAATAATGAAATTGAGTATCTTACGGGTGGTTGGTTTGAGGAATATGTCTATTTGCTCATCAAGGAAGTGCTTCGACCCGACGACATCGCCATGGGTGTACATATTTCCAACGGTCGCATCAAGCACAACAACGAGCTTGACGTTTGTTTCATCAAGTCGAACAAACTGTTTGTCATCGAGTGCAAGACCGGTGTGACCAGCGAAAGCCTCTTCAATGACATTGTCTACAAGGTCTGCGCCTTGAAGGAAGTGTTGCTCGGCACCAGCAATTCCTACATTTTCTCGCTGAAAAAAGACTCAAAAGGTATCTGGAAAAAGACCGCCAAATACATGGGTATTACTTTCTGCGATTGGCTCAGCCTGACCAAGCCGGAAAACCTGAAGGCTCTTTTGAAGTCTATGGATAAGATTGCTTCTTAGAATAAAACTTGCAAAACCTTCAAAACCATAAGTAGCGGCACGCAACCGCTTGCCGCTGGAAAGCAGCCGGTTGGCGTGCTTTCCTTTGTTAAATAAAGTTTTGTCAGTTTTGTGGGTTTTGTGATAAAACAACAACATCCTGATTAATAATCATTTGAGTTGTAATCCCAAAGGTTAGAACTCTGTTATCATCAAAATGCCCGGCAGGGAAACCGAAACAAACGGGATAATCGTATTCAGAAACGGCTTCGGCAATCACTTCCTCGGCGGTTTGGCCAAAGGGGTGCGTGTTGTCTTTGATTTGGGTCAGGCCACCCACGATGAGGCCTTTCAGATGAGCCAGTTTTCCAGCGCGTTTCAAACAGTGCATCATCCTGTCAATGTGGTAGATATACTCGTCAACTTCCTCTATGAAGAGGATTTTTCCGTCTGTTTCGGGAAAAATATCGGAGCCGTTCATACCCATTAGGACGGACAAGTTTCCTCCAACGATTTCACCTTCCATTTTTCCTAAACGATTCAACGGATTCGCGGGAAATTCATAATGCAAACATTTGCCCGTCAATGCGTTAAATAATGACTGTTTGGCTACCTCTGTTTTGTTCGCAAAATAAAAAGGCATGGACGAATGAAGCGAAGGAACGCCCAAACGTTGCAACTTGCCGTGAATGACCGTGCTATCGCTGAAGCCCGCAATCCATTTCGGATGCTGCAAAAACTTGGTGAAATCCAACTTGTCAATGATACGGATGCCACCGTAGCCGCCACGAGCAAGCCAAATGGCCTCAATTTCCTCATTGTCAAGGTATTCTTGAAAGACAGTCGCCCTAAAATCATCGTCGCCTGCAAAAATATGATGAACAGCGAAAAGCCTGTCATCATAAACGGGGACAAACCCCTGCCCTTCCAACCACTGGATGGCAAACGACATCTCGTCGGGCGTGATGCAACGCGCCGGCGCTGCAATGGCCACTTTCGAACCTTGTTTCAAATAGGGAATGGTCATGCTTCTTTTCTTTTTGTCACAAAACCATCAAAACTTTCAAAACCCTAATCTGCAACGTCACCCAACCAGGTTCCGTTGCAAAGCCGACTTGTCGGCTTAGGGAAAAGGAGCCAGTTGGCGACTTTTCTTGTCCAAAATAGTTTTGTTGGTTTTGTAAGTTTTGTGATGCCATTATTCCTTAATAATTTCGTCTTCGTCCAAAGCCTCGCTGTCATATTTTACTTCCTTGCCTTGTTCGTAGGTGACAGTAAAATAGAGTTCGCCAGTTTCCATATATTTCTTCCAATCGCCGTGCTTCACACCCGCAGCATAGCTTTGAATCTCACGTAATTTGCCGTTGTCATAATAGAATAGATGCTCACCGTCAGGATAACCAGCATTAAAAGTACCTCGGAAAGCCATTTTGTCGTTGTCGTAATAGGAAACCCATTCGCCCATTTGTTTGTCGTTGCGATATTCACCCTCCGAGCGCATATCGCCAATCTCTTCCTTCCATTTACCGTTTTTCATGCCATCGAAATAGGTGCCGCTCACGATGAGGTTGCCCTTGGCATCGTATTCCTTGTATGGACCATTGTGCTGCCCTTTGTAGAATTGTTCCTCAATCTGTTTCTGTCCGTTGTCGTGATACCAAATCCAAACACCATCAGGTTCTCCTTCCTTGTAGTTGCCCACTTCTTGAAGCTTACCGTTATGATAGTAGAACTTCCATTCGCCTGAGCGCAGACCATCAACAAACATACCTTCGGCACGCAAAGTGCTGTCAGCAAAGAATTCCTTGTATTCGCCCTGACGTTTGCCATCAGTACCCACAATGCCCTCACCCACCAATACACCTTTCTTGTAAGTCTGTGAATTAATGACATTGCCTTCCTCATCGAACTCGCGCCAAATACCTTCACGCTTGCCATCGCGGAACGAAGCCTCGCGCCGCACCCGACCATTGGGATAATATTCATGCTGCACAACAAGTGGCTTCATGTCGCTTTCAAGCACTTGCTCCACATCGTCAATGTATTTGGTAATCTTTTTCAAGTTGCCTTTTTCGTCGTATTCCTTGTAAAAACCTTCGCGCAATCCGTGCTTGTAATAACATTCGGTATGCAGGCTCCAATCATCGAAGAAAGTTTTCCAATAGCCATGACGCTTGCCTTCACTGTCGTAACGGTTCAAAACTTCACGGGTCATAATGAAGCCTTTGCGATAGGTGATGATTTCACGCAAAAGCCCAGTAGTGTCGAAAATAGGCGAAATGCCTTCTTCCAAACCATTTTTGAAGGTTATAGTCTGTATGAGACGACCCTTTCGATCATAGCGGTAACCTTCGCCTTTTTTCACATCGTTGACAAACGGTTCCTCCAAAATATCCTCTTTACCATAGGTAAAGCGCGGACCGTTTTTCAAATCATTCTTGTAATTGATAATCAAAGTGGTGTCGCCAGATTCTGAAAAAAACATCCAAGTGCTGTCCAAAAGAAAATCCGTGCGTTTGCCGATGGACTTCAGTTGACCATTCTCGTAATAGGTCTTCCAAAGGCCGTCGGGCTTGCCGTCGCGTAGTGTCCCTTCACTCGACAATTGTCCATCAGGATATGTATATGTCTGATACTCAGTCTGCGAACAAACTTTGTTACAAAACAACATACTCAATATGGCTATCCCTATAATGCTTACGATTCGTTTCATTTGCTTTCTAAATCCGCGTCAAAATTAGACATTTTTCGCCGAATAGCGACATCCTCTCCACAAGATGCCGAAAATTTGCCTTCCGACTTATGAACACCTTTATCAATATCATTTCTTTTTTTAGATTTTAAGATTGATATTAATTAAGGTTTGTTATGGATGTTGATAAGCTTGTGAATTGGTTGAAAACTTTTCAATAAAGTTCTTGCATTAATGGTTTTCGATTTGAGGCATCATTTTCGGAAAAAATTAAGGGTTTATTTTTCAGTCGGATTAATGTGTTTTCGGATACCCGTTGAAAAATGAAAAATCGGGTAAAAATGACCTCTAATTTTTGAAATAATGTTGATTTTGGTGTCCAGATAGGTCAAAAAAGTGTTGATTAATTCTTCCCTGATTTTTATGCACCCGAATGAAAAAGTTATCAACAAAATTTCTGTTGATAACTCATGATTTTATTGATTATCAAAATGTTATTCAAAAATTGTTGACTTTTTGTAAGCGGATAAACTGTTCAGAAATAATGGGATATAACCCTAACGAACAACGAAAATATGTACTTTTGCCAATCGAATTATCAACAGCGCAAAAATGGAACAGATTATCCCCATAGCGAGCGACCATGGCGGCTTCGAAATGAAGCAATTTTTGATTGAAAAACTGAAGGAATCCGGCTATACAGTCGACGATTTTGGCACTTATAGTAATGAAAGTGTCGACTATCCTGACTTCATTCATCCCTTGGCTTCAGCCATCGGGATGGGAAACTATCCTTTGGGTATCATTTTGTGCGGCAGTGGCAACGGTGCCCAGATGACAGCCAACCATCATCACAACGTGCGCGCCGCCTTATGTTGGAATGTGGAATTGGCCAAACTGGCCCGTCAGCACAACAATGCCAATATCCTTGCCTTGCCTGGACGTTTTATTTCGAATGAGTTGGCTTGGGAGATGGTACAAGCTTTTTTGAGCACTGATTTCGAAGGTGGTCGTCATACGAGAAGAGTTGATAAAATTGAATCCATTGAAAATCAAGACAATGAATGAACCTAATATAGAATTCAAACAGGGTTGCGAAAAGGCTTTTGACGAGGAACATTGGCAGAAAATCAACTACAGCACGGGTTGTTTTGAGAGCAGTTTTGCCAAAGGCAAGGTGAATTACCGCAATCTCGACTTGGAAAAACAACGTGCCTACACTTTGCGCAACAAATCGATGTTGGGTTTGGAGAAATTGTTGGTCGATTTTGAGACGCATTTCAGCGAAAATGGCGGCAAAGTGCTTTGGGCTCGCAATGCCGACGATGCCTTGACCATGATTTTCGACCTCATCTGCAAGGAGAAAGCCAACGCCATCATGCGCTCCAATTCCATGGTGCTCGACGAAATCGGACTCAACGGTTTCTTGGAGCGGAAGAACATCCGCGTGGTGGAAACCGAAGTGGGACGTTTCATTTTGCATGAAGGCCAGCAGAAACCCTATCATCCTTTGGCACCTTCCATCCACCTCTCGAAAGAGGAGAACAATGCCATTCTGACGGGACAATTCAAGTTGAAACCCGACAGCTCCGCCAAGCAGATGATCAATTTTGTGCGTCATGAGGTGACTATTGAATCAAAAGAAGTGCCTATTTGCATCACAGGGGCCAACTTCCTGCTTTCCGATGTAGGTGGCGTGGTGTTGACGGAAAACGAAGGCAACATCTTGAAATCCACTTCTATAGCAAAGGTTCACATCGTTGTGGCTGGCATCGCCAAAATGGTGCCGAGCATCGATGATTTGAGCGTGTTGTTGCCATTGTTGTCGCTTCATGCCTCGGGACAGAGCATGACGGCCTGCAACACCATCACTTTCGGTCCGGCCAAGACGGGCAACGGTCCGGAGCAGGTGTATGTCATCTTATTGGACAACAACCGCTCGGAGCTGCTTTCGCACGAGAAACAACGCAAGGTGATGTCGTGCATCCATTGTGGTGCATGTGTGAGTGTGTGTCCCGTGTACAAGAACATAGGCGGCTATTCTTACGCCACCAAACATATCGGTCCGATAGGCACGGTGATGACGCCCTTGATGGAAGGTTTGGAAGACTACAATTACCTGAATTCCGCCTGTTCGCTTTGCAGAAAGTGTGTTGAGATTTGTCCTGTCAAGATACCGTTGGACGACTTGATTATTGAAAACCGCCATTTGGCCATCATGAAAAAGACCAACAATTCAAAGTACGATGCCTTGCTGAGAGCCATGATTTGGCACTGCAAGTCGCGGAAAAAGATGGACAGTCCGCTGTTTTTCAAAAAGTTGGAATTGAAACGCCTTTTTGGACTGCTATGGGGCAACAACAGACCCTTGCCTGAGTTTGCTTCCAAGTCGTTCAGCCAGCAATGGAAGGAAAGGAATCTTTAAACTTATAGTATTCGTTCACCAGACTTTTGTAGCCCAATTCTTTAAGTCTTTCGTAATCGACTTTATAGTTGATTTTGTTGTGTCTTCCTGTGTTTAGGAAGCGAATGTTTTGTTGCAAGTAATGATCTATCTCCTTTAGACCCTCTGTCTGATTGATGACCGGAAAGAACCATCGTGACCAGGTAAGTGTTTCAGGATCATCGCTCTCAAAAAACTTGCGGTTGAAATAATTGATGAGCGCTTTCATTGCCTTCTCCGAATCCAAGCCTTTCTTGTTTTTCCAGCGTAACAAGGCTCGGGCTTGGCGCGAAATCTTACCTTTCATCTTCTTCTTGGTGGCTTCCGAGATATCGATGTCATGGCCATGGCATTTGAACCCCAAAAATTCGTAGGCTTCATTGGGAGAATACACTTTTTACTTAGAGGGATTCACCTCCAACTGGTATTTTTTTAGGAAACCAAGCAATGTGGCTTTGTACTGTTCAAGCGTCTCAAAATCAGGCGCAAACAAGATGATGTCGTCGGAATAGCGGGCGTAAACGATACCTGCATTGTGAAAATGCCAATCGACTTCTTTTAGATAAACGTCGGCCAAAAAAGGAGCTGTGGGTGTACCGGCCATCACGCCATGTTGTTCTTGGGTGACTACCTCATTGATTAATATATTGGGATTGGTCAGTAGGTTTTCGAAAAATTGATAAAGCAGTGGGTCGTCGGCGAGGGTTTCTTTCAGGATGGGTAGCAGAATAGGGATGGAAATAGAATTGAAATAGTCGTGGATGTCGAGTTTGTAGGCCCACATCTTTTGCTTGCGTACGGCATTGTTGATTTTGAAAACAGCATCATGGGCTTTCAAGCCACGGCGAAAAGCATAACAATTGGGTGCAAAATGGTCGTCATAGCGGTAAAGCTGGTGGGAAATAAGCTTCAACAACAGTATTTCATCAGGTGGAAAACTATACACCACACGTTTTTTGCTTGTTCCCATCTTGTTGATGATTTTCTTTTGTGGAATGCCCAAATCTTCGCCTTTTGCGACTTTCGTAGCTAAAGGCAAATATTGCTCATATCCAACAAAATCGTCAGCCTCTTCAAATTCACGCCAATTGAAACGTCCTTTTTTGAGGCGGTAAGCCAAAAACCCTTCCCAAACCTCTTGCTGGGTTAGTTGTGTAATGATGCTTTCCATGGGAAAAAGGGAAAAGGGGAAAATTTTGACGTGGCACATTGCCACGAGACGAGAGGGTACCTTGTCAGGTTGCCTGCAAAACCGAGAAATGAATGTCAAGGCTGCCTCCATCGCAGGCGCGGCATTGCCGCATCCCCTTTTCCTGTCTTTTTAGTTCAAAAACTTGTAAATGCGATTGACTACATAGTCCTTTTTATTGGGCAACTGGGTGTAGAAGTAAATATAGGGAATGCCTATTTTCTTGGCATACATTCTCGAAATCAAGTACTTGACATTGATTTCGTGACAATGACCTTTGCCAATCATCACTACGCCCTTGATGCCACTTGGTGTCTCCAAGACAAAATTGTAGGGCTGGCCCCATTCTGCTTTATAAGCTTGCTTGGGACGATCCACGTAGAGTTTGAACTCGTCATTGGCATAACCTACTATGTCTTGCACGGGCACATCTTCTCTAAAAGAGTATTGTGCAAAGTCTGTAATCAGGATTTCCCTGAAATAAGCTTTCCATTCCTCATCGGTGCGTTCGGGAACAACAGGTCTGACAGGCTGCTGCTGTTGAGGTTTCGAATCTTCTTTTACAGAACTAATGATACTTTTGATGATGTTTACTAGTAAACCCATAATTCGATGGTTTTTTGATTATTATGGCGCAAAGGTAATAAAATGTTTTAATTTAGGTAGCTTTTAGCATAAAATTGCAATATTTTCAATATGAAAGTTGAGATACCCCTAACTTTGCTCATCTACTTAAAATTCTTTTCAAAAAACCCCGCCACGGCAATCGCAGCGGGGAAAAAATGCAATACTTATGAAAAAATACAAAAACTTTATTCTTCTTCTTTTTGGCTTTCTTCGTACTCCTTCAGCAGGCGGTTCTGTACGTCGGTAGGCACTTGCTGGTATTCGGCATACTTCATCGTGAAGGTGCCACGGCCAGAGGTCAACGAGCTGAGGGTGGTCGAATAGCGGTCCATCTCGGCCAACGGCACCTTGGCGTGGATGGTTTGGTAGTTGTGGTCGCTGTCCATGCCCATGACGATGGCGCGGCGACCTTGCAGGTCGGTCATCACCGAACCCATGAGGTCGGCGGGCATACGCACGTCAAGGTCGTAAATGGGTTCCATGATCTTCGGGCCAGCGTTCTTGAAGGCTGCGCTGAAGGCCATACGACCGGCAATCTTGAAGGCCATTTCGTTGGAGTCGACCGGGTGCATCTTACCATCGTAGATGTAGCAGATGATGTCGCGGGCGTAAGAACCTGTCAACGGACCTTGCTCCAAGCGCTCGTTCACACCTTTCAGGATGGCGGGCATAAAGCGGGCATCGATGGCACCACCGACGACGCAGTTGGCGAAGATGAGCTTACCGCCCCAAGGCAGTTCGTACTCTTGCTTGTCACGCACCTGCAATTCGCTCGGGTCGGTGTAACCCTCGAAGTAAGGAGCCAGTTGCATGTGCACCTCACCGAACTGACCGCTACCACCTGACTGTTTCTTGTGACGGTAGCTGGCGCTAGCGCTCTTGGTGATGGTTTCACGATACGGAATCTTCGGCGCAGTGGTCTCGATGGCGAGTTTGTACACGTTGTCGAAGTACCATTTCAGCGTGTTGAAGTGATATTCGCCCTGGCATTGCAGGATGTTCTGGCGCAGCTCGCGCGACATGCCGCTGATGACGGTCGGGTCGGTCTTGTGCATATCATTGAGGATGCTGCCAAGCTTTTCGTCTTCCTGTGAGTTGACGGCCTTGACGGCAATCGAGAAAATCGGAGTCGGGAACGGAATCTCTTCAAAGGTGGCTTCGGCGGCCTTGGCATCGACCAAGGAATCACCGATGCGGCCGTCCTTCAGTTTGATGGTGCAGATGATGTCGCCAGCGTTGACTTTCTCGACTTCTTCACGGTTCTTGCCACGGAAGACAAGGAGCTGTGACAAACGCTCCTTGTTGCCCGAGCGCGGGTTGATGAGGTCTTGGCTCTTGCTGACTGTGCCACCGTAGACGCGCATCCAAGCCACATCGCCGAGGTTTTGCTCAGTCGTGACCTTGAAGATGAACAGGGCGGTTGGGTCGTCGTTGCTGTTGTGGAACTCTTGTCCGTTCTTGGCTTTGATGGCCGGCATGTCGGCAGGCGACGGGCAGGCGTTGATGAGGAATTCCATCAGACGGGTGACGCCCACGCCACGTTTGGCAGCGCCGCAAATGACGGGGAACATCTCACGGTTGACGATACCGAGGTGGATACCGCGTTCCATATCCTCTTCGCTCAGGGTCATTTCTTCAAAGAACTTCTCCATCAGGGCCTCTTCGCCTTCGGCAGCGTGCTCGATGAGGTTGTTGTGCAGCTCTTCGGCCTTAGCCATTTCTGCGGCGGGGATGTCCTGGATTTCAGGGGCTCCGTTGCCGTTCTTGAAGACCAACATCTTCATCATGATCAAGTCGATGACGGCGTTGAAGTCTTCACCGGCGTTGACGGGATATTGGATGGGCGTAACCTTGTCGCCGAAATATTCTTTCAGTTCGCGGATGGTGTTGTCGAAGTTGGCGTTGCTGTGGTCGAGTTGGTTCATGAAGAACACAACAGGCTTGTTCGTGTTGGCGGCATGACGCCAAGCGTTTTCGGTAGTGGCTTCAACACCCGACTGGGCATTGACGGTGCAAACGGCCATGTCGGCTGCATAGAGGCACGAAACGATGTCGCCCGAGAAGTCGCTGAAACCAGGGGTATCCAAGATGTTGATTTTCTTGTCGTTGTAGATGGTGTACAACATGGAAGCGTTCACCGAAATCTGACGTTCCATTTCGATGGGACGGTAGTCGGAAACGGTGTTTTTCTCGTCGGTGCTACCTTTTCTGTTGATGAGCTTGCCTTCGAAAAGCATGTTTTCAGCAAGCGTGGTCTTACCCGATTTAGCTGCGCCGATGAGGGCAACATTACGGATGTCTTTTGTCTGGAATTCCTTCATTTTTTATCTAACTAGCTAATTATTAAATATTTATTTCTCGCGAAGAATACTATAATGGACGCAAAATTACGAAAAAACCTAATATCCTCAACCAAAATATATATATTATTGTCACAAAACATTCAAAACCCACAAAACTTTTACTAAGAAAGTCGCCAACTGGCTCCTTTCTAACGCATCCTTTGGTTGCAGTTCAAGCATGACAACGACAACTCGGTTGGGAGTCGTTGTCATGCATTATAATAATTTGGTTTTGAAAGTTTTGTAGGTTTTATGATTACAAAAGTGCAATGTCGGCGTGAATTTTCTCCCAACGCGCGTCATCCATCTTGGCTCCCATCACTTCGATGATGTTTTTGGCCACGATGGCTCCCATCAAGCCGCAGGTTTGCAAATCCTTGCCTTTGACGAGTCCGGCGAGGAATCCCGCTGCCCACATGTCGCCGGCACCTGTGGTATCAATCACGATGGCATCCATCGGCGGAATGCTGACGACTTCGTTGCTGCGTTGGGCGAAGGCGCCTTTGGCACCCACTTTCACCACGGCAATTTCACAACGTTCGGCGATGTAATGCAAGGCGGCTTCGGGTTCCATGCCTGTGAAGGCTAAAGCTTCCTTTTCGTTGGCGAACACGATGTCGACATAGTTGTTGACAAGGTCGAGCAGGAAATCATGGTTTTCCTCAACCACGTTGTAGCTGGCTAAGTCGATGGCGATTTTAAGGCCTTTGTCCTTGGCCGTGCTGATGGCTTTGCGCAGCATGGTCGGGTTGGCCACGAGGTAGCCTTCCACGTAGAAGATGTCCCAGCCGTCAAACAATTCGGGTTTGATGTCATCGGCACACATCTCGGCAGCGGCACCAAGGCAAGTGGCGAAAGTACGTTCACCGTCGGGGGTGACAAGGGCTTGCACGCGACCGGAAGGTGTTTCGCTCTTGAGCATCAAAGGTTTGACGTGGCTTTCGTTCATTTGTTTCTCAAAGAAATGTCCGATTTCGTCTTCTCCGATTTTGCTGAGGAAACCAGCTTCGACGCCGAGTTGGGCCAAACCGCTCATGGTGTTGGCCGCCGAGCCGCCTGAGGCCATTTGGTTGCCGAGGTAGGCCAGTTGATGGCCTATTTCGACCGAAGTTTTGGCATCAACATAAGTCATGCTCCCTTTGGGGAGGTTGAGTTCTTGAAGGATTAGTTCATTGGGAATCTGGGTCAGTATGTCGACCAATGCACTTCCTATTCCAAGTATTTTTTCCATTGGGATTCAAGATTTAAAATTCGTGCAAAGGTACAAAAATAGATTTTTAGCGTCAAATAAAAAAATTCCATACTGATAATCAATAAGATATAAAATATTTGAAAAATTTCGATGGAAAATACTTGTCAGTAATGAAAAAAGCCGTAATTTTGCACCCGCAAATCGAAAGATTAGCTGTCGTTGAATCGGAGATTTCAACGCAGTTAAACAAAGGTTCTTTGAGACGGCAATGCCTCCTTAGCTCAGTTGGTCAGAGCATCTGACTGTTAATCAGGGGGTCTCAGGTTCAAGTCCTGAAGGGG
>JAEEGH010011454.1_pt1 | contig 20118 bp, 15 predicted proteins | sample 9134181 | NCBI WGS metagenome assembly JAEEGH01 (sample SAMN16246544, study PRJNA631951) | gut metagenome | biome: gut microbiome; feature: rumen; material: DP-attached | host: Bos | place: Iran: Karaj | collected 2018-10 | reverse complement strand
CAACAGGTCGCGAAATAGGCAATCAGGGTCGATGGGGCTAAAGTTGGTCTCAATCAACTGATTGATAGCCATCATGTTGAGAATACTCTTATCCTTATTATGCGTCACTTCCACACCTTTTTCGGCCACTGCGTTGGTGTAAATGGAATGGTTGAAAAACAGCCTGTTGATGGCGTATGCCAAGGCTGACACAATCATCAGTGGAACAATGAGTGCATAGCCATTGGTAATCTCTGCAATGAGAAAGATACCCGTCAGCGGGGCGTGGAGCATACCTGCAACCAGGCCGCTCATGCCTACGAGAGCAAATTTGGCTGGATCTAAATTTCCGATACCCAGATAGTTGACCAACGTAGCAAAAAATAATCCCGTAAAAGCTCCGATGAACAATGCCGGAGCAAAAGTGCCACCCACACCACCTGCGCCAAAAGTAAAAGCCGTAGCAAAGGCTTTCAGCAGAATCATGCCCGCAAACAAGATGATAACCACCAAGTCATAATCCTTGAAATTCGCGAACCAAGGGTTGTTGAATACGGGGCTGTAGTCGCCACGTAAGGCCGAGTTGATGGCCTCATAACCTTCGCCGTAAAGCGCTGGGAACAAGAAGATAAGGACACCCAACATCGTACCGCCAACAAGAAACCTCGTCCAAGGAGATTCCACCTTCTTGAAACGTTTTTCCACGGTGAAAGTCACCTTGAGGAAATAGGCCGACACCAAACCGGCAAATAGACCCAACAAAACATAATACAAAGCATTGGACGGGATAAACCCTTCGGCAATAACGGCGGGATATTCCACCGTCTGCCCCAAGAACCAATAGGCCGTCAGGATGGCGACAAACGAGGAGCAGATGATGGGTACCAAGGCATTGAGCGACAAATCGATCATAAACACCTCAAGGGCGAAAACAATGCCCGTGATGGGTGCTTGGAAGATGGCCGCCAAAGCCGCTGCGCCACCCATGCCAATGAGTTGAATGGTGTGTTTATAGTCTAATTTCAGCAGTTGGGCAATGTTGGAACCAATACTACCTCCCGTCGACACAGAAGGTCCTTCCAAACCGACCGAACCACCAAAACCAACGGTCAAGGCACTGGTGACAATGCTCGACCAAGTGCTACTGCGACTTACTTTTCCCTTGTTTTTGGAGATGGCGTACAGGATGCCCGGAATGCCGTGACCAACGTCTTTCTTCAAGATAAACTTACAGAAGAGGATGGTCAGTAAGATACCGATAGCCGGACAAACAAAAAACAGAAGGTGCGAGTAGTTGAATTGCGCACTGAACACCAAGTCGCGGATGCCGTGTGCCAGTCGCTTGATGACGACAGCGGCGGCACCGGCCAGAAAGCCCGTCGGGATGCTGAGCAACAACATGAAACGGCGGTCGGTCATGTGGGTGGCCCGCCATCCGTTGAACCGGTTAATCCATCCGTTTATCTTGTCACCTATGGCTGTCATTGAAGAGGTGTTGTTTATTCTTTATTTCATCTTCGCTTTGCGTCATTGCGAGCGTAGCGCGGCAATCCAGAGATTAAGCCTAGATTGCTTCGTCGTTCCTCCTCGCAAAGACGCGAAGCGGCAGTTCGTCGCAATGCGGTAAAAAACCTCGCTATTTCATCCAAGCCTCAACATCCTCCAACTGCAAAGCGGGAATGTCGAGCTTGTTCTTCTTGCGCAAGCCGTTCAGCTTCTCGCGCAAAGCGGAAGGCTTTTCAGCCTTCAGTTGCTCGATGGTGTTGTAGCCGTTGGTGAGAAGCAAAGTCGCCCAAGTCTCGGCCATGCCAAGTGCCATAAAGTCTTCCTTGGTGGCGTTCTTCACGACCTTCTCGGGACGCATCATCGGGAACAGCAACACCTCTTGGATGGTGGTCTGCCCCGTGAGCAGCATCACGAAACGGTCGATGCCGATGCCCATGCCAGAGGTCGGAGGCATACCATATTCCAAAGCGCGCAGGAAGTCCTGGTCGATGAACATGGCCTCGTCATCGCCGCGCTCGCTGAGTTTCATCTGCTCCTCGAAACGGGCTCGCTGGTCGATGGGGTCGTTCAGCTCGGTGTAGGCGTTGGCCAACTCCTTGCCGTTGACCATCAGCTCGAAGCGTTCGGTCAGCTCGGGATTGTTGCGGTGACGCTTGCAGAGCGGCGACATCTCCACGGGATAGTCGGTGATGAAGGTCGGCTGAATGTAGGTGCCTTCGCACTTCTCTCCGAAGATTTCGTCAATTAGTTTGCCCTTGCCCATGGTTTCGTCCACCTCAATGCCGAGTTGCTTGCACACGTCGCGCAGTTGGGCTTCGTCCATACCCGTGATGTCGATGCCAGTCTTCTCCTTGATGGAGTCGATCATGGTGATGCGCTTGAAGGGACGCTTGAAGCTGATTTCGTTGTCGCCCACTTTCACGGTTTCCTTGCCCAAGACATCCATCACGCAGCGGTGAATCATCTCTTCGGTGTAGTCCATCATCCAGAGGTAGTCCTTGTAGGCCACATAGATCTCAAGTCCCGTGAACTCGGGATTGTGGGTGCGGTCCATGCCCTCGTTGCGGAAGTTGCGCGAGAACTCATACACGCCCTCGAAGCCGCCCACGATGAGGCGCTTCAGGTAAAGCTCGTCGGCAATACGCAAGTACATCGGGATGTCCAAGGCGTTGTGGTGCGTGATGAAAGGACGCGCCGTGGCGCCGCCGGGGATGGCTTGCAGCACAGGGGTCTCCACCTCGAGATAGCCGCTCTCGTTGAAGAAACGGCGGATGCTGTCGATGATGCGGGTGCGGGCGATGAAGATGTCCTTCACCTTGTCGTTCACCACGAGGTCGACGTAACGCATACGGTAGCGCAGTTCGGGATCGTTGAATTCGTCGTACTTCACGCCGTCCTTCTCCTTGACGATGGGCAGCGGCCTCAGCGACTTGCTCAGCACCGTCAGTTCCTTGACGTGTACCGAGATTTCGCCCATCTGCGTACGGAAGGCGAAGCCTTTCACGCCGATGAAGTCGCCGATGTCGAGCAGACGCTTGAACACCGTGTTATATAAGGTCTTGTCCTCTTCGGGGCAGATCTCGTCGCGCTTGATATAAAGCTGGATGCGGCCTTTCGAGTCCTGCAGTTCGCAGAACGAGGCGGCGCCCATGATGCGGCGGCTCATGATACGGCCCGCGAGGGTGACCTCTTGGAATTGGTCGGGGTTGTTGTCGTCAAATTGGTTGATGATGTCCGTGGTGAACACGCTCACGAGGAACGCGGCCTGCGGATAAGGGTTGATACCGAGCTTGTAGAGTTCGGCCAACGAATTTCTTCTGATTTGTTCCTGTTCGCTTAACATGATGCGTTTGAATTTTGGGTGCAAAGGTACGAAAACGCTTTCATTTTATCGCCATTAAGATAGTTTATTGAGATAAAATGTTTATTTTTGCACTCATAAACGGATTTCATTATGAGCACAACCACGCAAATTATCACAAAAATGATCGCCGAATACTTCAAGACACAACCCATCTTGAAGGCATGGCTTTTTGGTTCGTTTGCCCGAGGTGAGGAAACTCCTGATAGTGATGTGGACTTACTTGTGGTTTATGATGATGAGGTGGGTGTCAGTCTATTGAAGCATGCATCCATGATTGTCGACTTGGAAACCATTTTGAACCGTCCTGTGGATATTGTGGAAGACGGCACCTTGCTTCCTTTTGCAGTTGAGAGTGCTAACCGTGACAAAAAATTGATTTATGAGAGAGCGTAAAAGAGATTTCCGAAATCACAGGATTAAGCCTTGAGGAAATCTCGATGCTTTGATTGCGTTGACTTTATTACGATTGTTAGTGTAGCGAAGTTGAGGTGGTATGGGATTTGTGTAGAGGGATGATAATCATCATATTATTCAAAAGAACGCGGCCCCAGTTCCAGCGGATTTACAATCCGCTGGCTTATGAATATTAGGATTTGTAATCCGATAACACATTGTATTTCTTATTTATACATTCACTTCGCCACCTCCACAATCTTCTCCCCCAACGCCAACTGAATCAGGGCAATGGTTTTGCAGGTGAAGTTGTGGCCTGCATGAAAGATCTTATATGTAAAGTTACGATTTTATGCTGAAATACTGCCAAAAACCACAAATAAATTGTAATTTTGCCATCAATTAAACTACATTATGGGTTCTGTTTTCGTCATACAAGGTATTCTGATATACATTTATGGCTTTGACCACAATCCGCCTCACATTCATGTGCGAAGCGGTACCGACAACTAAATAAATAAGATAAACTATGTTGCTGACAATCACAGATGTAGAATATTTGGGCGAATACTCGTTACTCTGCTCGTTCAACAATGGACAGCGTCGTAAGGTTGACTTGACACCGCTGCTTGCCTATCCGGCTTTCGCTGAGTTGCGTGATAAGAGCAATTTCATCCAATTTGGCCTTGACCAAACCATCTTCTGGGCCAATGGTGCCGACATTGCCCCCGAATATCTCTATGAACACGGCGTGGAGGCCTGATATGCAATTCAAAGACGTCATCGGCCAATCCGCCGTCAAACAAAGGCTTATCCAGAGTGTGAGGGAAAACCATGTCTCTCATGCCCAGCTCTTTTTGGGACCTGCCGGAAGCGGCAAGTTGCCTTTGGCCTTGGCTTACGCCCAATATATCCTCTGTCCGAACCGTACCGAGACCGACAGCTGCGGTGTTTGCCCCACATGCCAGAAGATGCAGAAACTGGTCCATCCTGACCTACATTTTGTAGTGCCTACGGCCACCACAAAAAAGATCAAGAGCAATCCTGAATCCGACCTCTTCATGGAAGAATGGCGTGAGTATGTTATCGAAAACAAAGGTTATGTCGATACCTCAAGTTGGTACACCTTCCTTGATGTGGAGAATAAGCAAGGCTATATGTCGGTGCGCGATGCGGCCTCGCTGCTGCGTAAGTTGAGCATGAAGTCTTACGAGGGCGAATACAAGATCGCCATCATTTGGATGGCAGAAAAGATGCGCGTCGACACGGCCAACAAACTGCTGAAACTCCTTGAGGAACCACCTGAGAAGACGGTTTTTCTGCTTATCGCAGAAGACGGTGAGGAACTTCTAGCCACCATCAAGTCGCGCACTGCTTTGGTGAAGATTCCAGCCATCGAAACTAACGCTTTGGAAAAAGCCCTTGTGGAGCGTCTGTCGTGCCAGCCCAACCAAGCCCATGATGCGGCCATGATTTCGGAAGGCAATTGGATCACAGCTTGCCATTCGGTGCAGGATTCGGAAGAGCACAAGTTTTTCTTCACCACTTTCCAGCAATGGATGCGGCTTTGCTTCCGTGCCGCTTATTCCGAGCTGATTGACTTCTCGAATAACATCAAGACGATTGGTCGCGAAAAACAAAAAGAACTTTTGGAATACGGTCTGCGCATTGTCCGCAATTCATTGTTGTTTAATAACAACCTGGCGGAAATTGTCATGCTGCCCAATGATGAAAAGGTGTTCAACTCGAAGTTCGCACCGTTCGTCAATCCTGCCAATCTGGCACAAATTGCCGAACTTCTTGAAGAAGCTATGCGCCAAATCGAGCGCAACGGCTACGCACCGCTTATCTTCACCGATGTGAGTTTCAAGATGGTTGGGCTGCTGAAAAAGAAATAACTCGGCCTTTCTACGCTTTGATGTGCCTCAGGGATTGCAAGCTCAGTGTCCCTGCTTTTTCATATTTTGTGAATAAAGAGAGAAAACTGGCAAAATTATTTGTATGAACAGAAAAAAACACTATTTTTGCGGCATACAAATTTCGATTCAACATGAAAAATTCACGTTTTATTCTTGTTTTAGCTTGTTTTATCCTTATATTAAATGCTTGCAGTACTGACGTGGAACTTTACGTCGACTTGAAAGACACCACTGTTGTATATGGTGTAATGGATGTGGCAAAGGACACCAATGTCATTAAAATCCTACGGGCTTTTGCAGGTAGCAATGAAGACTCGTTCGATGTTCATCAAGTTGCCTTGATTGCAGATTCGTCAAATTATCCAGGCAAGTTGGATGCTCGTTTTCTAGAATACAAAAAAGCCTCAGGAGAAACCTGGTCTCCTACAGGACGCGAAATCATCTTGGACACTATGGTCCTCTATAATAAGCCAGAAGGCTTTTTTTACGCTCCCAACCAAAAAGTATACTACACAACAGAGGATTTCAATATTAACAGTGCGTGTGTGAAATATAAATATAAGCTGTTGATTTCCAAACCGCAAGATACTGTATCCTCTGAAATCAGCCTCATAGGTGGCGAGAACTTCCAAATCAACACCCCAATGGTGTTTTTCAGGGCAGAAAATGGTGGAAAGCGACAACTGTTTTTCACTCCTGATGACAATGATGCTGTTTACAAAGTCACAATGCAATTCAACTATAAGGAATTAAGGTCTGGCCTGGACACGGTCTACAAAAATGTCAATTGGTCAATGGGACCTAGTAGCTCTTTTGACCTGGGGGTTGAAGACAGAAAACTGTATTTCACTTATTATGAAGCAACATTGTTCAACTTGCTGTCAGAAGCCATTGGAGACGACATCCTCGGTGTCGAACGCTTCTATGACAGTTTTGTGATATCCATATATGCTTATGGCAAAGAACTGGGGGATTATATCCAGTTAAATTCGGCCACTTCTGGTGTTGAATATTATAACACGAACATTCAAGGTGGCTTGGGAATACTTTCTTCTTGTCACGAAATCAGACAAAGCGTTGACATTTCCAGTCGCACAAAAACTGATTTGCTTTCCAAGCCTTGGGGATTCAAGTATATCGGCTACAACTGAAGCCTTGATTTTACTCCAATACTTCAATCGTTCCCATTTCAAACCTGATTGGGTTGCCTGCCTCGTAATAGCGTACGTCACGCAGCACCTTGTCGAACACGTAGTTCTGGATGAGCACGAAGTCTTTGCCGTCGTCGACGAGGGCATACATACGGTCACGATCCACGTCACCAGGCTCGCCCATATCATTTATGCCATTCAACACCAGCTTCTTGAAGGTTCTCATATCCTGCTTATTGCCGTCTTTGTCTGTAACAACAATATAATGCATAAAGGGTGAACTTGTGATGGAGTCGATGCGCTCCTGCGGCAAGGTGTTAGTAAACAAGGACTCAAACCGCAAGTCGCTGAATGATGACATAAGGTTGATGACCTTTAAGGTGTCATAAGGCAGGTCCTTGTTGTCACATAGCCGCGTAAGCTTGTACTGGTGTTTTCCGGTGTTTTCAATACGGAAACTGCCCTCAGGGTCTTCGTTGAAATTCACCTCTACCGATTGGATGTCTGCCATATTCTCATGGAAGATGGTATGGTCGCGCCAATCGTCAGGATTGGCCGTGAAACGCGTGGTAATGAAGCCACGGAAACTGGGAATATAGACGATATAGGCCTTGTCGGCGCCTTCTTTCAACATAAAGGTGCCGCTGCTGTCCATGGTAGCATCGCCCACATAGAATACCTTAGTACGCTTCTCATGATAGAATAGCTTGATTTTGTCGAATAGATTGATGCGCGGCACAATCTGGTAGATTTCCACCTTGGTGCTTTGTGATGCCAATTGCTTGACGATGTTGTCATGGCTGGCCACTGAGACAGGCATCTTGATTCGAATCTTGTATAAAGTCGTCAGTAGGTGTTGCACTTGTTTAGGGTGCGCTGTGTAGCTACCATTGAGCTTCCAACCATGTTCTTGACGTTCGAGCAACGACTCCCTTTCCCTACGGTCGGCCAGATAGATTTTGGTGACCGAAGCTGTATCCCACACTTGGAAGTCAGATGACTCGCCTTCAAGCGTGGAGAGGTAACGGTTGTTCCAAACCAGGAGACCGGCAATGACAACTAAAATTGCTGTGATGATTATGGTGATGCGATTGCTTTTTTTCATGACGTTCTGTTTTTACTGTATTTTTTCTTTCTGACGAAAGCCAAGACAAAACCAAATGCGATAATAAGCGCAATGGGAATCACGGTGTTGATGACTTGCCATTTCACCCTTTCGTTGCTCACTTTCTTTGCGTCCAAAAGGCGGACGGTCAATTTGCGCGAGCGGATGTCGATCATATTTTCGCCGTCGACCAAATAGCTAATGGCATTCTCAATGAAATCCTTGTTGGTGTAGGTGATGCCTGTGTACTTGTCATAGCCCAAAGGCAGTGGATTGCGGTCAATGTCAAACTGGTTGCGGATGATGTCGCCATCGGCTACCACTATCATAGCGGTAGGCATGCTTTCTTCTATGAAGTCGGTGGCTTGGTCGTCTACGATTTCCTGGGGGATGCGGTTGGCATACAGCGAGGTGAAGCTGCCTTTCAGGAGGTAAGCCACATTCTTTCCATCTTTTATATTGAACAAGCGTTGGTCGGGTGCTTGACGCAACATTGCGAGAGAGATGAACACTGGTGCGCCAGAGACTTTGGTGTAGCCTGTGGTTTTCAGCAAAGGGATTTGCTCGATGCCGTTAGCCGACGAGGTGGCATCTATTGAACTGACAAAGTCGGCCTTGATGCCGTTCATATTGCGCACCATAGGATGGTCGGAGGCGGCTTGTAGCAAAGGGAAGTAGTACCACTTAAATCGGGTGTATTGCGGCTGATTGCCCACCATTCCTCCTGTGCGGACGGCGATTTGTGCACAATTCCAACCCAGCAGCAGATCGCGGTTGAGGCGCACGCCATATCTGAACAGCATGTCATCCAGGTTGAGGTCTTGCTCCATAGCGATGGTCGACTCTTGGTTCTGCAGGCTGTCCATAGTGGCATAGACCGGCTCCACCAACCACAGCACCTTGCCGCCATGCATAATGTATTGGTCGATGAGGAACTTGTCTTTCTCGTCAAAGGGTTCCGTGGGCTTGGCGATGACGATGGCATCGTAAGAAGGGAAGACTTTAACGTCTTTTGTCGTGTCTTGAGTGCGGTGCAATAGGGCGTCAATCTTGCCCTCAATGGCTTGTCGCTTCACATTATAGTTTTTTGCTAAGGTCTGGGCAATACTGCCAAGTTCTTCGTCGTTCAGCTCACCATGTCCTTCAATGAAAGCAATTTTTGGCCTTTCCAGACGGGTAACCTTCTTGACGGCATCGATGAGATAGAACTCAAGGTTCTCTATCGATGCATTTACGGAATATTCATCTTGTTGCCCGTTCTGGGTTTCATGCAACAGGTTGACCGCTATTTCGGTGTTGTTGCGATAGCTCACCAAGGCACCTGGCCAGATGATTAATTGTCTGGCCGATCCGTCACTGCCTACGTCTTGCCATTTGGTAAAATCCAACCCCGACTGATACAGTTGGGTGTATTTGTCTTTGATTTCGGCATCGTTGTCGCCTTCTCCTGGATTTATGAACTCGTAGTCGATGAACTTTGAGTAAGCGCGGAATTCGTCTAGCATCTCCTTGGTCTCACGGCGCATTTTTTTGTACTCCGTAGGCAAGTCTTTGCCTTCGAGATATACCCTAAAGTACACGTAGTCGTCAAGGTTTTTAAGTATCTCCTTCGTGGTGGGCGATAGGGTGTAGCGCTTCTCGCTCGTCAGGTCAAAGCGGGTGAACACGTAATGGCCAATCACGTTGACCAGCGCCACAATGGCTATCGTGATAAGGAAGGCGACGATTTGGTTCTTTTTCAGATTCTTGCGTTTGTTTTCCATCACTTCACCTCCTTACCATTTGCGGCTCGAAAGAACCAATTTTGTCGCACTTAAGAAAATCGCAATCACACTGAAGAAATACAACACATCACGTGTGTCGATGACACCACGGCTCAGCGACCCATAGTGGGCGTTCATGCCTAACTGTTGGATGAATAGGTCGACGTGACCAAACAACGAGAGCGAATAGATGAATTCGAAACCTATCAGCAGGAATCCGCAGAGGAAGACGGATATGATGAAGGCTAGAATTTGGTTGTTGGTCAGCGAACTGCAAAAGATGCCGATGCTGACAAAGCTGGCACTGAGTAGGAAAAGTCCAATGTAGGAACCCCAGATGCCGCCGCTGTCGAGGTTGCCTTTGGGCAGTCCCAGGCGGTAGACTGAGAAGTAATAGATAAAGGTCGGAATCAAAGCAAGCAGCACCAAGGCCACGCCTGCCAGGAACTTAGCCCAGATGATTTGCCAGTCTGACAAGGGCTTGGTAGCCAGCATCTCGATGGTACCCGTACGGTTTTCCTCTGCGAAGCTGCGCATGGTGACGGCAGGCACGAGGAAGAGGAACACCCAGGGGGCGAGGATGAAGAGGCTGTCGAGGTTGGCATAGCCGAAATTCAGCAGGTTGAAGTCGCTTTGGAACACCCAAAGGAACAAGCCGGTGATGAGCAGAAACACTACTATCACCATAATGCCAATCAACGAGCTGAGGAAATTGCTGATTTCTTTCTTAAACAGTGCGTACATTCCAAGAATAAAATTATTCAATGACCATATCGAATGGCAGGCGGGCTTGGATGCCCGTGTTCTTTTGCAGGTTATCCAAACCTTGCAAGTAGTCGTAGTAGACACCCATCTTTTGCTTCATGGCGGCATCGAGTTTGTCGCTTTCATTCATCGACTCCATCATACGGGTGAAGAAGTCCTTCTGCTTGGGCCATTCCGTTACTTTGTAGTCGCTGCCGAGTTCAGCTTTTTGGACAGCGTATTCGATGGCGTCTTCCATATCGCCAAGTTGGTCGACGAGGCCGAGCCCAATGGCATCGGCTCCAGCCCACACACGGCCTTGTCCGATGCTGTCGACGTAGGCTTGAGTCAAACCACGACCTTCAGCGACACGACCGGTGAAGTCGTTATAAGTTTTCACAACCATCTGCTGTAACTTGTTGTATTGGAACTCGGTAAGAGGTTGTGAAATAGTACCGAAGTCGGCGTTTTCGTTGGTCTTGGCCACATCAAAGGTCAAGCCTACCTTGTCGTTGAGGAAGCCTTGCAAATTGGGAACAGTGCCGAACACGCCGATGGAACCCGTGAGGGTGGTGGGGTCAGCGAAGATATAGTCGGCCTTGGCCGAAATCCAGTAGCCACCCGAAGCGGCATAGTTGCCCATCGAAACGATGACGGGTTTCACTTGTTTGGTCAGGTCCAACTCACGACCGATGATGGCTGAAGCCACGGCACTGCCGCCAGGAGAGTTGACGCGCAGCACGACGGCCTTCACGTTCTCGTCCTCACGAGCCTTGCGGATGGTCTTGGAGAGGTTTTCTGAATAGATGTTTTGCTCTTCGTTGCCCTTGCCATCATAAATCTGGCCGGAGGCGTAGATAACGGCCACCTCGTTCTTGCTGGGGTTCTTGTCTTTGTATGCCTTGGCATAGTTGGTGTTGCCGATGGCATTGATGTCCTTGTTGCTGCCTGTGAGGCCTTTCAGCTCTTCAAGCACTTGGTCTTTATAGTACAAGTTGTCGACCATGCCGTATTCCAATGCCTTGGCAGCATCGAAGTAAGTGTCCAAATTGTCGGCAATATGGTTGAGTTGTTCCACGCTGATGTTGCGGCTCTCGCTTATGCCAAGGAGTATTTGTCCCCAAACGGTGCCCAATAGCTTGTCCATCTGCTCGCGGTTGGCTTCGCTCATCTTGTCGAGGAAGTAAGGCTCCACGGCACTCTTGAAGCGGTTGTTGGGACCGCGCACAATCTGCATTTCGATGTCGAGTTTGTCAAGCAGGTGTTTGTAGAAGGTGATTTGGGAGGCCATGCCATGCAGGTCCAAGGCACCTTCGGGGTTCAGGTAAATCTTGTCGGCAATGGAAGCCATATAATAGGCACTTTGGCTGTAGCTCTCGCCGTAGGTGACAAGGAATTTGCCTGACTCCTTGAATTCGATGAGTTTGTTGCGGATTTCCTGCAAGGTGGCAGTGGAGGTGGGGATGCTGCTCAGCTCCATATAGATACCCTTGATATTCGGGTCGGTTTTGGCATTCTCAATGTTTCGAAGGATATCGTTCAAACCTGTCATGTCCAAGGCTTCCATGGTGTTAAAGTTGATGCCTTTGAAGGGATTATCGGTGGTACGATCGGGGATGTCGTAGTTGAGCTTCATATAAAGCACCGAGTTGGGTTTGGGCTTGGTGATGGTTTCCGTCTCAGTGGAAAGGCTCGATATTATGGATGTTACCACGCCAACCTTGATGAAGAAGTTGACTACCAAAGCTATAAGTGTTCCTAAGAACGCAGCCAATAATACTTTAGAGAATTTCATGACTATTCGATTTTTAGAATGGTTATTGAGCTTGTCAAAATATTAGGGTGCAAAAGTAACATTTTATTCGTTTGGATTGGTTACAAAACGCTATATTTGCAAAAAATCTCGGCGGTTGTTAGTGAGAATAATCGAAGTTATGGAAACCTGTTACATACTCTTTGGCTCGAACATGGTTCTTCGACAGGATTCAGGAACCAGCGACAAGAATGGCATCTTCACACAAGCTTGCCTATCTATTAATAATAGGTGTGGTCAAGTCGTGAAGGTTTCTGCATCCTATGAGTCTGAGCCTTGGGGCTTCGAAACGGAGGAGTGGTTTCTGAATAGGGTTATCGTCGTCGAGACGGATATGAACCCTAAAGACTTGTTGTACCAACTACTTGAGATTGAGCGTGAATTGGGGCGCGAGCGGCATCCTGAGATTGAGGGCTACACATCACGGACGGTTGATTTGGACATCTTGTATTTCGACAATAGGGTGATTTGTACTGAGAATTTAATAGTGCCTCATCCTCGTTTGCATAGACGCCGTTTTGCCCTGTTGCCTATGTGTGAGGTGGCGCCCAATCTGGTACATCCAGTTTTTGGGCTGACGCAAACCGAACTTCTGGCGCGATGCCCCGACACCCTCATAGTGAGAAAAATAGAAAACTATCAGACAGAAGAACAATGCATTACAACTACATAGCCATAGAAGGAACGGTGGGAGCGGGCAAGACTAGTTTGGCCACACGCATCGCCAAGGACTTCAACGGACAATTGATTCTGGAAGAGTTTGAGGGTGACAAGAACCCGTTTTTGCCTAAGTTCTACAAGGAACCCGACAAGTATTCTTTCCAGTTGGAGATGACATTTTTGGCTTTGCGTTTCCAACAGCTGAAGGACAAGTTAGGCGCACTCGACCTGTTTCACGACTTCATTATCTCGGACTATTATGTGGCCAAGTCGCTGATTTTCTCGCGCAATAATTTGCAAGAGGACGAATACCAGCTCTTTTCGCGCTTTTTTAATATCATCTTTTCAGATATGCCCAAGCCTGAGTTGTTGGTTTATCTCTATTCTGACGTGGCGCGCCTGCAACGCAACATTCGCAAGCGGGGGCGCAGCTATGAGCAGGAAATCAGCGATGCCTATTTGGAGAATATCCAGCAGGGCTATTTTGACTTCCTTCGTCAGCAGCAAAACAATATGCGCATCGTGTTGATTGACACCAATCGGCTCGACTTTGTGGCCAATGAGTCAGACTATCAGCGCATCATTGATGTCATCGACCAACCCTACGAGATCGGACTGCACCGCGTGTCGCTGTGATTTTTTCCTTGACGAAAAAGCATAAAAAAAGCCGCTCACATTGGAGCGGCTTTTTTGTTGTAACTATTAAACTTACTTTGTGATGAAAACTTCAGCACGACGGATCAGAGGAAGAATGTCTCTTTCAAGTTCAGGATAGACCAGCTTCAGATCTTGGATTTCCTTTTCTTTGTTCGAGGAATTGTTGATCTTGTTGAGGATAGCATCCTTATCCTTGATGTTGGAGTTTTGAACGAGTTTCTTGAAGGTATCCCAGTCGGAGCCGTTTCCATTGTCTTTGAATTCAATGTTCTTGGCAGCCTTCTTGCATTGAGCCTTGATGTCAGCGATGGCGGCAGTAGCACGGTCTTCTGACAGTTGGTTGTTGTTGCCCATTCCGTTCTCAGGTGAAGCCCAGCCTTCGATTCTCAGACCCTTAACATCGCTAGTAACCATATCTTTCACTTGTTTTCTGGCAATCTTGTTGCGGTCGCGGACGCCCTTACCAGCGCCAGGGATATTGCTCTTGTTGTAGTCGAAGTAGTAGATAAAGTCAGGCTCGACAGCAGGAGCAGGAGTGCTGAAAGCTTTCACTGCAGGTTCAGCATCTTTATCGGTGCACTTGGCAACGACTTGAACTTTGTAATTGGTGCCAAGTTCAAGTTCGTCGAAGCTTTGGCTGTTGCCCTTGACGTTAACAGTCTTGATGACCTTTTCATCTTTCATAATGGTGACATCGTATGAATCAGCATCGCCATCCCAGCTTACTTTGACAGTGTTTTCATTGGTTTCAGTCTTAATATTAGCAGCGGGCTTGCAGATGGGTGTGATGACGCCGTCAGCCAGCTTCACAGTAGCACCCTCAGCGTAATAGACGTTCTTCACAATCTCTTCCTGTGTGGGATAGATGGTGCCATCGTAGGGATAGAACATCGGGTCGCCCATAAGCTCGCAGTTAGCCATTTCCTCTTGGTAAGGCATGCAGTAGTGCTTGGTGAACTCACCGCCTTCTTTGTAAGGAACGCGGAAGTCGCCTTCGCCCTTCACCTTTTCACCAACGAAGGTGATAGGATCAATGTCAATCTGACCACCGTTGTAAGCAAGATAAGGCTTCAGGTTCATGACAGCCTTCTTTTCGAAGTATTCGCCAGGGATAGTGACGATGACATCGAAGCAAACATTGCCGTCTTCGCCTTCAACCAGCGGGTCAGGATTCACTCTGTAGGTGATTTTCTTCGACTCACGAGCCATCTTGTCGACGTCGCAAGGATCGTTGAACTTATAGCGCAGACCCAAATTGAATTGGCTGTACATATCCTTGTCGTTGATGATGTGCTTGTCTTCATCGCTCTTAATCTTTGCCACTTGGTCCAGATTGTCGCTACCGGTGAAGGTGTAGGTGTAATCCAAGAAGATGTCAAATTTAGGAGCCAGGTTGAAAGTGATTTCCATACCAGCAGGAACAGTGTAGGAAAGCTCGCGCTCGTTCTTTTGGGTGGCGCGCACTTTGGACACTTCATCATCAGCATTGAGTTGGTTGACAGTACCAGGTTGATAGTAGATGCCACCAACACCAATATGAGGCACCAGGTTGATGACTCTTCTCGGGTTGTAATTGAACATATTGAAGAGGTTGAAGGTCAAGTTCAGGTTGCCTTCAAAATAGTTGGTCTTGTCGAGGCCAAGGTTCCAATAAGTACGATCTGCATTGTTGTTGAAAACCAGAGCTTGTTGGTGCTTGTGACCCGAAAGGAGACCATAACCGCCCTTAAGGTTCAAACCGATGATCTTGCCGAATTGATAACCAATGCCAAAATGAGCATTCCAGTTGAGGTCCTTGAGCGGGGTAACGGTGCGTTTGAAGTGATCAAAGTCGTCCCAAATGCCACCGTTGTAGTTGGCCAAGTCGCCGTGGTTGATGGAGAGACCTCCGTCAGCTTGGATGTACCAATACTTTTCAGCAGGCTTTGCGTGTTTTTTGCCTTCTTGAGCCATCATGCTCAAAGGAAGCGCTGCGATGACAAAGAGCATCAGCAGTTTCGAAAAAGTCAAATTTTTCTTCATAACGTTAATAGTGTTAGGTTTGTAATAATTTAATTAGTTGATACTATTTTTCTTTTTATACTTTATCCAATTAGCCAACAAAAGTATGAAATAATTCAATTGTGTACAAAAAAAGTTGAAAAAAAATGCTTTTTTTCGCCTTTTTTGCCAAAAATGACACTGGATTTACATCATTTTGGCCTTAAATACAGCTGTTCAAACATTTTCCACATAACAATTCCAGCGCATACTGACACGTTGATGGAATGTTTCGTGCCAGCCTGGGGCAACTCTATGGCGCCGTCGCAATAAGACAAAGCCTCCTCGCTTACGCCTTCCACTTCGTTGCCTAAAATATATGCAGAACGAGGTTCAAATTCGAAATCCTGAAGTGAAACACTGCCTTCCACTTGCTCGATGGCATAGATACGGTAGCCTTCAGCTTTCAGTTGCCGACATGCTGCTTCGGTGGTGTCGAAATAGCGCCATTTTACTGTCTCTTCCGCTCCCAAGGCGGTCTTATGGATTTCGCGGTGGGGCGGACAAGCGGTGATGCCGCACAAAAACAACTCTTTAATGCGAAAAGCATCGGCGGTACGGAAAAAAGCCCCTACATTGCTCAACGAACGGACGTTGTCGAGTACTATTATAATAGGTAGCTTATCCGCCTGCTCGAAGTCATCTTTGCTGATACGGTTCAGCTCATCCATACTCAGTTTACGCATGTTTTTTCTTTTGGCTGCAAAATAAGTGAAAAATGGTGTTGCCTTGAGCATTTGGGGAATTTTTTTGGATGAACAGGCCGATTGTTTCAAACAAAACGCTAATTTTGTACCCCTTAATTTGTGTTTTTATGGCAGACAAAGCGACCGAAACCCCGTTGATGAAGCAGTATTATTCGTTCAAGGCAAAATATCCTGATGCAATGCTGCTGTTCCGCGTGGGCGATTTTTATGAGACTTATGGCGAAGATGCGGTCAAATCATCGAAGATTTTGGGTATCGTGCTCACTAAGCGTTCCAACGGTGCCTCTGCCGACGTGGAGTTGGCGGGTTTCCCGCATCATGCCCTCGACACCTATCTGCCGAAACTGGTCCGTGCTGGTTTGAAAGTAGCGGTGTGTGAGCAGCTTGAAGACCCCAAGCTAGCCAAGAAATTGGTGAAGCGTGGGGTAGTGGAGTTGGTTACGCCGGGAGTCACTTACAATGACAATGTGCTTGAACAGAAAGAGAACAATTTCCTTGCATCGGTGCATCTCGAAAAGGAGGTCTCGGGTGTGTCGTTTTTGGATGTCTCGACGGGTGAGTTTTTCTTGACGCAAGGCAACAACGAATACATTGACAAGCTGTTGCAGAGTTTCAATCCTTCCGAAGTGTTGGTGCAACGCAACAAACGCAAGGACTTTATCGACTTGTTCAGTGCGAAATATTACCTGACCGTTTTCGACGATTGGGTTTTCACTGACGACTATGCCAACGAGATTCTTAACAAGCATTTCCATACGGTCTCCTTGAAAGGTTTCGGTGTCGATGATTTCCCGAAGGGCATAGTAGCAGCAGGTGCGGCAATTCATTATTTGATTGAGACGCAACATGATAAGCTCAACCATATCACTTCGCTGTCGCGTATTGATCAGGGACAATATGTGTGGTTGGACAAATTCACCATTCGTAATTTGGAGCTGTTGCACACGGCCAATGTAAACGCAAAGACTTTGATTGATGTGATTGACAAGACGGTGTCGCCGATGGGTGGCCGACTGATGCGCCGTTGGCTGAGTCTTCCGTTGAAGAACAAGGAACAAATCGAGGCTCGATATGAGGTGGTTCGTTATTTTGTGGAACACCGTGAACAGATTCAGAAGTTCCAGGATGCCGTCAGGCAGGTGGGAGATTTGGAACGACTTATCTCCAAGGTATCACTGTCAAGGGTGAATCCGAGAGAATTGTTGCAAGTGGGACGTGCTCTCGACCAAATTGAGGTGCTGAAGACTGCGTGCGAGGAGAGCCAACACCCTGCTTTACAGCGGTTCGCCGAGCAGTTCAATCCTTGTGTCTCCATCAGAGAGCGTATCAAGAAAGATTTGAACCCCGATGCCCCTGCTTTGCTGTCTAAGGGCAACTATATTGCTGAAGGCGTCGACCCGGAATTGGACGACCTGCGCAACCTTTCGCGTTCGGGCAAGGAATACCTCATGGGCATCCAACGCCGCGAAATGGAAGCCACAGGCATTAGCTCATTGAAGGTGGGCTACAACAATGTGTTTGGGTACTATCTCGAAGTCACCAATTCCCATAAAGACAAGGTGCCGGCTGAGTGGATTCGCAAGCAAACCTTGACCAACGCCGAACGATACATTACCGAAGAACTGAAGGAATACGAACAAAAGATTCTCGGCGCAGAAGAGAAAATCGCCATCATAGAGCAAAGGGTTTACAATGAGCTGGTCACTGCCGTGACCGAGTTTGTGGAACCGATTCAGGTAGATGCCTCTATTGTCGCCCGCATCGATTGCTTGGTTAGTTTTGCGGATATTTCGTTGAAAAACAATTATGTGCAGCCAGTCATTGATGATTCGTTTGTGCTGGATATCAAGGAGGGCCGTCACCCCGTCATCGAGCAGATGATGCCCGTGGGGGAGAGCTACATTGCCAACGACGTCTACCTCGACCGCGACAAGCAGCAGATTATCATTATCACGGGGCCTAACATGTCAGGTAAGTCGGCTCTGTTGCGACAGACGGCTTTGATTGTACTGATGGCTCAGATGGGATGCTTTGTGCCTGCGGCTTCGGCGCGTATCGGATTGGTAGACAAAATCTTCACTCGTGTAGGAGCATCCGACAACATCTCTTCGGGCGAATCGACCTTCATGGTGGAAATGAATGAAACGGCAAGCATTTTAAATAATGTGTCGTCACGAAGCCTTGTGCTGCTCGATGAAATCGGGCGAGGCACCAGCACCTACGACGGCATCAGCATCGCTTGGGCCATCACCGAGTTCCTTCACGACCATCCCGTGAGTCGCGCCAAGGTGATGTTTGCCACGCACTACCACGAACTGAACGAGATGGAGGACTCCTTTGCCCGCATCAAGAACTACCATGTGTCGGTGAAGGAAGTCGGCAACAAGGTGGTATTTTTGCGCAAATTGAAGCGCGGTGGCAGTGCCCACAGCTTCGGTATCCATGTGGCCGAGATGGCTGGCATGCCGCGCAAGGTCATCGAGCGCGCAACGTCTCTGTTGACGGTTTTGGAGAAATCGCATACCAGCGAGGATGTGGAGAAAGCGGCCGCGAAGAAACAGGATGACGCCATGCAGTTGAGTTTCATCCAGTTGGACGATCCATTGCTTTTGCAAATCAAAGAGGACATCCTGAATACCAACATTGATACGTTGACCCCTGTCGAAGCATTAATGAAGCTCAATGAAATTAAGAAGTTGCTGAATCGTTGATTGACTTTTTCCAAAACCACCAGACTCCGTATACCAGCAAAACGAGGCTAACGACAAGGATAATCAGATAAAAGGCGTTGGTTTGATTGCTTATATCTATGGCCGTGAGTGAATTGTTGGTTATATGGATGATGATGCCAGGGATGATGCTGCCTGTGCGCCAATAGAGCCATCCGACAAGGATTCCAAACAACATAGCCGTGACAAAATTCGCCCCCAATCCGTGAAGCAGGGCGAAAAGTAGAGCGGAGATGAGGATAGCCAACCACGGACGGCATCGCGTTTTCAGCAGACCATCAAGTATAAGGCCGCGAAAACAAATTTCTTCCATTATGGGACCAAAAATGCAAGCATTGAGCGCTCCGGCAATTCCGGAAAAAAACTGTTGACGACGTTCTAATTCTTCGCCTTGATATAACAGGTCAACATCAAGCAAAGACAACACTGAAAATAAAACAAACGCTTGAGATGCGGCAATCAAGACAGACATTCCGACCGCGGGCCAGACCATAGGCTTTTTAATACGCCCAAACGACAATTTGACATAACCCTTGCCGAAAAACAAGACGGTGATGAGCAAATAACCCGTCACCAAGGTCCATTTTATGATCTCGATGTTCTTGAAGACGCTCCCAAAGATGATGCCAATAACTATTGTTGCAAAATACAACGACCACCAAAGCAGAAACAGTTTTACCGATTTACCAATTCCATCGTCCATATTCTATTGCTTTAATTTGCAAAAGTACATTTTTCGTTTGCTTATTAGGCTCAAAACCAGCGAAAAAACTACAAAGAAAGAAAATTTTTCTCAAAACTGTTTGCAGTATTGAAAAAAGTTGTACTTTTGCACCGCGAAACAAAAGCGGAAATCTTGTAAAAAGATTCCCGATTGTGAAGCCAAGCGGAAATAGCTCAGTTGGTAGAGCACGACCTTGCCAAGGTCGGGGTCGCGAGTTCGAGTCTCGTTTTCCGCTCTGCTTTTGCGGAAATAGCTCAGTTGGTAGAGCACGACCTTGCCAAGGTCGGGGTCGCGAGTTCGAGTCTCGTTTTCCGCTCCACAAGGTCCCGATGGAAGTCGGGATTTTTTGTGTAAGTGCCTGAGT
>JAEEGH010011448.1_pt1 | contig 20123 bp, 7 predicted proteins | sample 9134181 | NCBI WGS metagenome assembly JAEEGH01 (sample SAMN16246544, study PRJNA631951) | gut metagenome | biome: gut microbiome; feature: rumen; material: DP-attached | host: Bos | place: Iran: Karaj | collected 2018-10 | reverse complement strand
AACCACACCAACATGACGATAAACCCACTCTACCGCGACTGCGAGCATCCATTCGGCGACGACGAAGACGACCCGAAACTCTACCTTGAAGTCGAGGCCGGACGCGAAACTGCTTCGGGGTGGCAGCATTTGGCCTGGATCGACACAAATCCAGATGTACCGGGCCTTCAGCGGCGAACCGCCATTTCCCGCGACAATCCGCCATCCATTGACTGGGACACCAAGGCAACATCATCCGCGCCATTGTCCAACGGCACCGACTCCCTTGTCTATGACAGCAAGACCACTTTCACCCGCGCCCTCCCGGCTGTTGCTTCAGGCCAGTACGTGCCGCCTCCATTCGTCACGGTCATATCGCGCACTTTCGACGACAAGAACAATCTCGTCTCCGAGTTTTCAACGACGCAGACCATTCCGCAGTATGTGCAAATCACATGGACTTCAAACACAATTGAGGAGTTCAGACAACCGCTTGTTTATAACTATGTCGGCATAGAAGGTGATACACTTCCTTCTACAAATGTGACGATTTTCGCCGGTTGCGCCACTTCCAATGCGGTCGTTGCTTTTTCGGGAATCATCGCTCAGGTTCAGGATCTTTTTCCGGTAAGTGCCAACATAATCGTAGTTGGACCTGATATTGATGTACCGCAGCCGCATAAAACGGCCGTGATAAACGTGGGGAAGTATAACGGTCCTTATCCCGATTTGTACGGTGAAGCCCTCGGATTGACGCCAAATACAAACTGCCACGAGAGAAATGACTCCCCTTCCGGTTCGTCGGATGTCTACAACCGCACGATTCGCGAGTATATTCTGAATTGGTACAATGCGTTTTACATTGATCCTGACATAAAGAGCTATAACGACTGGCGCAATGTCCCATTGCCGTTTTCGGCTGACTTGATGACCGTTATTCTTTCCCAGACCGCCCTGCACGAAATTTGCCATACGATGGGGCTTGTACCTGCTGCTTCTGCGGTTGGCGGAGGCCATAACAACTGCCAAGACGGAAGCCACTACATGGATGATGGCATCCTAAAACGACCACTTATGCGACTTGGTTTTGACCTCTGGCACATTCAAAGATGGATGCCGGAGAACAGGAATTATCTTCAGTTCGTATTCCCGCAAGCCTACTGAAAAGGAGAAAATCATGGCGACTCCACTGTTTAAATCTTTGTTAGTCATTGGAATGTCATTCACGCTTGGCATTCGGACCGCAATTGCGGAATGGAACCTTCCGCTTCACTATAGTTTCATCACCATATTTCCGCATCTCGTCGGCATTGCCGATATCATCTTTACAGGAACACCTGTTGCGACAAACGACTATGGCTCCGCAGAGTTCTCCGTGGACGATGTCATCTGGGGTAGTGCCTCCGGCACCAACATAACCGTCCGTGATTATACGCCAGACCCCTATGACCCTCCATATCGGCTTGGCGAAAAATACTTGGTTGGCGCTTTCACAAACGACTGGTGGACGGAGAGACTGTATTATTATGGCCCGAACCGTGAACTTCTGCACTTCGTGCCTGCGACGAACCAGTCGCCGACCGGACTGTTCCTTGATGACTTTAGGCTGGTTGATAGATTCAGCAGCGCGATTCCACTTAGCCACTTCGTCGATAACGGGACGAACTACTGGGAAGGAACACGGGCCTTGATTACGAATCTCATCGATGTAGGGCGTATTCAGTGCGACGAGGGGAAGGTCAGGGAAATTGTCGAATCAATAGTCCATGACGTGAGCAATTCCCGGAGGTTGCCGACCTTTGTCAGAAGGCAGATGATACTTTACAAGAGTTTTCGCTACGACACGGAGGACCGCGCAAAGCCCCGCGACACACATGGTTTCATCAATCGAGTGGATAATCAATCGGATGGGATTAAGATGATTGAATAATCCCCTTGCAACCATTTTGCTTGTGGCGGATTCGCCCTTCCCGCCGCAGAGTCGCACTACTTGGATGACGAGAGGGCCAAGGCCGCCCTAATGTTGAACTTTGTTTTCCCGAAAACACCGTAAGGAGGAGTTATGCCTAAGACCACACTTCTATTTCTTTTTTCCGCTGCCATTTTTCTTTTTGCCAACAACGGAATGGCAACTGATGTCGACTCCAATGCCGTGGTGGAAATTAGTCTGCTTCCACATCAAGCGGGAATATGCGACTTGATTTTCACCGGCACCGTGGTCGATGGCAGCATCGTGTCGAACGATGAAGAATGCGCCGCCGGATTCGCCGTGGACGATGTCCTTTGGGGGCGAGTGAATTCGTCGAACATAACCGTTCGTAGCATTTCCTGGAAATACATGCCCAATGCGCGTCCTTTTGGATATGTTTCTGGTGAGCGTTATCTCGTTTGCGCGTTTACAAACAACTGGTGGGCAAACCAGAGCATGAATGACATGTACTATGACCGACTCTGTGGTTACCTCTCAGTAACAAGTGCTCCGCCGGGAAATGCCGTGTTTGACGACTATCGCACAATGTTCCCTCGATACACGGCCATACCTTTCAGTCAAATCAATTACAACGGCAGCAACTATTGGCCGGTAACGCGCGCCCTTGTAACAAATCTTGTGAACATCACAAGGGTTCAAGGAGACAAGCAACTGATGCGTCAGACCATCACAAACATCGTGGGAAACGGATGGGCGAACAGTGGTCTTTCTCCGGTAATTTGGAACTATCTACAGTTGTACAAGGAAGATCGCTATGACTGGAATGATAGTTTTTCCGAACCTTTACCATTGCCGTAACTTTGCACAAAGATTCCGTCTCTGCTGGAGTAATCAAGACAGAAGGAGCCAGAAGGGAACTGTGGGAGCCATTGCCGAGGTTTTTTGTCAGGAGTCTTAGTTTCTACAAAGACTTGTACTTCGAGTACCCCAAAAAGCAACTCGGCGACAAGAATGATCCACCCTCACCCTCTCAGTAGCTGCAGACGCTCCCCCGGGCGCAGGCTCACCGGGAGAATATGAAGGAGCCGTGACAACCAAATTCAGCGTAGATGGCTACATGTGTGGTATATTGTTATCTACTTTGAATTGCGATGAACCACTCACTTTTCCGCGCCAATTGGCACAGCCACACCTACCGCTGCAAGCACGCGGCGGGCGACGTGGCCGACTACTGCGCCGAGGCGATGCGCGCCGGCATCACCACGCTCGGCATATCCGACCACACTCCGACGATGGACGGCCGCTGGGATAGCGTGCGCATGGACTACGCGCAGATGCCGGACTACATTGACGCCATCCGCTTCGCCGCAGACACATATCCCGGGATACGGATTTACGCCGGCCTTGAATGCGAGTGGGTTCCATCCTTTGGGTTGGACTGGTTCGAGGAGGAATTGCGTGGCCGTTTTGGCCTGGACTTCATCGCTTTCGCGCCGCATTCGTTCACGATGGAGGCGGGATCGGAGCATTGGTACAATTCCTTCCTGCGCTCCCCCACGATCGACCAGAAGGCGTGGGTGCGCGGCTACGCGCGGTATGTTGTCGACGGCATAGAGACCGGCCTGTTCGACTACGTCGCCCATCCCGACCTCCTTGGCTGCTTCTGCACCGCGTGGACGCCGGACTGCGAATCCGCCGCCCATGACATCGCGCAGGCCGCGCGCGACGCGGGAATGCCTTTGGAAATCAACACCTCCGGCTTCCGCAAGCCGTGGGTGAAGGACGACGACGGAACGGTTCGGCCGCAATATCCCTGGCTCCCGTTCTGGCAGATTGTGGCGGAGGAGGGGACGCGCGTGATCCTGAACACCGACGCCCACGCCCCGTCGCTCATCGCCGCCTCCCTCAACGAGGCATACGACCTCGCCGACGCCGCCGGCATCGAAATTTCGATGCCCATCTCGCCATTGGAATTCCACCACGATGTGGGATGATTGGTCTTGTAGGCCCTTCAAAGGTTCCTAAATGGTCAGTTCCAGCGAGGTCCGTCCGTCGGGGGCGAGGGAGAAATCCGTGGCGATGGTTTTCCCGTTGGATGTCGCCTCAAGCGAGTAGGCGCCGTAGAAGCCGCGGAAGGAGAATTGTCCGCCAGGGGCCTCGCGGTCGATGTTCGTCCGCCATTCGCGCCCGAAGAGGTCGCGGATCACGTTGTATGCCGGCTTTGGCGAGAGGTCGAAGCGGCAGAGGCCTCCGTGGAAGACGTTCTCCCCGCCTGAGAAGTCGCCGGGCTTCGTGCCGTAGGCGTAGCCGTCGGGAAGGTTCCAGTAGATGATGGCCTCCATGGAGCGGTGGGAGAACCAGATGCGGTAGAGTTCGCGCACGAGTTCAGCCTGCACCTCCTCGTCACCCGGGTCGTCCGAGTAGGCCGGTATGGTGGTCTCGGTTATCTGTAGAGGCCTTCCGAGCAGAGCGTAGGTGTCCATGACGTCGAAGAGGCGCTGCGGGTCGTACCGCTCGGCCGCCCTCTTGGCGACATTGTCCATGTCCGTGCCCCAGAACGAATGGAACTGCATGCCTATGCCATCGATGCGGCAGCCTTTCAGAAGGGCGTTCTCGACCATCAGGTAGTAGGCGCTTCTCGTCCCCCAGCTTTTCCAGGCGGTGTCGGAGTCCTCGTTTATGATCAGGCGGTTGGCGGGGAAGTGCCTCTCCGCCGTCTTGAAGCTCCACTCGACGAGATCCGGCGCGGAGAATATGGCTGTCTCACCGACGCGGAACGCGATGAGAAGCTCGTTCGTGACCTCCCACATGGGGATGCGGCCGGCGTAGCGTTCCGCCAGTTCGCGGAAACGCTTTTCGAGGAACACCTTCTCCTTCTGCAAATCGCCCCTCGCCCAGTCGGGGCAGGTGTAGGCAGCCGGGTAGTTGAGACAGTGCGCCTTTGGCTCGATGCCGTTCGCCTCGCACCATTCGACGCAGAGGTCGGGCGACGGACGCCGGTAGACGCGGGGGGAGCCCTTTGCGTAGCGTGGCTTTCCCTGCTCCGGTTCCAGGTCCTTCCAGTAGAACGGAAGGGTCGCGAGGTTGAAGGCCTCGGCGAAACGTGCCTTGTAGGCCTCGTTCTTTTCGGCGCCGTCGGGAATCTCGTCGAGCATGAAGAGGTTCGCGCCGTATTTGAAGCGGTGGCTCTTCTGCTTCAAAACGACGTGCACGTTTTCGCAAGGACGCCCCTCGGCGTCCTTGAAGGACAGCGTCATCGTCCCCTTCCGGTTCTCCTCGATTCCCGCCTTTACGCGGGCGTCGGTCTCGGCCGCCGCCGAGCGGAACTTGCCTAGAACTTTGCTTGGATCATACTTCATTTAGGAAGCCTTCTTTCAAATCGCAACCATTGTATTTGTTCTTTCGGCACATTTCAAGGAAAAACACCCTTGGAAAAGCATTTGTCCAATTGCTGGTGGTATAATTGAAACGGCCTTGGCGGCGTCAACCGGCATGAAGACAATGGAAAGAAAACAGCGCGGCTACAATGACATGACATGGTGGGATCCGTATGTTGAGAACATCACGGACGAGGACACCTACCTCCGCCGCAAGTTCCGCCAGGACGTGACGGACAAATCGACGGGCATCCCGCAGGAGGCGTTCACGCCGCGGCTCGACGAGATCGTCGCGCAGGGCAGGGCGTCAGGCGAGTCGTGGCGCGTTACGAAGGCCAGATGTTTCGCCGTGCAGATTCTTGAGCAGTCCATCGACGTCTCCCCGCTCGACTGGTTTCCGGCAATGGCCATCTGGGACAGGCTCAGCCTGCCCATTCGCAAGTTGATGGGAAGGCGCGCGGAAGAGGTCAACGCGGAACGGCTCAGTCCCGAAGTCGTCAAGGAGTGGTGCGACGGCAATGCCGACGGCCGCTGGCTGATGTGGCAGGATTTCGACCACTCCGTCCCCGACTGGCGCGTCATCCTTTCGCTCGGCTTCCCCGGAATGAAGGCGCGGCTTGCGGCCGTTGCCGCGACGCATGGCGCCGCGGCAACGGCAGAATGCAGAATGCAGAATGCAGAATGCAGAATGGGCTGTGGGAGGGTCGCGCTCCCGCGCGACCGCGGCCGCGACGAAGCGCGGCCCTCCCAAGAAGGCGATTCCTTCTACGAGTCGTGTTTCATCGCCATGGATGCGATTCTGGCCGGTATCGACCGCTTCATCGCTCAAGGCCGAAAGCGACAGTCTGAATTGGCATCCACTCGTCACTCGTCACTCGTCACTCGTCACTGCGATTTGCCCGGCGAGACGCCGCAATCGCGGCGTCTCGTCAGGGAAATCGCCTGCCTTGAACGCCTTCGGACAGGTCCGCCGCAGACGGCATACGACATGCTGATGTTCGTATGGATCTACTTCTTCTTCTCGGAACACCTTGACGGGATCCAGTGCCGCTCGCTCACCGAGCTTGACGCCTTCATCGCGCCCTACTACGAGGCCGACATCGCAGCCGGCCGCACGACCGAGGCCGAGTTCCGCGAGCAGATGAGGCACTTCCTCTGGCAGTGGGGTTCCGCGGCGAACTACTACGCGCAGCCAATAGGATTCGGCGGCACCCGCAGGGACGGCACGAGCGAGTTCGGCGAGGTCTCGCGCATCATCCTCGAAATAGCCGACGAACTCAACCTCACTTCGCCGAAGTTCATCGTGAAGGTCGCGGACAACACCCCCGATTGGGCATGGCGGCAGCTTCTGGACATGGCGCGGCGCAGGCGCTCCGTCGCTTTCCTCGGGGAGGAATCGGCGGCGAAGGCCCTCAGGCGATGGAAAAACGCCAGCGACGAGGACTGCCGCACGATGGCCGTCCGCGGGTGCTACGAATTCGGCCTTTGCGACAGCCTGAACACAACCGACGCGGCGAACCTCAATCTCCTGATGCCCGTGGTGAGGATATTGGAAGAGGCAAACGCACAGCGTTTGCCAGATTTTAAATCATTTCTGGCAGAATATCTCCGTCGTCTGTCTAAAACTACTGTCAGAAGCCGCGAACTCGTGTGCGAGCTGGAGAAGGTGCTTTCGGAAGTCAATCCCGCGAATCTCATGACCCTCGCGACGGAACACGCGCTGCGAAACCGCAAGGACGGTTTCGCGGACGGATGCCCCCGCGGGAACGACACGACGATTCGCGCGCTTGGCCTCGGCAGCGCCGTTGACGCGCTGCTGGCCGTAAAGGAGTTTGTCTACGACAAAGGCGAAGTCACGCTCGCCGAACTCGGCGCCATCACGGCGGCGAACTGGGAGGGGAACGAGGAGTTGCGGAGGCGGATGTGCCGGTCGAAGCGGAAGTGGGGCAACAACGACGGCGAGGCAAACGCGCTCGGCGCAAGGATAATCGAGACCTTCGCGTCAAACATGAACGGCTTCCCGAATTCGCGGGGAGGGATTTTCCTGGCAAGCGGACACTCCTCGCGCAGGTTCATTGAACTTGGGCGTAAGACCCCGGCGTCGCCAGACGGACGCCGTGCCGGCGAGGAGCTTTCGAAAAACCTTTCACCTACGATGGGGGCCGACACCGAGGGCGCAACGGCGCTCGTGTCAACGCTAGCCTCCTCCTCGGCCGAGCTTTTGCCAAGCGACTATCCGCTCGATGTTCTGCTGCACCCCTCGGTGTGCCAGGGCAAGGAGGGACTGGAGGCCATGCGGGCGCTAGTCCAAGTCTACCATCGTAACGGCGGCGGGGTCATCCAGTTCACGGTCTTCAGCGTGGAGGAACTACGCGACGCCCAGGCGCACCCGGAGAAATACGAGAGCCTGCAGGTGCGCATCTGCGGCTGGAACGTCCGCTGGAACGACATGTGCAAGGCGGAGCAGGACGCCTACATCCGCCGCGCGGAGAACGTGGCCCAATCTTTTTGACATGAAAACTTCCGGACTTTTCAATGTGCGCGAGTTCGGCGCCGTCGGTGACGGCGCTTCGAAGGACACCACCGCCATCCAGGCTGCGATTGACGCGGCAAACGCCGCGGGAGGCGGCGAAGTGCGCGTTCCGGCCGGCCGCTACGTGACAGGCACACTCTATCTCAAGAGCCACGTGGACTTCAATGTCTGCGCCGGGGCAACAATAGAGGCGAGCAAGGACCCAGCCGACTACAACCCGTGGGACGTCTGCCCGCAGAACTGTCGATCCGAGGCCGAAAACCACGAGGGCGGACACCTCTTCCTCTGCGTCGGGCAGACCGACGTCACGCTGCGCGGTGCGGGAACGGTCTTCGGCAACGGAAGACATTTCATGACGGACGGGTTCGACAGGGCGCGTATCGGCAGGAAGACAGGGGTAAACGCCCTCGGCGGACACAACGCGCAGGACGCCATCAAGTGGCGCCCGGCGCAGATGCTGTGGTTCTGCGAGTGCAGCCAGGTGCGTCTCGAGGGACTTCATCTCATTGACTCGCCCTACTGGACCGTTCTGCTGCACGGCTGCGAGGACGTAGCCGTTCACGGACTCTTTATACGGACCTCGCGCGCCGACCCGCTCATCATGAACGGCGACGGACTCAACATCGACTGCTGCCGCCACGTGCGCGTCTCGGACTGCGACATCGAGACCTCCGACGATTCGCTCTGCCTCCGGGCCGACGGCAAACGACTGGTCCACGCGCCATGCGAAACCGCCTTCGTCACCGTGACGAACTGCACGCTTTCCTCACTTCAGGAGGCCTTCCGCATCGGGGTGGGGGACGGCTCGATCCATGACTGCGCCATCTCCAACTGCGTGATACGCGACTCGGTACGCGGCATCAACTTCTCCTCGACGTGGTTTCCCTCGCACGGCTGCGACTTCGCGGACATCCGCTTCGCCAACATCGTCTCCCATACATCTTCGAGCTTTCTGCGCGTCCACCGGCTGAAATCGACGGAGCCGTCCGTCAGGGGGCTGCACTTCTCGAACATATCCGGCACGCAGGGTGAGCCATCCTACATCTGGTCCCGCCCTGGCAAGCCGTTCGAGGACATCTCGCTCGTAAACGTGGACATGGACGGCGGAATTGAGGCCGTCAATGTCGAACGTTTCCGCATCGATGGCGGGACACTCCGCGAGATTGTCCTCCCGCCGGACGAGTACGCGCAGCGCAGCGCCGACATCGACGCCTTCAAAAAACTGCTCTACTAGGCATGCGTCATTAGAGGAGGATGATGAGCGTGCGAGGCGGGGGCGTGGTAATCCAGATTTCGGAACCGTCGCCGCCGTTCTGAACGGAGCCTTCCGCCTTGAATCCGCCAGCTGCGGAAAGCGTGCCATTCACGAGTTCAGCCTTGGCCGCCGGGTCGGTGACGAGGTTGTTGACTGTGTACCTGCCGCTTGCCGTCCCATTGGTGATGAAGGAGGCGATCTGCGCGTCTGTGAGTCCCTCGGCGATGCAGATGCGTCCACCCGAGCCGCATGCGTTGTCGGAGTTGGTTCCTCCGCCAAGGGCGCGGATGATGGCCCCCGGCCACATCTTGACGCGCGGTGCGGTGACCCATATTGCGCCGCCGCTGGCGCCGCCCTGGCTCCAGAAGCCGGCCTGTCCGTCGGCGATCAGCGAGCCGCGCAGATGCACGGGGCCGCGCGAGCGGATGCGGATTGCGCCGCCGCCGCCGGAATAGCCCGTGCCGTATGCCGATGTCCCGCCGCCGTCGTTGCGCGAGCAGCATCCCGGCACGAATGGCGCGACGGCGGAGCCGTAGATCGTGGCGCGCGGTGCGTGGCCCATGGTCGAAGTCCCGCCGAGGGCGGCAAATGTGGCGCCCGCATAGTTGTTTTCATACATGATGCCCGGGCAGTAGCAGTACCGCACGCTGTCGTAGATGGTGTAGGTGTAGCCCTTGGCCGTGGCGTTGAATCCGGCGTTCGTGGCGACGGAGAGCGAGCCGACGTCGAAGACGACGGGCGCGCCGCGGAGGCCGTTGCACCACGGGTAGACCCAGGCGCCTGAAGCGAGCGACATCCTGTCGCCGACGCGGACGGAACCTCCGCCCTCGTCCCAGCCAACGGTTTGGTTCCAGTAAAGCAGGCGGTAGCCGGCGAAGGCGTTTAGGACGCCGCGTTCGCCCATCTCGAAGTCGCCCCCGACGGAGAGTTCCGAAAGCGACATCGAGTGCTTGCGCCCGACGGTGAGCGTGCCGTCGAGGACGAGCGAACCGCCTATGCGCAGAATGGCCTTGTAGTAGTCGGCCTCGGTCGCCAGAGACGGGGGCTTGACGTCGGTGCTGAACGTGGAAGGCGTGCGAACGTTCAGCGAGGAGCCGGAGGCGATGGAGAGGGAGCCGGCCAGGACGGGGATGCCGTAGCCGGCCGTCACCGTGAATCCGGCGGGGATTGTGACGCGAGTGCGCGGACCTGGAACGCCCGCGGGCGACCAGTTCGCGTCATCATACCAGCTTGAGCCGTCGCCCTCGCCGGTCCAGACCTTGTCGCCCGCCGCGGCCGTCACGAAGACGGCGGAGAAGTTGCGCCCCTTGTCGGTCTCGAACGCGAAGGTGGCGTTCTCGCGCTGGTCAACGGGAACGTTCCCCGTCCAGCCCGCGAAGACCTGGCCTTCGGCCGGCACAGCCGTGAAACTGTAGGGAGTCGCGTCGCCCTGCCACACGGAGGCGGCGTCGGAAAGGACGTTGGTGGCGATTGAGCCATTGCCCTCGGCGGCGACCATGACGCTGTGCTGGAGGTTCGTGAAGTGCCAGGTGACGAAGAGGTCGTCGTCCACCGTGAGCTGGAGCGCGCGGTCCGGGCCGGACGTGACGGCCCCGGTGGCTGCGTTGCTGACGGTGTACCCCATGCACACGCGGCGCGAGAGGTCGCCGTCCGCCACGAAGACCGCCTCCGGCGCGGAGATGTTGGTGACTGTTCCCTGCGCGAGCGTCGACGGCCCGTATGGCGGCACGACGTCGCCGACGTTTTCGGGGTTCCCGGCCACGGTCAGCACTTTGGCGCCGGCGGTGTTGACGATGTACACCCCCGTGCCCGGCTGGCCCGGGGTCTTGCTCGACGAGGGGCCGCCGGCGCAGTCGAACTTGTCGCCGAGGAAGTCGGCCAGCGGAGAGACGTTGACGTCTTCCGCCGTGTGGTCGGCGGAGAAGGCGAGCGACTCGAGCTGCTCGTCCGTGAGGCCCACGCAGACCGCGGCGCGTCCGCCGCCGCCTCCGCCGCCGGAACTCTTGCCGCCCGCGACGGAGACGAAGGCGTTGTCGCCGACGGTGAGGTTCTTGACGTTGATCCACACGGCGCCGCCGCCCTTGCCGCCCTTGGCGACATTGTCCTCGCCGCAGGTGGCCATGATTTTGCCGTTGAGCGTCAGGGAGTCGGCCTCGAAGTGTATTGCGCCACCGCCGCCGTTGTTGGCGTCGTCGCGCCACGTGTATTTGGGGCCGCCGGGGTAGAGCGGCGCGTTCTCGAAGCCGTATGTCCTGAAGTTCGTGTTGTAGCTGGGGCTGGCGCTGCTGCCGGCGTTGTTTCCGCCGAGGCCGGCGTGCGCGCCGCCGTGGTAATTGTCCGAGGAGGAGGCGCCGGCGGGGCAGGTGTAGTACTGGCGCGTCCCGATGTGGTAGTGGCGCCCGAAGCCGGAGTGGCTCCCGTTGAAGCCGCCGCCCGCATCGACGACGATGTCCGTGAAGGTCATCCACGGCGAGACGCCCGTGCGGTAGTCGCTCATTGGGACAATCCAGCTGCCGGACATGATCTTCGTCGCGCCCTTCACGTCGAGCGTGTTGTGGCCCTTGAAGTACGGCGCCAGGCTTGGGAGCGGATAGTACGACGCGTGGCTGGCGGCGGGGACGGGGAGGTAGTAGCCGCCCCACTGCAGGTAGTAGCCGCTTTTAAGCGTCATGTCGCCGCCGACGAAGACCTTGGAATAGGCGCTCTGCTCTCTTCCGCCAATGTAGATGTAGCCGCCCTTGTCGAGGAGGATATCCCCCGAGACATCAATGCCGAAAGGCTCGGTGCGGGCGAGGTCGAGGACGGAATGGCGGTTGCGGGTGGCGGGAGTTGTGACATCGCGGCTCATGCTCGTTGAGTCGTTGTCAACTCCGACGGAGCAGTTGACGAGTAGATACGCGTTGCTGACGGCGAGGTTCTTCACTGCGAAGAAGGCGGGGACCTGCATCATCTGCTTCGTGCCGGAGCTATAGACGACGGCCGTGTCGTTCGTTCCGGGGATGACGCCGCCCGTCCAGTTGGCGGCGTCGAAGAAGTCACGTCGGTTAGTTGCGTCTACAGACCGTATCGCCTCGCCGGCCTTGCGGCCGAAGAAGGCCGTGGCGGCGAAGTGCGCGGCGGCGGGAATGACGAGCGGGTTGTCGTAGCGGTTGGAGTAGGGGACGTCGCCGAGCCAGTACTGGAACTCGTAGGCGGCGTCGCCCGCCGAGGCCGTCACGGACATCGTCCCGTCGGCCGCGCCCCATGTGGTTGTGGCCGTCGCCGTGGCGTCGCCAATCGCGGAGAAGAGAGGCTTCGCCTCGTATGAGACGAGATGCCAGACAAGCGTCGCGTCGTTGGTGAGCGCCGGGGCACCTGAGACGGTGGCGCCGTTCCCGCTTGCGGAGGATCCGTTCGCGAATGTGAGCGTCCAGCCCGTGCAGGCGGCGCGAAGGGAGCCGTCGGCGGCGATGACGGCCGTGCTCGCCGGGAAGGTCGCGCCGTTGATGTCGGTGCCAGAGGCGTAAGTGTGCGCGCCCAGTGCGGGCGATGCGCCGGGGTCAAGCTCGACGTCAGCGTCCGTCGTGACGAAGAGTACGGCTTTCGATGCGTCGCGCGCGACGTACGCGATGGCCGTGCCGTCCTCGCCATTGCAGGTCGTATTGCGCTCGGCACCGGTGGAACCCGCCACCGAGATGGTCGCGGGGCCGAGTGTCTCCACGATGGTGCCGGTGGCGATGTCGTCCGTCCGCCCATACGCTATCAGGTCCTCGATCTGCCATGTGGCCATGCCCAGGCCAATGGCGATGCGTCCGCCGCCGCCGCCATGTCCGTAGGTGTAGTAGTCAGAGCTGTAGTGCCGTGCAAACTGCGATTTTGCCGAGATAGTGGCCCTCGCCGCGTTGAGCGTGGCGGCCGTGATCCAGATGCCGCCGCCCGATCCCTGCCTATTGATGTCGGCGGAACTGTTGGCGAGGACGGAGCCGGCAATTGTGGCGTTCCTTGCGGCGATGCGGACGCTGCCGCCGCCAGCAGCGCCATTGTTGCCGCCTCTCATGCCAGGATAGAATGGTGCAAGCGCGTAGCCGTAGGGGCCGTAACCCGGGCCTCCCCCCTTGCCGCCATAGCCGCCGCCGAGGCTGGAGGAGGCATTGGCGGCGATCGGATTGGAGGAGCGCTGCCCCCAGCCGAGGCCGGATGCGCTTATGCCGCCGCCGGACGCAACGTTGAGGTCTCCCAGGTCGAGGACGACAGGCGCGCCAGTGGCATAGACCTTCTCTGAGTCAGCCGTTGTCGAACGGGCATGGGCGTGTGAGTAGATCCAGCAGCCGGAGGCGATGGAGGTGAGACCTCCAACGGTGGCGCGCATGCCGCCGTTGTACCAATCGACCTTTGACCCCGCCGGACCGCACGGTCCCGCATAGAGGGCGAGGTAGTTCGCCGTTCCCGCGAGCGTAAGGTTACCCCCGACCTCGAAGTAGTTGGTGGCCATGCCGTAGCCGCCGAGATAGATCCTGGCGGTGCCAAGGAGCGTCACGTCGCCGCGCGAGCGAATGCCATACTCTCCGCCTGCGGCGAGCGAGGCGGCGTCACGTGTGCGGGTCGTGATTTTGCCCGAGGCAAAGTTGGCGGAGACGTAGGCGTCGTTTGAGACGACGAGCGACGCGACGTCCGCCACGCAGTCGAGATTCACGTTGACGCTGGCGCGGATGAAGACGGCGTCGTCCTTCGTCGGGACGCCAGCCGGCCTCCAGTTGGAATCCACGCTCCACTTGCCCGCGGTCGCCCCTGTGAAGACCTTCGTCCCGATTGTGCCGTCAGCTTCGAAGAGCGCCGTGACGGACGCGGGCCGGCGATGATCGAGCGCGAGCGTCGGGCTGAAGACCTGCCCGTATGGAACGTCGCCCGTCCACTTCCAGAAGTGATGGCCCGCGTCCGCGACGGCCGTGACAGTTCCGGGCTGATTGGCGTTATGCCAGACGGCTGAGGCCGTCACGGAACCGCCCGTGCCGGCGGCGACGGCGACCTTGTAAAGCGGCCACCACTGCCATTCAAGGCGGCGGAAGGCCGCCGGAGTCGGATGGACGTATGTGAAGGACGAAGTGTTGCCGCTGGAAATCAGTTCGCCATCGACATTGTACAGTTTCCAGCCAATGCATTCGGCCGCCGCCGTCCCCGACTCGTTCGTCCAGGCGGGGCATGAAACCGGCAGCTCATCGCCCGCCGCGAGTTCGGGCGTGTATCCGTACGCCGGCGTCGGCGACCCGTATTGTCCCGGTGTGCCGACGACTTTCAACGTGTCCTCTGCGTCCGCATAGACCGTGGCCTTCAGGTTCATGATCGTGTAGCCGGCGCCATTCGCGGTCTCCACGTATGTGCCCCCATTGCTCGATTTGGAAAAGAAGTCGTAGGGAAACACATTGTCTTTGGAGACGTACGCCGCGCTAATGCCCTTTGCGTAAAGCTTGCCGCCTTCGATTTTGAAACCGACCGTCACGGATTTAATCCATTGGGAGTCTCTGTCCCACTGGAAAATCGCGCGGTAGGTGCCGTCGCTATAGGCGCGGAAGTAGGTCGAGGTGCAGGCGTTGTTCCCACTGGCGTACTGGCCGGCCGATGTCGCCTGAAATGGCAGGACCAGGTCGTCAAGCGACTCGCACGGGCAGATTTCGGCCCAGGAGCTTTTAGGCACCACGCCGCTGTACGTGTACTGGGTTGTCGCCGCAATGGCGGTTGACACCGTCGCCGCTAGCGTGGCGGACACAAATAGCGCGGCTCCAAAGAATTGAGCGTGACGCCGTCCGTTGGATGGAATTGGGCATTTCGTTTTCCTGATGGCTGACTGCATGATGTTTCTCCTTTGACCTTGCAATGAATCTAGCAAATCCCCATTGCGGTTGCAAGGAAAAACTTTTTATCCGAATATCTAAGGCGCTCTTTGCTTGCGGCATGTGGCTGTTTCTGATACCATTATATTCATGAAGAAACAAAATACCATCGCCATAGCCGCCCTTTTCTGCGCGGCCGCTTCTTTATTTGCCATGCCGCAAAAGGCGACGGACATCACCGTGTCCGGCTACACTGGTTCGAGCACGCTTGAGAACTTCCCCGTCCTCGTGCGCATCGCGGAGTACGACGCGGAGACCGGCAAGGGCATCCAGGGCTTCTCCTACGCCGACTGCGCGACGGGTGGCGCGGACATCTCGTTCGTCTCGCCCGACGGCGCAACCATCCTCGCCCACGAGATCGACACGTGGAACCCGGAGGGCGAGTCGCTCGTCTGGGTGCGCGTGCCCTCCCTCTCGGGAACCGCCACGTCCTTCACCTTCCGCTGGAACGACGCCAATCCGCCGTCCGTGACGGCCTCCGCCGTCTGGAGCGCGAACTACATCGGCGTCTGGCACTTTTCGGAGGAGGGCGGTGACGCCACGGACGCCACGGGACATGGCCTCACCGGCGTCGAGACCGGGTCGAGCTCCCTCGCGCCGGCCTCCAAGGTCGGCGGCGCACGCGCCGTCGCCTCCGGTGCCCTGCAGGTGCCTGACTACGAAGCGACCTACAGAGGCGCGACGGTCTTCTCCGCCTCCGGCTGGTTCTACTGCCCGGGCGTGACGGCGGGCTACCGCGCGGTCTTGAACAAGAAGACGACGGCTGGCGCGGCCTGGAATTCGGCCTCCGGCTGGTATCTGGAGATGAACAACAGCCTCACGCAGATCGGCCTCATCGGCTGCAACAGTACCAAGTACACTTGCAGCATCCCCAACATCACGCAGGGGTGGAACTACTTCCACATCGTCAGCAGCGGGTCGAACGTCAAGCTCTACCTCAACGGCAGCACCTCGCCGGGCATCAACCAGAACCACGCGCTCAAGGCCGCCGGCGTTCCGCTGAACATGATGCCGACCGTTGGCTATGCCGACGAATTCCGCATTCGCAGCATCGCGAACAGCGCCGACTGGACGGCGGCCGAATACCGGACCGTCGCCATCGCGGACTTCCTCACGTACGGGACCGCCCGTTCGCTGGCGGGGGACTTCCTGGTCACCGGTGCACCAGAAGCGGTCGGGTCGCCCACGCCGGCGTATGGCACGTACGGCGGAACCGCCGCCGGAGCTTCCATCCCCGTCCAGTGCCCGGTGTGGACGAACGAAACCGGAACCGCCGTCTATTCCTGCGCGGGCTGGAAGCTCTACAACGGCGAAGGCGAAGTCGTCGATTCCGGCACGGGGAGCGCCTTCACCTACGTCCATCCGACGCCCGCCGCCTACCGTCGCCTCGAATGGCAGTGGAGGAAGAGCGGCAAGGTGCCCTCCAGCACCGGCGGGACCGTCTCCGGAACGCTCGTCTACGCGCCCGGCGACACCGTGACGCTCACGGCGACGCCCGCCGAGGGCAACACCTTCTTCCGCTGGACGGGCGACATCGGCAACGCCGACCCGGCCGAGCCGACCATCACTTTCACGGCAAACTCCTCTGACCCCGTCACGGCCCTCTTCGGCACCCAGCTCGTCGTCGCGTCGGACGGCTCGGGCGACTACACCTCGCTCAACGCGGCCGTCGCCGCCGCGCCGGACAACGCGACGATCCTCGTTCGCGACGGCACCTACGTCAATGACACCGCGGCCTTCCTCGAAATATCGAAACCGATCAAGATCGTCTCCGAGAACGGCTGCGACACGACTTTCTTCCGCAGCTCGAAGAACCCAAACGGCAGCAACGTCATCAATGTCAATCCGGCCTACAAGGGCATCCAGGTCAACAATTCTCTCGCGATTGTGAAGGGAATCACTTTCTTCAACTTCGGTTGTGACGGCTCTCAGACCCCGCAGGGCCTGGGCGTCTATCTCCAGAACGGACTTGTCGAGAACTGCGTCATCTCCAACACGCTGCCCAACCACGGCGGCTCGGCGCTGCACATTACTGGAGGCGAGGCGCGCCATCTGCTCGTCATGAAGAACACGAGCCGCGATGGCAGGAACGGCGCGGGCGTCTACATGACGGGCGGCACCGTCACGAACTGCGTGATCCGCAACAATTCCGCGCCAAACGGCGGTGGCGCCTATGTCGATGGCGCGAACGCGAAGCTTCTCGGCTGCGAAATCTTCTCCAACAGCGGCACAGGCGGCGGCGTCTATCTCGCGAACGGCCTCGTCTCGGACTGCGTGATCACCAACAACAGCGGGAGCGCGGGCGGCGTCCGCCAGACGGGCGGCACGCTCGCGAACTGCCTTGTCGCGCGCAACAAGTCGAGCTACGCGCAGTCCTGCGGCGGCGTCAACTCCACAGGCGGCGTGATCACGAACTGCACGATTCTTGCGAACACGGCCTACGATGCGGCGGGACGCCAACTCGTCAAGACGGCCGGCGATCTTCGCGACACAATCGTTGGCGAGGGGATGCACGCGATTCCCTCCAAGGACATCGTGACCGTCGCGGACGGCGTCATCGTCTCGGGATGCGCCATCCAGTGCCCGGGCATCACCGGCGCGACGCTTCTCAACGCCTCGCAGGTCTTCGGCGAAGCGGCCCCGCGCATCGTCGCGGACAAGACCGTTGGCCTCACGAACCTTGTCGTCTCGTTCTCCGCCGAATGCGGGGGAGCAACGGCCTGGGCCTGGGACTTCGGTGCCGCCGCAACGCCCGCCACCTCCTCCGAGGCCGCCCCGACGGCCACTTTCGCCACGCCGGGGCGTTATCCGGTGTCCGTCACCGTCACGACCCAGGGCGGCAGCGAGACTCTCTCGCTTGAAATCCGCGCTCTCGCCACCGACGCCTACGTCTCGAAGACCGGCTCCGCAACCTTCCCCTACGACACGCCTGAAAAGGCGACCGGCGACCTTAACGCCGCGGCCGCCGCCGTCTATGCCGACGACGCCTTCGCAGGGACGGTCCACGTCGCGGCCGACACCTACACATTCGGTGAAGCCTCTCGGACCGGCACCTTCGCGCCGTGGATTCTCGTCAACAAGGCCGTGCGCGTCGAGGGCCCCGGCCCAGGCGACGCGACCTTCGACGCCGCGCAGAAGACGATGAACCTCTTCCTCTTCCACCCGCGCGCCATCGTCTCAGGCCTCACCTTCCACCGCGGGAAGTACAGCACCAATGCCCAGACCTACGGCGGCAACCTCCATATGACGGCGGGCCTCGTGACGAACTGCGCCTTCACGAGCGGCTACTGCCCCTACGGCGGCCAGGCGACGATGCGCGGCGGCGAGGCGCGCGACTGCACCTTCTCGGGCGGCTCGCTGGCCGCCTCCGGGACCGACCGCCACGCCGGCGGTCTCAACGTGTACGCCGACGTGCTGGTGGCGGATTGCCTCATCTGCAACAACAGTGGCTGCTTCGGCGGCGGCCTCCACGTCAACGCCGCGAACGCCGTGGTCACGAATTGCGTGCTTCGCGGCAACTCCGCCAGTGGATGCGGCGGCGGCGGCGTGAACTTGCTGAACGGCCTCGTCACGCACTGCGTGTTTACGAACAATTCGACGGGCGCCGCAGGCGGCGGCGTCCAGATGAAGGGCGGCACGCTTCGCAACTGCGTCGTCGCGGGCAACCGTTCCACGCACACCGGCAGCAGCTATGGCGCCGACTACAACAAGGCCGGCGGCGGCGGACTCAACATCACGGGCGGCACCGCCGAGAACTGCACCTTCTACGGCGACTCGTCCGCCTCCGCAACGCGCTGCGACGAACTCTCCATGAGCGGCGGCACCGTCCGCAACTGCATCTTCGTCGGAACCGACGCGACGGCTTCCTTCGACGTCCGCAAGTCGGGCGGCACGGCCACCTACTGCTTCTTCCGCACCGAGGTCGCCGGCACGGGCAACATCACCGGGGACGCCAAGCTCAAGGCCCCCGCCTCGGGCGATTTCTCTCTTCTCTATGGTTCCCCCTGCCTCGACACGGGCATGGAGATCGCCGCCGTCACGACGGACATCCGGGGCGAAGCGCGCCCAAAGGACGGCAACGACGATGAAACCGCCGCTTGGGACATGGGCGCCTACGAAATGGACTTCACCGGACAGATGGTCGCTTCCTTCGAGGCCGACGTGACCACCGGCGGCGGCGAGACGGCCGTCACGCTCACGGCGACGGTCACGGGCGGCACCGCGCCCTACACCTACACGTGGACCATCGGAGGCGAGACGATTATCCGCTCCACGCCGACGCTTACCTATACGTTCAGCTACGGCGCGCACGACGTATCGCTCGTCGTCACGGACGCCGACAACAATGAAAGCGAAACTGTGACGCGTGCCTCGCTCGTCTCCATCAAGTCCCCGGTCGTCCATGTCTCGACCACCGGAACCGGCGTCTGGCCCTACGACACCTGGGAGAAGGCCACGGACGACTGGACGGCCGCGCTGACGGCGGTTTACTCGACGGACGCCACGCCGGGCACGGTCCTCGTCGCGGACGGTACATACACGGCGCACGACGGCGACGTCTTCACGGCCAATCTCGCCATCCCCGTTGTCTTCATGGGCACCAACTCCGCCTGCGGCGCGGTCTTCAACGGCCAGGGCAACATCCACAAGGCGCTGGGGGTGAACCATCCGAAGGCGCTTGTCGCGAACTTGACCATCTCGAACTGCCAGGGCGGATACGGCGACAACTGCGGCGCGATGTGGCTCTACCAGGGCATTGTGTCGAACTGCGTCTTCACCGGCGGCCGCGCAAATGGCGGCGGACTCGTCCTCCAGATGGGCGGCCTCCTCTGCGACAGCGTCGTCAAGGACCACGATGCCGGCGGGGATGTCGGCGGCGACCGTTTCGCCGGCGGGCTCTACATGACGGGTGGCACGGCGGAGCGCCTCGTCATCTCCGGCAATAGAGATGGCGGGGCGGGCGGCGTCCGCGTGAACAGTGAGACTGCCGTGCTGCGCGACTCAGTCATAAGAAACAACTGGTCCGAAGACGGCGGCGCGGTTCTCCTCGACAACGGTCTCGTCGAAAACTGCGTCATCTCCAACAACACCGGCAACGCCAGGGCCGGCAACGTCGTTGGTTACGCCGCCGGTGCCGGCGCGACGGTACGCGGCGGTACGCTGCGGAACTGCCTCATCGTCG
>JAEEGH010011447.1_pt1 | contig 20124 bp, 9 predicted proteins | sample 9134181 | NCBI WGS metagenome assembly JAEEGH01 (sample SAMN16246544, study PRJNA631951) | gut metagenome | biome: gut microbiome; feature: rumen; material: DP-attached | host: Bos | place: Iran: Karaj | collected 2018-10 | reverse complement strand
GCATTATGCGTGATGTCTATATTTACGCGGTTCCCGAAGTCCACATTCAGGATTTCCAGATTGATGCCACCCTTACGAACAATTACAAGGACGGTCTCTTGAAGACGACCGTTTGGGTCTATAATTCTACAGGTAAGCAGTCTGGCGAATACACTGTCGAGCTTTCCTTGTACGATGCTTCCGGTGCCGAAGTCATCAAGCCCTCTGCCCAGAGGGTTTCTGGCATTGGTGCTGCTGGTGAAAAGAGCGTGCATTTCGATCTCCCGCTTTCTTCTCCGAAGCGCTGGTCTGCCGAAACTCCGGACCTCTATTCCGCAGTGCTCACGTTCAAGGACGGGTCCGGCAAGATTATCCAGGTTGAAAGTAACAAGGTTGGCTTTAGAAAGATTGAAATCAAGAAAGAAAACGGCGCTCCGCGTTTGCTCGTGAACGGCATGCCGGTGAAGTTCCACGGTGTTGACCGCCACGAACTCGATCCGGATAATGGCCGCGCGGTGACATACGAACGCATGGAAAAAGACGTGATTCTCATGAAGCGCTTTAACATTAACGCTCTCCGCATGTCGCACTACCCGAACAATCCGGTGATGTACGATCTTTGCGACAAGTATGGTATTTACGTGATTGACGAGGCGAACGTCGAAAGCCATGGCGCCAACAACAATTTGCCGAAGAACAGTGATGACTGGCGCGCTCCGGCTGTCGATCGCATGAATTCCATGGTACAGCGCGACAAGAACCACCCCTGCATTATCTTGTGGTCGCTCGGTAACGAAGCCGGTAACGGTAACGTATTCGCCTCCGAACGCCAGCGTGCCCACGAAATTGACTCCACCCGCTTTGTCCATTACGAAGGCGACTGGAATAACGCCGATGTGAACAGCTGGATGTACTTTGGTCCGGATGCAATTCAAAACTACAGAGATGCCAACAAGCCGATTATGCTGTGCGAATACGAACACGCTATGGGTAACTCCGTGGGCGATTTGCAGGAATACATGGATGCCTTCTACGGCAACCCGCGTGCTTTCGGTGGATTCATTTGGGACTTCATCGACCAGGGCCTTCGCCACAAGGGCACTCCGTTCTTCGAGTTCGGCGGCATGTGGGGCGACTGGCAGAACGACGATAACTTCTGCGCAAACGGCCTTGTGTTCCCAGACAGAAAGATTCAGCCGGAAATGTGGGAAGTCAAATACCAGTATAGCCAGGTGCGCGTAAAGAATGTCGATGCGGCCAAGGGTAAGATTGAAATCCAGAGCCGTTACCTCTACAAGAACCTTGGCGACTTCCTCGATGCCTTCTGGGAAATTCGTGAAAATGGTAAGGTCATTCACAAAGGCAAGATTGATGGTTCTCAGATGAACATCGGTCCGAACGAAAAGAAGACCGTGACTATCGACATGCCGAAAATTGAACCGTCTGTTGGTGCAGAATACCACCTGGATATTGATTTCCGCTTGAAAAAGGATGAACTCTGGGCAAATGCCGGTTATAGCATCGGCCACGAACAGTTCGGTATCGATTTGGGTCAGCTCTGGTCCACCGAAATTGATATCAGTTCCATGGAAACGGCTAAGGTCAATAAGAGCAACGGCCTCACCATCGAAGGCAAGGATTTCACCATCAAGTTCGATGAAAGGGCTGGAACGCTTGCAAGCTACGTTCTCGGTGGCGATACGATTATCAAGAATGGCGGTATTCCGAACTTCTGGCGCGCCCCGATTGATAATGATAAGGGCTTCAATATGGAACGCGGCCATGGCGAATGGCGCAATGCGAGCAAGAAGCGCAATGTGACTTCTGAAGTCAAGGAAATTTCTGCTCAAGAAACGCAGGTGACGTTCAACTTTAGCTTCCCGGATGTGGGCAGCTCAAAGATGAAGTTGACATACACTGTTTATGGCAGCGGCGATATTGTTGTGAATTACACGTTCAATCCGGATGGTTCCAAGAGTTATATCCCGAATGTGGGTACGCTCTTTACGGTGCCGGGCGGTTACGAAAAGGTCCGTTACTTTGGTCGTGGCCCAGATGAAAACTACATGGGACGTAATCGTGGAAGCTTCATGGGACTCTATTCGACGTATGCTGATTCTATGACGGTCATGTACATGGAAATTGGCGAAACGGGCCAGCGCACGGATGTGAAGTGGGCCACTCTCACGAACGAAAAGACGGGCAAGGGCCTCATGATTGTGGGTAATCCGCGTATGGAATTCAGTGCTCAGCACTACACACCGGAACAGCTCACCAACGTGAAGCTCCCGTGGGAACTCAAGCGCGATAAGGATATTACACTCCGAGTGGATTTACACCAGATGGGTGTCGGTGGCATCAACTCCTGGGGTGCTGAACCGCTCAGTCAATACCGCTTGCCTGCAAACCGTGAATACACTCATGCATTCCGCATTGCTCCGGTTCGTAAGCAGTTGAACGACCCGACGGAATACTCTCTCCTTGGCTTCAAGAACTTTGGCTGGAACAAGGACATTCCGCCTGCAAAGTATGGCAGTGACGAAATGAACAAGATTTATGAAAATCAGCCGAAGAAGGATGTCACCGAAGGTGCAAATGTGGATACGGAAAATCCGACCGCTCTTCCGGGCAAGATTCGTGACCTTGTTGTCGCCGAAAAGAACTATAACGTCTTTGATGCCCAGGGCAAGATGGTTGGCGCCTTCGCGACTCGCGGTGTTGAAGATCTCCATGCGATGACCGCTCAAATCGTCAAGAACTCCGGCGTGTATATCGTGAAGTCTAAGAACGGTGGCCAAGCCTTCCGCATCACCGTCAAGAAGTAAAATATTGGAATGAAGAATTGTCATCGCGAGGTGCTCCACAACGCACCCCGCGATGACTTTTTTGTCTTCCTCGGAACCGTCATCCTGACCCTGAAAGGGGAAGGATCCAGTGATTTTTTAATAGAGAATGTATTGATAAAAAATCAATGAGAAGAATTTTTTAGCTATATGAAAACCCCTCTCCGAGGGGTATTTTTTATAAGGAAAAAAGTCGTCTTGGAGAGTTCGTAAAACTCAATAGGATTCATGAAAACGGCGCTTTTTTGGTTTTGAGGAGAATACTATGTTTAGAACAAAAAAATCTGTTGCAGGTCGCATTTTTAGCTCTGCAGCGGTGGTGTGTGCCATCGGTTTTTCGAATGTCGCCGCAACGACGGATAATCCGCTGTTACTTTGGTACAACGGCGATGCCGGTTCCGAATTTACGAACGCGCTCCCGATTGGTAACGGTTACATGGGTGGCCTTATCTATGGTGGTGTCACCAAGGATTACATTGGCCTCAACGAAAGTACCGTTTGGTCGGGAGGCCCAGGCGACAACAACAAGCAGGGCGCTGCAAACCATCTGAAAGATGCCCGTGACGCCATGTTCCGTGGTGATTACAGAACCGCAGAATCTATCGTCAATCAGTACATGATTGGTCCTGGTCCTGCAAGTTTCCAACCGGTTGGCGATCTCGTGATTACAACGTCCCATAACGGGGCGACGAATTATCGCCGTGAACTCGACCTCAAAACCGCTATTGCAAAGACAACTTATACACATAGCGGTGTCAAACATACCCGTGAATATTTCGCAAGCTATCCTGACCATGTGATTGTCGTTCATTTGTCTGCTGACAAGAGCGGTTCGGTAAGCTTTGGCGCGACGATGACGACTCCGCACCGCACGAACCGCATGACTTCTAGCGGCAATACGCTCATTTACGATGTGACCGTCAACTCCATCAAGTTCCAGAATCGCTTGAACGTGATTGCCGATGGCGGCACGGTTTCTGTTTCGAACGGGAATATCAACGTGCAGGGTGCGAACAGCGCAACACTTATCCTCACGACAGCGACGAACTTCAAATCGTATAATGACGTGAGCGGTGATCCGGGTGCCATTGCCGAGGGCATCATGGCGAAAGTGGCGAAAAAGTCTTATGAAGATATCTTGAAAGACCACTTGAAGGATTACCAGACGATTTTTAACCGCGTCAAGTTGGACTTGGGCCCGGCGGACAAGAGCGCTGGCGACATCACTTCCACCCGCGTGAAAAACTTCAATTCCACAAACGACCCCTCTCTCGTGGAACTCCATTACCAGTATGGCCGTTATTTGCTCATCGCAAGTTCTCGTAAGGGTGGCCAGCCCGCCAACTTGCAGGGCATTTGGAACAAGGACACGAACCCGATTTGGGGCAGCAAATATACCACCAACATCAACCTTGAAATGAACTACTGGCCGGCAGAATCCGGCAACCTCGAAGAATGCGTATGGCCGCTCATTGACAAAATCAAATCCATGGTGCCGCAGGGCGAAAAGACCGCCAAGGTGCACTGGGGCGTAAACGAAGGCTGGGTGGAACATCACAATACCGACCTTTGGAACCGTTCTGCTCCGATTGACGGAGCCTGGGGCCTTTGGCCGTCTGGCGCTGGCTGGCTCAGCACGCATCTTTGGGAACATTTCCTCTACAACCCGACGGACAAGGAATACCTCAAGGATGTTTATCCGACGATGAAGGGGGCTGCGCTCTTCTTTGTGAATAGCCTTGTGGAAGAACCGACTACGGGGAACAAGTATTTGGTGACCGCTCCGAGCGATTCTCCGGAAAACGACCATGGTGGAATTAACGTTTGCTTTGGCCCGACGATGGACAATCAGATTATCCGCGATGTGCTGAATTACACGATTGAAGCGTCCAAGATTCTCGGCGTCGATGAAGATGTTCGCGCCAAGATGGAAGCGACTGTCAAGCGCCTTCCGCCGACAAAGACCGGCAAGTATGGACAAATTACCGAATGGCTCCAGGACTGGGACGATCCCAATAACAAGAACCGTCACATTTCGCATTTGTACGGCCTTTTCCCGAGCGCTCAAATTACCCCGGAAGAAACTCCGGACTTGATCAAGGGTGCTGGCGTTACGCTGCAGCAGCGCGGCGACGATGCTACCGGTTGGTCTTTGGCTTGGAAAATCAATTTCTGGGCTCGTATGCACGATGGCGACCACGCTTACAGAATGATTCGTATGCTTCTCACGCCGAGCAAGACTTATAATAATTTGTTCGATGCGCATCCGCCGTTCCAGATTGACGGAAACTTCGGTGCTGTTTCCGGCGTGAACGAAATGCTCATGCAGAGCCATAACAACAGAATCAACCTGCTGCCGGCTCTCCCTTCGCAGTGGAAGGACGGCTCTGTCAAGGGCATCCGCGCCCGTGGCGGTTTCGAAATCGATTCCATGGCTTGGAAGGGCGGCAAGCTCACTTACGTTGCCATCAAGTCCCTCGTAGGCAGCACGCTAAATGTTACCTCGGGTACGAACAAGTTCTCTACCGCAACGGTGGCGGGCAAGACCTATGAATTCGATGGCAATTTGAAAGTGACGAATGCTCCGTTTGAACCACTGGAAATGCCGGGCAAGATTGAAGCCGAAAACTATGTGGCTATGGACGGTGTGCAGATTGAAGAGGATTCTCTTGGCACTCCGAACATCGGCTGGATTAATGACGGCGACTGGACTCAGTATTACGTGAACATTTCGACGGCGGGAGCCTATGTCTTGACGGGCCGCGTTGCAACGGGTTCCGAAAAGGAAAGTGTTATCACTGTTACCGATTCCGCAGGCAAGATTCTCGGAACGCTCAGCGTCGATCCCGCAAAGTCCAAAGGTTGGAACGACTGGTACGAAGCTACGGCGAAGGTGACGCTCCCGGCGGGCAAGCAAAAGCTCACGTTTACGTATTCCGGCGATGACACGTACCTCGCAAACGTTGACTGGTTCAGCCTCGCATCGGATGCCATGACCATTGCAATGCCAGAAATCCGCACGAGCCCGCTTTCCGTAAGCCGTGTCCCGTATTCTCATGCATCTATCGCATTGATGGTGACCGCGCCTGCATCCAGTGACTTTGTCGTACACCTCGTTGGCGTCAATGGCAAGTTTATCGGCTCGCAACGCGGCCACGGCGAAGGCCTCGCCGAATTCGGCAAGTCATCTCCGCTTGCACCGGGCATGTACTTCGCCATCGTCAAGAGCGGTTCCCAGCAAAAGACCATGAAACTCACCGTTCATTAACTCCTTCGTCATGGGGCTTTAGCCCCACCCAGTTAAGTCTTGATATCGCATTTTTCCTCCTCACTCTAAGCCCAAGGCTCTCGTAGTCTTGGGCTTTTTTCCTATTGATAAATTGACAAAACAACTTTAATTACAGCACGCTTTTTTTTGTGAACCCGATCGTATCTTTATAGTTGGGTTAAAAACGGAGCGAGGCTATGATTAATTTTAGAGTACTCATTTTAGTATTCATTCTCTCTGCAAATTTATTTGCAATCACAAATCAGTTCCGCGGCGTGAACTGGGCAGACAAGCGCGATAACTTCGTCTCGGGCGTTCTTGTGCTTTCGGGCATGAGTCTTTCGGACACTTATGAGTCGGCGCATGCCACTGCTGACCGCATCATGTCGCAATTCCAGGAAGTGCTAGGCATAAACAGTGTTCGTCTGCCTGTGAACGAACCTACCGTCCTCACATTCTTGAATTCTTATTCCGGCATTATCGACGCGGCTCTCGAACACGGTCGTGTGGTTCTGTGCTACTGGGGCCCCGCCCAGCCTGCGGGACCCAAGAACATGAATGACTGGTGGAAAATGTGGGAAACCGTCGTGAAAAAGTATGGCGACCATCCGAATGCCTATTTCGAGATTTTCAACGAACCGCACATGTACAACAAGACCGAATTGCGTAATCTATATGCAGATTGGCTCAAGAGATTCCCGGATGTTCCACGCGACCATATTCTTCTTGATGGCTCGGGTCTTGCATGGAACGTTCCGGACATTGCCGATGATTCGCGTTTCGAGGGCTGCCTCTTTGCTGTTCACGAATACACGTTCTGGAACATGAGCATTACTACCGAACAAGGCTGGAAGGGGAGTTTCGCTGGCAAGGTGGGCAAATATATCGAACGTACTGTTTGCACGGAATGGGGCGGCGCAATGAGTCCCGGCGAAAAGAACGGCGTGCATTACGACTACATGGATTACAATAAGCCGCCTAACAACTATTTCACGGCTTATATTCGCGGCATGTCGGAGCAATTGCGTGATTGGCAGATGGGTAGTTTCTACTGGCCGGGGCTGCGCGATGGTGACTGGTACAGCATGACCAAGCGCGATGGCGAAGGTACAAACACCAAGCTCGTAATCGTGAACCAGTCTGGCGTCGATCGCATGCAGCTTTCGTGGTCGGATACGGTCGAAACGAACCCTCCTAAACAAGATCCGTTTGGCGGCTTTGATGCGGACGGAAAAGCGATTGCAGGTAAGGCTGCAACTATCCCCGGAAAAATCGAAGCTGAAAATTATGACATCGGTGGCAATCGCGTCTCGTTCTACGACAAAAGTTCCGATAACGAAGGTGGCTTCTACCGCAAAGATGCCGTGGATATCGTCGTGCTCGATTCCGCCGATGCGTCCAAAGGCCATGCTGTTGGCCACACGAATGCTGGCGAATGGCTCGAATACACGGTCAATGTGGCAAAGGCTGCGACCTATTCTGTCGAAGTGCAAATGGCGACCGCCTCGGAGAATGCCGGTGTGCAGTTATTCATTGACGACAAGGCTGTTTCCGATACCATTATCGCCACACAGGGCGAGGACTGGTCGAGTTACAGTGCTGTCCAGGCTAAGGTGGGCGAGCTTTCCGCTGGCGAACATGTGCTTAAAATGCTCATTGTCGGCAATTACGTGAACATCGACTGGCTCGAATTCTGCGAAGGCGACAAGTGCGAACAGACCACTGGGCTCCATGCGACTCGCGTTATGCCCACTACGGCGCCCGCTGCGGCACGCCTGCGTGTCAAAGACAACAAACTCTTTGTCGAGAAAAACGGCCTCCGTTTTGACCTCACCGGTCACCGCATCAAATAAACCTAAATGTTTCTCTGCATCATTTGTTTTTAGAGGCTAATAGAAATAAAATCAAAATTTATAGACTCTATTGTACATAGGTTTGAACAACGCGAGATAAATAGTCAAATAATTTGAGGATAACTATTGTTCGTCGTGAGAATGGAGGCGTCGGCCAAGGATGGGGAGGGTGCAGGGAGGGGCCCGTGCGGCCTTCGCAACTCTGAGCTGGGGCCCCGCCCGCATGACGTACTTTTTGCATTCAAAAAACAAACTGTTTCCAATCCAAAATATTCCATTTTGGACTTTTTATCAATAATATGTATTTGTTTTTTTTAAGCATATTCACAAAAAGAGGATATGTTTAGAATGGTTATGGGTATTAACCGTGTATGAGGATTAGGTTTATGAAAAAGCTTTCTTTAGCAATTGTTGCAATTGCTGGTTTTGTTTCTGTAGCTAATGCCGCCCTCGCTGATGGCGGTGCAAAATTTTTGGGCAATATTACTACAGGCGGCCAGATTCGTAGCGACATGGGCACTTACTGGAACCAGATTACTCCCGAAAACGGTTGTAAGTGGGGTTCTATTCACTCCCTTTCTAACGGCAACAGTGGTACTAGCAAATTTGCTTGGGACAACTACGACAAGTGCGAAGGTGCTTACAAGTGGGCCAAGGAAAAACCGGGCGAACGCCACTTCAAGTTCCACGCTCTTGTTTGGGGTTCCCAGTACCCGAACTTCCTCTGCAAAAAGAAGAATCCGGGCATTACCGTAGAACTCACCAAGAAATATATTACGGAATGGTTCGATGCCGTTGCGGCCAAGTTCCCGGACCTCGAATACATCGACGTGGTGAACGAAGCTATCTGGGCCGGTGACAACTACCACTCCGGTTACGGTAAGCCGGCTGCCGGTGCCGAAGGCCGCAGCACCGACGATACCGAATGCGGTGGCTCCTACATTATCGAAGCCCTCGGTGGCGACCGTGTTGTAAATGGCAAGCACCAGTACGACTTTATCACGACCGCTTTCAAGATGGCTCGTGAACGTTGGCCGAAGGCCGTGCTTATCTATAACGACTATAACACGCTCTCCTGGCAGATGAACGAAGGTATCGAACTTGTGCAGACCATCGTCAGGAACGGCGCGCCGGTGGATGCTTACGGCCAGCAGGCTCACGACTGCAAGGGCATGAGCAAGTCTGATTTCGAAAGCAAGATGACCCGCATTCATAACGAGACGGGCCTCCCGCTCCTCGTTTCGGAATACGATATCGGCGAAGCTGATGACAACAGGCAAAAGAATGATTATGCCAACCAGGTCCCCTTCATGTGGGAAACTCCGTGGGTCGCGGGCATCACCATTTGGGGCTACATCAACGGTTCCACCTGGGCTGCCAATACCGGTATTATCGAAAAGGATGGCAGAAAGCGTGCCGCAATGACTTGGCTCGAAGAATACTTCGCGCAAAACCTCAACAAGGGCCAGAACGATGTGACCTTCACGCCGATTGAACCCGAACCGCAGCTCCCGTTCAAGGGGCAACCGATTGATATTCCGGGCAAGGTCGAAGCCGAGGATTTCGATATCCCAGGCAAGGGCGTCAACGACGACGGCACGAGCAACCAGTCTTATGGCGACGACTCTGAAAACCACGGCGACAGCGACTACCGCAAGGACTCCGGCGTTGACCTCTACAAGAAGGCGACCGGCGTTATCGTGGGCTACAACAGCGAAGGCGATTGGCTCGAATGGACCGTGAACGTGAAGGAAGCGGGCGACTACACGATGTTTGCCGCCGTGGCTGCCGCAGGCTCCACTTCCAGTTTCCAGCTCTCTCTCGATGGCAAGGCTCTTACCGACGTAGTTGCGGTTCCTGCCGCCAAGGAAGGCGAAGAAAATTACGATGACTACAACAAGGTCAAGGCCAACGTGACGCTCCCGGCGGGTAAGCACATCCTCCGCATGGACGTGACTGGCGCCTGGTTCGATGTCGATTACTTCACTTTTGTCAAGGGCAAGGACGCAAAGGACCCCGAACCGATTGAAAAAGGTGGCGAATCGGATGCAATCCGTTCGAACATTCACATGGCTACTCCGGAACTCGCAGATTATGACGTCTTTGACATCAACGGTGTTCGCCTCGGTCGCATGAGCGCCTACTCTGTGGATGAGGCCGTGAACATGCTCAAGCATACGAGTGCCATTAAGGTTCAGGGCATTTATCTGCTGCGTTCCGTGAAAAAAGGAACAGTGAAGTCTGTCCGTATAGCCCGCTAAAAGATATCCTAATCCATAACTCCTGAAAAGGGAGCCTTAAAATACCTAAAGGCCTTCGAGGTAACACTCGAAGGTTCTTTTTTGATGTTTCTCTGTCATTTGTTCTACAGTTTGTTTCGGCATGGTTTGAACGTAAATTTTCCTTTATGGATTTTTTATCAAGGGAAGATAAAGTTATCTGATGCTTTTTTTGAAAATAAGAGAATATGTTCAGAAAGGTATATGGGATGTTTAACTCGTTGGGATGAGAGTAATGATGAGAAAAATCATTAGGGGTTTTGTATCTGCCGCACTTCTTGGTGGTGCAGTGAACGCCTTTGCAGGGCCTGGCCTAGCCGATGGTGGAGCCAAGTTCCTCGGCAATATTACGACTCGTGGCCAGGTTCGGAGTGACTTTGGCACTTATTGGAACCAGATTACCGCTGAAAACGAATGCAAGTGGGGGTCTATTGAAGGTTCCCGCGGTCGTTTCAACTGGAGCGGTTGCGATGCTTGCTATAACTGGGCTAAAAAGAACGGTGGCAAGTTCAAGTTCCACGCTCTCGTGTGGGGCGGCCAGTATCCGAGTTGGCTGAACGGCCTTAGCGCCGACGAAACCAGGAAGGCCATTACGACTTGGTTCGATGCCGTTGCAGAACGTTACCCCGATCTCGAAATGATTGACGTGGTGAACGAAGCTATTCGTACCGGCAACAACAACTATCATTCTCCCTACGGAAAAGGCAACAATATTATTCCGGCTCTCGGTGGCGATAACGGCGGCAATTACGCGTTCGTTACTACTGCTTTCAAGATGGCCCGTGAACGTTGGCCGAAAGCTATCCTCATTTATAACGACTATAATACTTTCAGATGGCAAATAAATGAAGGTATTCAACTTGTGAACCAAATTGTCAAGGACGGAGCCCCGGTTGATGCTTATGGTCAGCAAGCCCATGACTTGACCGACATGAACGCAAACGAATTCAAGAGCGCCTTGAACAAGATTCAGACAAGTGTCAAGAATGCCAAGGGCGAACCAATGCCGCTTTTCATTACCGAATACGATATCGGTACGGATAACGACAACCAGCAAAAGCAGCGCTATTCTGAACAAATTTCTGCATTCTGGGAATCTCCGCAGGTCGCAGGCATTACGCTCTGGGGCTATATCTACGGTGCCACCTGGACGACGAACGGAAACTCCGGTATCATCAAGAACAATCAGGACCGTCCGGCCATGACATGGCTCAAGGACTACTTCAAGCAACACCTCAAGGATGGCAAGGACAACACGGGCCTTTTCGCTCCGTATGTACCGCCTGAACCTGTACCGCGCAAGCCGTTCAAGGGCTCTGCGTTGCCAATCCCGGGCAAGATTGAAGTCGAAGACTTTGATATTACTGGCGTCGGTGAAACTGATGGCGTGAGCAACGTCTCTTATAACGATGGCGATAGCGAAAATCATGGTGATTCCGATTATCGCAAGGCGGACGCTCCGGATGCCGACCTTTACAAAAAGGCGACTGGCGTTATCATGGGCTATAACAATACGGGCGACTGGTTTGAATACTCTGTTGACGTGAAGGAAGCCGGCGACTACACTGTGTATGCTTCTGTTGCCGCAGATGGCTCGGGCGCGTTTACCCTCTCTGTCGATGGAAAGTCCGTGGGCGAGGTTGCTGTGACGGGCTCAAGCTGGGACACTTTCCAGGATGTCAAGGCTAACGTGACGCTCCCGGCAGGCAAGCATATTCTCCGCATGGCGGTGACGACCCAGTTCTTCGATATTGACTACCTCAACTTCGTGGCCGGCAAGGACGCGCCGAATCCGGGAGGCAGTGGAAACGAAAATCCGCCGGGTCCGGGCTCAGACGCTATTCAAACGAGCATCCACATGGAAACCCCGGTATTGGGCGACTACTACGTCTTTGACGTGAACGGTGTCCGCATCGGCCGCTTGAGCGCCTATACCATGGACGAAGCCGTGACAACACTCAAGAATTCCAGCGCAATCAAGGTTCAGGGCGTTTACCTGCTCCGTTCCGTGAAGAATGGTGCCGTAAAGCCTGTCCGCGTCGCCCGCTAAAAGAGTTCCTAATCCATACTCCTGAAAAGGAGCCTTAAATACCCAAAGGCCTTCGAGGTAGCACTCGGAGGTCCTTTTTTGACGCTGTGTCCGCCTTAAAGTGTTTTTCGGGGTCGGCTTTATAAACAATCCGTTATGGACATTTTATCCACGGTAATTGGTTGCGTTAAAAAACTATTCAAAAAAAACGGAAATATGTTTAAAATGGTTGTATGGGATTTTAAACCCTATGAGGATGTGGACTATGAAATCAAATTTCATTAAAGGTATTGTATCTGCAGCGCTTTTGGGCGGTGCAGTTAGTGCTGTTGCCGGTCCGGGCTTGGCTGATGGTGCAGCTAAGTTTGTCGGTAACATTACAACTCGCGGTCAGGTCCAGAGCGACTTCGGCAAGTACTGGAACCAGATTACCGCAGAAAACGAATGTAAGTGGGCTTCTATCGAAGGCTCCCGCGGTCGTTATAACTGGTCGGGGTGCGATGCCTGCTATAACTGGGCTAAGAACAATGGCGGTCACTTCAAGTTCCACGCATTGGTGTGGGGCTCCCAGTATCCGAACTGGTTGAATGGCCTTAGCGTTGACGAAACCAAGAAGGCGATTACCGCCTGGTTCGATGCGGTCAAGCAGCATTACCCCGAAATCGAAATGATCGACGTGGTGAACGAGGCTATCCGTACGGGTAACAACAACTACCACTCTGGCTACGGCAGGAACAACAATATTATTGGCGCTCTCGGTGGCGATAACGGCGGTAACTACCAGTTCGTGACGACCGCTTTCAAGATGGCTCGTGAACGTTGGCCGAAGGCAATCTTGATTTATAACGACTACAATACCGTTCAATGGCAAAAGAACGAAGGTATCGACCTTATCAACACCATCAAGAAGAATGGTGCTCCGGTTGACGCTTACGGTTTGCAGGCTCATGACATGATGACTCAGGGCGGTGGCGCTGGTGGTACTGGCGGTGGCGGCGGCTGCTTGAACATCAATACTCTCAAGAGTGTCATTAGCGAAATTTGGAACAAGACCCAGACTCCGATGTTCATTTCTGAATACGATATCGGTACTGATAACGACAACGTCCAGAAACAGTGCTATCAGGAACAGATTTCCTACTTCATGGAAAATGAACACATTGCCGGTATCACCCTTTGGGGATACGTCTATGGCGCAACCTGGGTTACCAACGGCAACTCCGGTATCATCAAGAATGGCAATGACCGCCCGGCAATGACTTGGCTCAAGGATTACCTCTCCAAGAACAAGGGCGTCAATACGACCGGCCTCAACACTGGCGTTGTCACTCCGGTGGACCCTGTTCCGCAGGAACCGTTCAAGGGCTCTCCGATTGCTATTCCGGGCAAGGTCGAAGTTGAAGATTTCGATAAGCCGGGCCAGGGCAAGAATGACGACGGAACAAGCAATGAATCCTATGGTGACGATTTCGAAAATCACGGCGATTCCGACTATCGCAAGGATACTGGCGCCGACCTTTACAAGAAGGCGACAGGCGTTATCTTGGGCTATAACAATACTGGCGACTGGTTCGAATACACCGTCAACGTTGCTGAAGCGGGCGATTACACCGCAATCGCATCTGTTGCTACAGAAGGTTCGGGTACATTCACGCTCTCTATCGACGGCAAGTCTATTGGCGAATTTGAAGTCTCTGGAACAAGCTGGGACGAATTTAACGATGTGAAGAAGAAAGTGACGCTCACCGCAGGCAAGCACGTGCTCCGTCTCGATGTAACGAAGGAATACTTCGATATCGACTACATCAACTTTGTAAAGGGCGAAGTTGCCGACAATCCGGGTGGTAATGGCGGCGACAATCCTGGTGGCAACGGCGGTGACAATCCTGGTGGCAACGGTGGCGACAATCCGGGTGGTAACGGCAGCGACAATCCGGGTGGCAATGGCGGCGACAATCCGGGTGGTAACGGCGGCGACAATCCGGGCCAAGCCATCCAGACGAAACTTCACATGGAAACCCCTGTCCTCAGTGCTTACGATGTGTTTGACGTGAATGGCGTCCGTCTCGGCCGCATGATGGCCTACACCATGGACGAAGCCGTGAATACGCTCAAGAACACAAGCGAAATCAAGGTTCAGGGCATCTATCTGCTCCGCTCCGTGAGGAATGGTGCTGTGAAATCGGTCCGCGTCGCTCGCTAAAAAAGTTCCTAATCCATAACTCCCCACCCTTAAGGGGAGCCTTAAATACCCAAAGGCCTTCGAGGTACCCTCCTCGAAGGTTCTTTTTATGCCCGCAAACAGAGCTTTTCGAGGTGTTGACAAAACTCCATTACATTTTGTCAACGATAAATTTTTGCGTTTTTGGGGCGATTTCTCAAAACAAGAATATGTTTATATAGGTTGTATGGGTTGTATCAACCTATAAGGATGTGGATTATGAAATCAAAACTTATTAAAAGTTTGGTTACCGCTGCATTTTTGGGCGGTGCCGTTAACGCTGTTGCTGGTCCCGGCTTGGCTGATGGTGCAGCAAAGTTTGTCGGTAACATTACGACTCGCGGTCAAGTCCGTAGCGACTTTACGCAGCTGTGGAACCAAATTACCGCTGAAAACGAATGTAAGTGGGCGTCCATTGAAGGCTCTCGTGGCCGTTACAACTGGAGCGGTTGCGATGCTGCCTTTAATTGGGCTAAGAACAACGGTGGCCACTTCAAGTTCCATGCCCTGGTGTGGGGCTCCCAGTACCCGAACTGGTTGAACGGTCTTAGCGCCGACGAAACCAAGAAGGCGATTACCGCCTGGATGGACGCTGTCAAGCAGCATTACCCCGAACTCGAAATGATTGACGTGGTGAACGAAGCCATCAAGTCGGGTGGCAAGTACCATTCCAATTACGGCTCGCAAGGCAATAACAGCATTGTTGCCGCCCTCGGTGGCGACAACGGCAACTACGAATTCGTGCAAACTGCATTCAAGATGGCCCGCGAACGTTGGCCGAAGGCAATCTTGATTTATAACGACTACAATACCGTCCAGTGGCAGAAAAACGAAGGTATCGACCTTATTCAGAAACTGAAGAAAGGGGGAGCTCCGGTGGATGCCTACGGCTTGCAGGCTCACGACATGATGAGCCAGGGCGGTGGCCAGGGTGGTACCGGTGGCGGCGGCTCCTGCTTGAGCATCAACACTCTGAAGAGCACCATTGAAGAAATCTGGAACAAGACCCAGATTCCGTTGTTCATTAGCGAATACGATATCTTCACAAGCAATGACAATGTCCAGAAGCAGTGCTATCAGGAACAGATTTCCTACTTTATGGAGAATGAACATATTGCCGGTATCACCATTTGGGGCTATATCTACGGCGCTACATGGAATGACGGTACATCCGGTATCATCAAGGACAACAAGGACCGTCCGGCCATGACTTGGCTGAAGGAATACCTGAAGTCTAACAAGGGTGTCAATACGACGGGACTTGCTACGGGTGAAGTGACGCCTGTGGATCCTGTTCCGCAAGAACCGTTCAAGGGCTCTCCGATTGCCATTCCGGGCAAGGTCGAAGTTGAAGACTTCGATAAGCCGGGCCAGGGCAAGAACGAAGACGGCACAAGCAATGCCTCTTATGGCGATGATGCCACGAACCAGGGCGATTCCGACTACCGCAAGGACACTGGTGTTGATATCTATGAAAAGGCAACCGGTAAAATTGTTGGCTACAACAATACGGGTGACTGGCTCGAATGGACCGTCAACATTGCAGAAGCCGGTGACTACACTGCTATTGCTTCTGCCGCTACGAAAGGCGAGGGAACATTCACTCTCTCCATCGATGGCAAGTCTGTTGGCGAATTCTCGGTTACAGGCGAGAGCTTCGATGACTTCGCCGACGTGAAGCAGAAAGTGACGCTCCCGGCAGGTAAGCACATTCTCCGCATGGATGTAACGAAGGAATACTTTGATATCGACTACATCAACTTTGTAAAGGGCGAAGTTGCCGACAATCCAGGCCAAGGCGGCGATAATCCGGGCCAGGGCGGTGACAATCCGGGTCAAGCCATCCAGACGAGAATCCACATGGAAACTCCGGTGCTGGGCGCCTACGATGTCTTTGACGTGAACGGCGTGCGTCTTGGTCGCATGAGAGCTTACACAATGGACGAAGCTGTGAACACGCTCAAGACCACGAGCGACATCAAGACTCAGGGCGTCTATTTGCTCCGCTCCGTGAAAAATGGCGCTGTGAAGACGGTCCGTGTCACTCGCTAAAAGAAATCCTAATCCATAACTCTCCTAAGAGAGCCTTATATACCTAAAGGCCTTCGAGGTAACACTCGAAGGTCCTTTTTGTATAAAGAAAACTACCGGCTACGCCGGTAGTTCCATAAAAGCCTTCTGGCGGTCATGAGAAAAAATCCTTTGATTAATATTGGAATGCGGTCTGCCAACTGCATCACAATAAAATCAAAGGATTTAAAATGAATGATAGAAATAAATCGACAGCCCATACCACATGGAATTGTAAGTACCATATCGTGTTCGCTCCAAAGTTCAGAAGGAAGATTCTGTACAGCCAGAAGAGGGAGGTCGTTGGGAAAATTCTAAGGAAGCTGTGCGAATGGAAGGATGTGGAAATAATAGAGGCTGAGGTCTGTCCAGACCATGTACATATGTTGGTTGCGATACCGCCCAAACTTTCGGTATCAAGTTTCATGGGGTATTTGAAAGGAAAGAGCAGCCTGGAATTGTTCGATATTATTCCGGAACTGAAAAATAGGTACCGGAACCGAGTCTTTTGGTGTCGAGGATACTATGTTGACACGGCTGGAAAAAACGCAGACCGTATCAAGGCATATATTCAACAACAATTAGAGGAGGACAAACTGGGCGAACAACAATCCATGTTTGACAAGTAGCGCCCGTTTACGGGCGGCCTAGTAAGGACCTTTGCAGGTGGCAGATTGTCGTGCGTGCCCTTGCACGCCGCTAATATTGTAGGGCTACGCCCGTATATGAAGAACCGCCGGCTTCGCCGGCGGGTCACTTTTTTGTCAAGACGTCATAAATGGACTGGATCCTTCGTCCTTACAGTCCTCAGGATGACGATAAAAAGGCTGCATTTTTAAGATGTCATGTTGAGTGGCGGGAAGCCGCGAAACATCCAGTGATGTTTCTGTTTATTTTTATACAGCCACTTTGAATTCGTTCAGCGGGGAGCGGCGGCGGATTTTGCCCTGCTGTTGCAAGCGCTCGACGAGAATGCCTGGCCGCACGTGGAAAAGTCCTGAAAAATGTTGGATGCAGCGCGGTTCGTTAAAGCGGCCGCAGCAGATGAGCTCGCATTCTTCGGCTTCGGAAAGGAGCGTGTCTTGAGCGAACTTGTCGGCTTCGACTTCGAGGATGCTTTGGGCGTTGCTTTGTGCAGGTTCGTTGTTTTGCGCTGTTGTTACGTTGGGTTGCGCGAATGCGCCGAGCTGCAGGCAGGTCGTGCGCAGCGGATGGTAGAGAATGTGCGCGATGGCGTGGCACAATGCTTCCAGGAATTTGGAATCGTCCATTTTTGTGGTCGGGAATTGGATGACGGGCTGTGTGCCGACCCAGTAAAATGCGCATGTCGGGACGGGTGCCGTGAGGAACGGTTCTACATCAACGACTTCAATGCCGCAGTTTTTAAGTTCTTCGCGGGCTTGCTTGCGGATGTTTTGTCCGTGAAGGAAAACGTTTGTCCGTAAGAATTTCAAGACGGAAAAAATCGCTTTGTGGTCGGGCGTATAATCGCCTGTTGTGCGTTTGACGCGGATTTCGCCGAGACGAATCCAGGCGGCGATTGTCTGCGGATTTGTGGATTGCAATGTTGCGCTGTAGTATCTGTTGAAACCGGCGATGCTCCCGACTTGCATGAACTTGAATACGGCGCGAACGAGGCTTGCGCCTTTTGCGTTTGCCGGAATGTACCCCATGTTCTGTAATGCGCGGATGGGGAACTTGCGGACCCACGGCAAAAGTTTTTCGAGCTCTTTGTCTTTTTCGGCAGATGAAGCATCGGGATTTGTGGTTCCGAAGGCCAGTTCAAAATACGTCTGGATATCTGCGGAAGACGATTCCAAAAAGCTATTGCGAGAACAACCAAGACGACGTTGAAGTTCGTCTTGCGTCATGTGTTCCCTTTTTTGAATCTGTTTAATGGATTCTTTCAAGCCCATGGCTATAAAATAAATAATTAACGTGTCAGGTGACAAATTTATTTCAACAATTCTTCGGGGACGCATTCGGCCATCGCTTCGTAGGCTTTGGCGCTTGGGTGCAGATGGTCGCCCGAGTCGAAATTGTTCGCGAATCGCTTGGGGTCGTCGTGTCCGCGGACAGCTTTATCGAAATCGACGCAACCGTCGAAATCGGGCGCGGTGCGGAGCCATTCGTTGAACGCCATGCGGATGAAATCGCGATTCTCGTTGTAGGTGCGCCAACCGTAAATCGGCAACAGCGTGCCGCTGTAAATCTTGAGGCCGAGCTTGCGCGCATGCGTGACGTAAAGTGAGCGTACTCCATTGATGAGGTCGTCTGCGGTGGGCATGTCGCTCCAGGGGCGGAACTTGTTGACCTCGACGCCGACCGGGTGGATGATGTCGTTGATACCGTGCTGGATGATAACTGCACGGGCGCCTGCTACGTTCATTTCGATGGGGAAGCGCGTGGCGCCTTTGAGACCGTAGGCCGCGTAGGTGATGCAGCTGTATTCGCGGAGAATGCGCGTGCCGCTTACGGCGCGACGGATAATCGAAACGTTGTTGAAGTTTTCGCGGGCGCAACGGAGCGTGAGGTAATCGGGCCAATCCTGCGCCGTGATGGAATCGCCAAAGCACACCAGCGCGAAGTTTTTCTCTTCGGTGAAAATGTCGATGGTGTTGAGGAAGTAAATCCAGTTCGTTTTGCGCGTGAGGTTGTCGGGAAGCGTAGCGCTTTTCGCAAAGTTGCCGTAGCTGTACTTGCCGCCAGAAAGCGGGCCCGTGATGGCCGTGCCTGCGTTCATTTGTGTGAAATCGGCAAAGTAAAGGCTCACGTCGAAAGTTTCGCCTGCGGTTACGTCGAATGCGATTTCGTCGCTCAGGATTTCTTCGCCCGCAGGGATGGAGGCGGAAGGCTTGCCGCTGAACGTGATAGGGGTTGGGGAATATGCGGAGGCAGTGATTGAATGCGCGACATACGCTTCGCTGATTTGTACGGATTCCGTTCCTGTTAGGTTTGAAAAATGGAACCGTAACTTGTTCCCCGAAAAGCATGCGCGAATCGGATAGCGCAGCGTTAAATCTTTGGCGTATGTGGCTTCTTTACGATCTGTGATGGAGGTGGCGTTACCCCAGCAAGCCACCCATTTCGAAAACATTTCTGGCATGGCGGAAAAAATAGCTTTTTTCGAAGAATGCTATTTGCTATATTAATCTCCAATAATCGAAATAGCTTTATTTGCAATAAATAGGAGGAATACATGAAATATTCTATGGTTGCTGCCGTAGCGGCTTTTGCAACTTTAATGACTGCTTGCGGAAATGATAGTTCTACAGGTGCCACCGACACACAAGTAGAAAGCAAGGTCTTCACGGGCGAGCCTGTCACGAGACCGGCTTTTACGGGCGAGCCAGTCACGTTTTCTACTCTAGGTACTTACACCGTAAACAAGGAAAAACAGCTGATTGTCATGACTAAGGACATGGACAAGCAAGATGTATGCAATTTTGAAAACAGCAAGTATTCCTGGGAACCGTCGAAAAAGGTTGTTGAGCCCGACACTTTCAAATACGAATTCTTTGGTGATACGTTAGCATTCTTTGAAGTTGTGGGTGGTGAAACGAGTGAATATGGAATCATGTA
>JAEEGH010011444.1_pt1 | contig 20128 bp, 22 predicted proteins | sample 9134181 | NCBI WGS metagenome assembly JAEEGH01 (sample SAMN16246544, study PRJNA631951) | gut metagenome | biome: gut microbiome; feature: rumen; material: DP-attached | host: Bos | place: Iran: Karaj | collected 2018-10 | reverse complement strand
AAATATATTTTTAAACAACGGATAAAAATTATCCTTTGAGAGTGTTTTCATACCAATAGCAACCAATTTTTTATCATAAAAATCATCGTCTTGAACATACCAAGACACATTATCTTTCATATATTGCCTCGGAAAAACTATGTGGTAATGTTTCGACTTGGCATCAAAACAAAAGTTCATTGTTTTATAGTAAGTTATACCTTTAGTATTTCTTTTTATACCTAACCAAACTTTCGGATCGGTTATATTAAAATTGAACAAATTCGTTCCTTTGGCATATCTTGAAGGTATAACAAAAACTTTATAATCTTTATCGGGAATTTTATTTAATAACAACGCAGATTGAACCATATAATTTGTAAGTAAAAGGTCTTGAAACTGTTGTATTGAATTTACAAGCTTTTTCATTTTCAATACACCGCTGTACCTTTCGTTTACGGCAACACCTGCTTTGGGGCAATAATAATCGCAAAACGGTCCCGGTATCATCGAACCGCCGACTTTATCCGTGGAAAAAGACGGAAACATTGCTATCATGGGATATGAAGATGCAGATAAAACCGTTGCCATTAAATTGTTTGTCGCGCCCAACAAATTTAATGTTCTTGCCTGCAAATTTGCAACGGATATTACCGTGTTGTCAACATAGTTTTGTAATATCATTTTATCTCTTAAAATTTTGGCAATGTTTACCATCATTGCCCAACTGAATATAAGAATTAACGACATTACAAGCATATAAGGTAATACCTGGCCTTTTCTATTGTTCATATTCAGGAAACTCTTTTGCATCGGGATATGCCTTATTGTAAAATTCTTCGTCGGGAGATTTCACCATTCTTGCCCTTGCGGACTGTTCTCTGTAAAACAAAGAATTGAAAAATTGCCCGAACATTATTCTTGTATTGTAACCGACTTTTACATTATGTTTATTTATTTTTTTGTTGCTGTGATCCAAAATTTTGTTACCTAAAATATCTTCGTCCCAATGTGTGGTTTTATAATAAAATACACTCTTGGAACTTAACATATATGCCGTAAGAAGTTTTGACACTGTTTCTTTTGCTGTATCGGCAATTTCTTTATTTTTTGTTACAACTATTTTTCTTGCAGCCGAAAAAGCACTGTAATTCAAAAACATATCGTCCGTAACAATAATACAAACTTGTATTGCCGCAAACATTAAAACCGTTATTATACAGGCAATTATAAATCCTTCCAAAAAAGATTGTCCTTTATTGTTAAAACAAGACATTCGATACTCCCGCAATAAAGGAAATAAAATCGAACTTATGTTTCCATGCAATAACAAAAAGTTTTACCATACCGTAACTTGCGGCAAACATAACAAGAGTAAACAAAACATACTCTACCGCAGCTTGTCCCGATTTATTGTTTATAATATTTAGAATTGTTTTCATTGTTCTATAATTTTCGGAGTAACAAAGATTAAAACATTCGTTTTGTTATCTTTTACTTTTGTATTTTTGAACAATGTTCCGAGTAAAGGAATATCGGAAAGTATAGGAATACCAGAAGATGTTTTATCTTTATAATTTTCTATAAGACCCGCAATAACTATGGTTTGCTGATTTTTTAATATAACACTTGACCTTGCCTGCCTTTTGGCAATGTTCGGAAAACCTTGAACGGCATTTGCCCAATCGAGTCTTGAAAGTTCAGTTTCTATAACTAAATCTATTCTGTCCTCTTCCAAAATTTTCGGTAAAATTTCCATAATAATTCCGTACTCTTTCCATTCTACATTACCGCCTGAAACACCCGATACGGCTATAGGAAATTCCCCTCCGACCAAAAATCTTGCTTTTGTTCCGGACTTTGTTACAAGTTTAGGATTGGATAATACTTGTGCCGAACCGCTTTCCTGTAAAAGTTTAAGTTTGGCACTTAACGGAGTGTATCTTACCCAATCGTTAAATTCCACAAGTGACGGATAAACGGTGTTACCTTCACCGTTTGTAACAAAAAGTTCACCGGTAGAAATTTCATCCACCCACTTTATTCCGTACTCTTTGGCTTTATTATTATTTATTTCGGTTATTTCTATGGATATTTCAACTAATTGTTCCGCAAATACAGCAGTAGAAATAAAAAGTAAAGTTATTAAGATAAAAAACTTCTTCATTTATTTCTTTGCTCTTTTATAAAACGGTTTGGGAACAATTGTTATGTTTCTGAGATTGTTATGAACTTTTATTTGTATCGGCGAACTTTCGTCCGTTGAAACATCTATCAATGCCATACCGATAGCTTTTTTAAATGTAGGCGAAAAACTTCCGCTTGTAACATAACCGATTTTTTTATCGTTCAAATAAACTTCATCGTGTGCTCTTGCTATACCGTTCTGGCATATAAAAGCTACAAGTTTTTTTGATGGTGTATCTTTTATTTTTTCTATTTCGGATTTTCCTATAAAATCTTTATTCCAAAATACAGTTTTTATAAATCCCGCATCTATAGGATTGATTTCTTCGGATATTTCGTGACCGTGTAACGGCATACAAGCTTCAAGTCTTAATGTATCTCTGCAACCGAGACCGCAGGGTTTTGCACCGAGTTCAACAAGTTTAGACCATATGTATTCCGCACAGTTGTTGGATATAAGAATTTCAAATCCGTCTTCACCGGTATAACCTGTTCTTGCTATCTTTGAGAAGTTTGCGGATTGACCTTTAAAAGAAATATCTTTTGCGGTAAAATATTTCATTGAAGCTATTTCTCCGTCAACTATTTGAGAAACAATTTCTACTGCTTTAGGGCCTTGAACGGCCATCATGGAAATTTCTTTGCTTATATTTTTTATATCCACATTATCCGATTTATTTTCATTTAGCCAAGCGAAATCTTTATCCAAGTTTCCGGCATTTACCACCATCATGTAATAGTTTTCAAACTTATAAACTATGATATCGTCTTTTATTCCGCCCTGCTTATTTAAAAGCATGGAATATCTTGCTTTATATAACGGTAAATTAGACATATCCGATATTGTTACATAATCCAAAAATTTACCTGCATTTTCGCCCGATATAATAAATGTTCCCATGTGAGATGTATCAAATATACCTACGGAATTTCTAACCGCATTATGTTCTTCTATAATAGAAGTATATTGAACCGGCATATCCCATCCGCCGAATTCGGTAAATTTTGCACCTGCTTTTTGGTGCATAGAATGTAAGAAAGTTTCTTTTAACATAATATCCCCTTTTATTTATAATTTAGAAGATTGGATGATTAGAAGATTGGAGGATTGGAAGATAAGCTGTAAAAATCGCTATGCGATTTTTGATAATAAGTAAATTTTTTGCTTTGCAAAAAATACAACTTTTCGTCCATTCTTCTATTCTTCTAATCTTCTATTCTTCCAAATTGCTTTAGCAATTTTTTGTTGCTTCAAAAATCAGTTCGGAAAGTCCCGGATGAAAAAACATATCTTTCGATAAGTCCGTAACTTTCATATCAGATTTTATTATCATTGTTGCAGACTCTATGAGTTCATCTGCATTTACACCTATTATCCAAACACCTATAACCTTTTTGGAAACATTATCTACAGCAACCTTTATCCAACCTGTTCTTTGTCCTTCGATTTGTGCTCTTGCATTTGAAATAAAAGTTGATTTTCCGAAAACAATATCTTTATAATTATCATAATCAACTGCTTTCACCGATGCTACCGGCGGAAACGAAAAAACAACTTTCGGTACAGGATTTTTTGATTGTAAATTTTCGGCAACATTTATTGCATCCTGTTCGGCGGTATATGCCAAAAATCCTTTAGCGGTAATATCTCCTATAGCAAAAATATTATCTACATTTGTTGCATAATTTTGTGTTGATACAAATTTTCTGTTATCTAAATTTAAACCTATATTTTCCGGCTTTAGTTCATCGGCATTAGACTTTCTTCCGGCAACTATCAAGATTTTTTCAAAGCTGTCTTTATCTTTTAATGTATCTGTACAAGAAACTTCAACTTTTATTCCCTGTCTTGCCAACACTTTTGAAAGTTCTTGTGCCAAATCGCTGTCTTCACTGGGCAAAATCTGCGGACAAATTTCTCTTAAAGTAACTTTACAACCGAAACTTGCAAATATGGAACTTAACTCTATACCGATAGCTCCCGCACCTATAACAAGCATACTTTTGGGAACTTCCGTTAAGTTTAAAGCATCTGTTGAATCAATATACTTTTGATGATCGTATTCAACGGTTGGGATTGATTTGGTTTCGGATCCCGTAGCAATAATTATTTTGTCTGCAAATACACTTATTTCTTCCGTTTCCGTTTTAACATTAAGTTCGTTTTTATTTTTAAAACTTGCAGTTCCTTTTATAACGTCAACTTTGTTTGTTGCAAGCAATCTTGCAACACCTTTAACCAAATTTTCCACCAACTTATTTTTCTTGTTTATTATTTCCTGAAAATTTACGGGTTCCAAAGAAGATTTCAAACCGTACTCATAAGATTTTGATATTGTTTGTTTTACTGATGCTGCCTGCCACAAAAACTTTGTTGGAATGCAACCTCTGTTCAAACAAGTCCCGCCCAAATTATCTTTTTCTATTATTACAACTTTTTTACCTTGTTTGGCAAAATTTATTGCACAATTGTACCCCGCAGGGCCTGCACCTATAACGGCTATATCGTATTTTTCCATGATTAAATTCCAATTAATAAGATTAACAGATAAATATTTTACTAAATTATGAGAGATTTACATATAGGAATATTTTTAATATATCATATTTTTGAAGGAAGGGTTAATAATTCGCCAAGTTTATAATCCCATTCAACAGGATCAAAAGGGTATGCACCGTTATTGGGTGTAAAAGTTAATTCCCCTATATAAACATTGTTATCGCCATCCTCATACATATCGACTCGAACTAAAGGAAAAGGTTGTGCCAATTTTTCCGCAACATTAATCATTTCATCATAATTATCAATTTTCAATTCCTGTTCTTTATTATTTTTCAAATCACCGTATGTAAACGGTTGCAAATTTAAATTTCTGTCATAAAAATTAAATAAAACCGCATTTTCTTTATATCTTGTCGGAATCATCAAATATTTAAATTTGCCGTTAAAGCAAAAGAACTTGTAGTTTTTTACGATTTTCCCGTCTTTTCCCAAAAGCAACTTTTCACAAACAATCTTCGGTTTTATATTTTTGTATTGCCATTCAAAAAATTCATAATAGAAGTTGTTTTTGGGTTTAATCCAATCGGTAAGTTTTTGTATTGCACTATCTTTATTAAATGCGGATTTATCTTTACATAAAATATTTTGTTTGCAGCCCCAATTTGTTTTTATTATAAATTGATCCGGTAATTTTTCAAATTCTATTTCTTTAGGATTATTATAAACGCCTAAAAACGGAACCAAATATTTTTCACCGACAATATCTTTTATATAATTTCTTGCTTCAACCTTATCCGCACATTTTGTCATTAACGGATTATGATAATATAATTTCAGCCACTGAATTTTTTCGCTTAATGTTTTCGGATTATCTAAATTTAACTTATAACCCATCCGCCTTTCAAATTGAATGCTCATACAATATCGAACTTCTTTTTCGGTTAATTCTCTGATATATCTTTTAGAACGAACCCAATTATACTTAAAGCTCTTCAATTCGTATTTTAATTTATTTTCCCGGTTTTTTATTTTATTTGAATCTAACATTAAGACATATCCTTTTGCAAACTATATTTCTTTCCAACATTGAGGATCTGCCGCATAAAAATTATGTGTTTTTCCGTAAGCTACGGCAGGACATCCCCTGCAAAAACTTAGCAATTCGCATTTGGAACACTTTTCGAATTTATCGTAATCTCTGTATCTTTCCATTTCATTTAACCAAACATCCGATATTTTATTTTCAAACACATTTCCTACTTTACCGTCAAACCTTCTGCAGGCTAATAAGTCTCCGTTGGAACAAATAGTCATGTGTGCATTACCGCAATTACAACCGTCATATATTATTCCCTTTTCCGCCCATTCGGGAATTTTAAAAATTCCTTTTTCGTAAAGATATAACGTCCACAGATGATCTTTATATCCGAAATAAGTTTTACAACCTTTACTTTTATATTGTTGAAATTTGTTATAACACTTATCTAAAAACTCTTTATATTCCAACGGTTTTATGTTTGTATCTTTTTGCAAACTTGTAGGACAATATCTTGCAAAGCCGAAAGTACCTACATTGTATTTTGCAACAGTGTCTATAAGTTCCGGTATCTCTTTAATATTTTTGTCCGAAACGGTCGTCATAATAACAGATTCGATTTTTGCATTATTTATACATTTTATTTTTTCTAAAGTAATATCAAAAGAACCGGGTTTTCTAAACCAATCGTGAGTTTGTTTCATACCGTCTAACGACATTTGGTAACTGTCGCAACCGTAGCTTTTTAGTTTTTTGCAAACATCATCATCTATATGAAAAGGATTACCCAAAATTCCAAATTCACAATTATGTTTTTTTAACAGTTCAAGTAAATTCCAAAAATCTTTATTAAGAACAGGGTCTCCGCCCGTTAACACAAATCGAGGTTTTCTGTCGAATTTAGAACAAAATTCCATACAGTTATTAAAAACTTTTTCCATTTGTTCCAAAGACATAGATACTATAGATTTTGTTACATTTTCCGAAAAGATATAACAATGTTTGCATCTTTGATCACATTCATCGGTTATATGCCACTGAAAAGAAAAATATTGTTCCATAAGTTTATCCTATAAGCAAAAAAAAAGACCTCTTTTTAAAAAAGAGGTCTTTATTATTTAAAATTATCTCTTAGAAGGTGCTACTACTATACCACAACCTGTTGATTTAGCTATCATTCCGCAACCTGAAGGTCTTTTCAAACCGCAAGGTACTTCGCAACCTGTCGATTTAGTTGCCAATCCACAACCGGTTCCAAATCTTTTTTGGCTTCCGCCGTTCCAAGCATACAAATTTTTTAAAGACATTTTTTCCTCCTATAAAAAACTTAGAGTATAAACTGTTCAATATGCTCTAACAACTTTTTATATTTTAACTAAAAAAAGCGGAAATAGCAACAGCTAAAAAATTACCCCGTAATTTTTGAAGATTGGATGATTTGATGACTCTAATCTTCTATTCTTCCAAAAATTGCCTATGGCAATTTTTATTCGTATTTTTTAAGTTCTTCCACTATTTTTGAAACTATTTCTTCTTTCTTAACTATTTGTGCTCCGGATTTATCGTCTTTTCTGTTTTTAAATTCAACATTGCCGTTCTTAAGATTTTTTTCACCGATAGTAATTCTAAACGGTATACCTATCAAATCGGCATCTTTAAACTTTATACCTGCTCTTTCATCTCTGTCATCAAGCAACACATCTATTTTTAATGCTCTGAGTTCTTTATATATTGCTTCAGCAGTTTCTTTTATTTGTTCGTTATTAAAATCAACAGGTATAATGGAAACTTTATATGCGGCAAGAGGTACCGGCCAAATGATACCGTTTTCATCGTAAGATTGTTCGATTGTTGCCGCAAGTATTCTTGTTACACCTATACCGTAACAGCCCATAATCATTAAATTTTCTTTACCGTTGGCATCAAGATATGTTGCTTTCATGGATTTAGAATATTTTGTGCCTAATTTAAAAATATGTCCTATTTCTATACCTCTTGAAAACTGCAACTTTTCTTTTTTGCATCTCGGGCAAACATCACCGTGAACAACTTTTCTTAAATCAGCAACGACGTCTGCTTTATAATCTTTATTGTAATTTACATTTTTTATGTGCATATCATCTTTATTTGCACCGATAACACCGTTAACAATATTTACAACCGAATAATCGGCATATATTTTAATTTTTTTCTTTAAATTTACGGGACCCGCAAAACCGACTTTCGCACCTGTAACTTCCATAATAATTTCGGGGGTTGCAAGTTCAAGTTCACTGCAACCTATTACGGATTGCAACTTTATTTCGTTAATTTCGTAATCGCCTCTTACCAAAACAGCTATCGGGTTACCGTCGGCAACATAAATAATTGTTTTAATGAATTTTTGCGCGGAAGAATTTAAAAATTTGGAAACGTCTTCGATAGTTCCTACATTGGGTGTGGAAATTTCCTGCATATCCAACACTTGTTCGTTAGCTTTTTCGTATATATCTTCCAAGCATTCCGCTTTTTCGGAGTTCGCACCGTAACCGCAATTGCACCATGCAATTTCTTCTTCACCCGTATCTGCAAGCACCATAAACTCATGAGAAAAGTTTCCGCCTATTGCACCGGCAGCAGCTTCAACGGCTCTGAATTTGAATCCGCATCTTTTACAAATTCTTTCGTAAGCGGCATAAACTTTTTTATAATATTCTTCCAAATCCGCTTCGGTTGCATGAAAAGAGTATGCATCTTTCATTATAAATTCTCTTGCTCTCATAACACCGAATCTCGGTCTTATTTCATCTCTGAACTTTATACCGAACTGATAAAGCATCACAGGCAACTGTTTATAAGATCTTATAAAACTTCTTGCAAGGTCCGTAATTGCTTCTTCGTGTGTAGGTGCAAGTGCAAATTCCGCATTTTTTCTGTCTTTTATTCTAAAAAGTTCTTTACCGTAAACATTCCATCTTCCGGTTTCTATCCACAATTCTTTAGGTAACAACAACGGAAGTTTTACTTCCTGTCCGTCTATTGAAGCCATTTCTTCTCTGATAACGGTTATAACGTTTTCAAGTGTTTTTAATCCTAACGGCAAAATTTCAAAAAGTCCGCTGCCCAATTTTTTTACCATTCCGGACCTTACCATAAGTTTTGCCGAAATGTTATCCATATCCGAAGGTGCTTCTTTTAATGTTGGTATAAAAGCTTTTGAAAAGTACATTTTTATGCTCCGATAATTATTATAAATTTTGTTCTATGTATTTTATCATTTTTTATAAGAAATAAACAAAAAAAACTTCCGCAAAAACCGTTGCAGAAGTTTTTATATGTTTTATCTTATTATCTATTCTTTATATTTGTCATATTTTTCGGGTAAATTTCGTGTCTTTTTAAGTTCCTGTCTTTTATCTATTGAAACCGGCTTAAAAATATTTTCAATAAAAGCATTTTTCGGTAATGTTAGATTCTTCCATGATGTTTCCGTATTAAAATTTATTATATCAACCGTATCTTGTTCCTGTATTGCTTCCGTCCAATTCGTTTCTCTGGGATATTTGCTTCTTATAATTCTTTCCATTCTTGTTGGGTATCCGTATTTTTCGGTTATATAAACTCTTAATATTCTTTGAACGGTAAATTTCCTTTCATATTCATCCAGTTTTCTTTCTTCGGTAATAATTTTTGTTGCCACCTGACATTGAAATCCGTTAACCGTTTCTTTCTTTTCCATAACAAATCCCGCATAATTCGGAACTTTAAACTTGTCCGTTTTTTCATCAAATGCGGTTCTTGCATCACCGCTTAAAACCGCAATAGAAACAAGTGCTCCTTCGGGAACTTTGCTTAAATCCGGAATTTGATATACTTTGCTATCTTTTAAAAGATACTTATTGGTCCCGTATTGGGCGGATTCAATTAATTTATCTTTACCTTGTTCCGTAACAATATATTCCACCGGATCTTCATCTTTATATTCGGACGGCAGAACAACGGTATAAGTTATTCCTTGTCTTTGAGCATTGTTTCTTTTGGCTTGAAATAACGGCGGTAAAACTTCGGCAAAAGCCAAAGAAGATATAAACATTAAACTTGTAAAAACAATACTCAATTTTTTCATGTTTCTAATCTCCTAAATTTTGTTGTATATTTTGTAAAAGACTTTCAGGCGAAAAATTTGACATATCTACAACTCTTGTATCTTTAGGCAACACAAAAAGGCTGTCACTTATATCCTCGGTTTTAAAATTCGTTATATTTGTTTCCGAAGCTTCTTCTTTTACATACGTCGGAAGACCGTAATCTTCCGTTAAATAATATACAACGTCACTGTCTTTATCTTTAGATTTAAACACTTGGCAGGAATAACCGTTTTTAGAAGCTTTTTCAACAAATTTCAGTTCATCGGCTTTATCTACAATAGCATCAAAAGTCGTTTGTTTAATGGTTTCTTTATCAACATTTATTTTCATGGCAGCTTTATCTTGTTCGGAATAAATATACATACCATTTTCATTTATTATTGAAATTCCTTCCTTAGCTTCCATTCTTATTTTGTCACCTTTCATATACACTTTTGCAGTAACCGATTTTTTGTTTTTATCTCCGGTTACAATATGAACTTTATAACTTATTCCTTGTTGTTTCAATGTTTCCATTTTTTCAAAAGCGGTTTTAAACATAGCTTTTGAATCTGCAGCAAATAAAGATGTTGCAGCAAAACAACAAATTGTTAAACACAATACCAAAAGTTTTTTCATCATAATCCCCTATATTGAAACTGTTTTTACGGTAACCCCGCCTATTTTAGACAACTTCTTGGTCATTAAAGTTACTTCTTTTTTGTTTAAATTTATCTATTAACACCGGCAACTCTTTATAATTTTATCATTTTTTTTGAAATCATGCATAAATTTCAAAACGACAATTTATAATTTTCGGTGAAATTGATATAATAAATATGTTATAAAAATCTGAATCGGAATTTTTATTATGCAAGAACAAAACAATAATCCAAAGATATCTGTTATAATGCCGGCATACAATAGCGAACAATTTATAGCCGAAGCTATCGATTCAATATTAAAACAAACTTTCCAAGATTTTGAATTTATTATTATAAATGACGGTTCAACCGATAATACCGTAAATATTATTAAATCCTTTAACGATGATAGAATTGTTTTTATAAATAATTCTGAAAACAATGGAATTGCTATAGCACTTAATCAAGGATTAAAAATCGCAAAAGGTCAATATATAGCAAGGATGGATTCCGATGATATTGCTTTACCGAACAGATTTGAAAAACAAGTTTCTTATATGGACAAACATCCTGATGTGGGAGTACTGGGAACACAATTTGAATTTTTCGGAGAAGAAAATAGAATTACGGCAAATACTGAAGAACTTAATGTTTTAGAACTATTCGGTTCGTGCAATATAGGCCATCCTACAGTAATGATAAGAAAAGAACTATTTGATAAGTTTAATTTAAGATACAACGATGAATATAAATATTGCGAAGACTATGAATTATGGTCACGAATGTTAAAAGTTACAAAAATAGTAAACTTGCCTGATGTTTTGCTTAGATACAGATGGCATAAAAACAATGTATCTTTTAAAGAAAAAAAAATTCAACTTAAAAATACTTACCGTGTAAAACAAAACCTTGCGAATGAAATAGCGGCTTCAACAAACTGCAAGAATAAATTATTCTTTTATTTTACCGGAGAAAACTTCTATACAAAATTTTATCTTTTTAAAATAATTCCTTTGTTTAAAGTAGTAAGTAGCAGAAATGATAAGAGGGTATATATTTTTAATTTTTTACCGCTAATAAAGATACATAACAACAAAATTTTTTTACTTTTTAAAATACCATTAGGAAATTTAAGCGAATTTAAAAAGTAAAAGTTGAACGAAAAATTTTTACATACAACAAAAACAAAGAGGAACGATGAAAAAAGCTCTTATAACAGGAATTAACGGACAAGACGGTTCTTATTTAGCTGAATTTCTACTGTTAAAAAAATATGAAGTTCATGGAATAATAAGAAGAAGCTCTTGTGATAATATCGAAAGAATAAACCATCTTATAGCATCAAACAAAATAACTCTCCATTACGGAGATTTAACGGATTCTTGTAATATAACAAAAATAATAACGGAGCTAAAGCCTGATGAAATTTATAATCTTGCCGCTCAAAGCCATGTTAAAGTAAGTTTTGAAATTCCGGAATATACGGCAAATACGGATGCCATAGGAACATTAAGAATACTTGAAGCAGTTCGTTCGGCAAAAATTGAAAAAACTTGCAAAATTTATCAAGCCTCATCTTCCGAGCTTTTCGGACAAGCAAAAGAAGTTCCGCAAAAAGAAACTACACCTTTTAACCCATGTTCTCCTTATGCCTGCGCAAAACTTTATGCATATAGTATCACCAAAAATTACAGACAAGCTTACAAAATGTTTTGTGTAAACGGAATATTGTTTAATCATGAATCGGAAAGGAGAGGAACAAGTTTTGTAACAAGAAAAATCACTCTTGCCGCAAGCAGAATAGCACAGGGATTACAAAAAAAATTATATCTGGGAAACCTAAATGCTTTAAGAGACTGGGGCTATGCAAAAGATTTCGTTGAATGCATGTGGCTAATGTTACAACAAAAAAAACCGGACGATTTCGTTATAGCTACAGGCAAACAACATACCGTAAAAGAATTTGCACAAAAAGCATTTTTGGAAGCGGGAATAGAATTAGAATTTAAAGGTAAGGGTTTAAAAGAAAAAGGATACGATAAAAAAACCGGAAAAATTGTTATTGAAATAAATCCTAAACTTTTTAGACCATCGGATGTTGAAAATTTGTTGGGAGATCCGACAAAAGCAACGAAAGTTTTGGGTTGGAACCCTTCAAAAACAAGTTTTGAAAAACTTATAAAAATAATGATGAAACATGATATGGAATATGTAAAAAATGAAAAAAAGTTCTAAGATTTATGTTGCAGGTCATACAGGTCTTGCAGGCAGTGCAATAACAAGGAAATTAATAGCAAACGGTTACAAAAATATAATTCTAAAAACACATAAAGAATTGGATTTAGAGAATCAATCCGCAGTAAATAAATTTTTTAAAAAAGAAAAACCGGAATATGTATTTTTGGCGGCTGCACATGTTGGCGGAATAGGCGCAAACTCAAAATATCCGGCAGACTTTATTTATAAAAATATGTTAATTGGTTTTAATGTAATAGAAGCCGCAAAAACAAACAAAGTAAAAAAATTAATGAATCTCGGTTCAACTTGTATATATCCCAAATTTGCAACACAGCCAATAAAAGAAGAATCTTTACTTTCAGGCTCTTTGGAACCGACAAATGATGCTTATGCTATTGCAAAAATAGCCGTTATAAAGCTATGTGCTTATTACAATAAACAATTCGGAACGGATTTTCTTTCCGTCATGCCTACAAATTTATACGGTTTAAACGATAATTACAATTTAGGAACAAGTCATGTTTTGCCTTCCTTAATAAGAAAGTTTCATGAAGCAAAAATAAATAAAACGGATACTGTGAAACTTTGGGGAAACGGAAATGCATTAAGAGACTTCTTGTTTGCAGACGATTTGGCAGATGCCGTTATTTATCTTATGGAAACAAAAACGGCAAAAGATTTAAGAAACAACTCAGGAGATTTTGTAAATGTAGGAACCGGCAAAGAAGTTACAATAAAAGAACTTTCAAAAATAATTTATAAAACAGTTTATTATGACATTTTACCAAAAAGGAAATGTAAAATAGTTTGGGATAAAACAAAACCTAACGGAACACCGAGGAAATTGTGTTCTACAACGAAATTAAAAAAACTCGGTTGGAGATATAAAACAGAACTTGAAGACGGAATAAAAACAGCATACAAAGATTTTTTGAACGGTAACATACGAAAATGAAAATAATACCAATAATATTATCGGGCGGTACAGGAAACAGATTATGGCCCGTATCCACAAACAAATATCCGAAACAATTTTTAAAATTGTTTTCCGATAAAACTATTTTTCAAGAAACTTTGCTTAGAATAAAATTTTCGGATATAAAAATCGAAAAACCTATAATATCTTGCAGAACAGAATATAAAAATTTGGTAAACAAACAACTTAAACAGATAAAAACAAAAGCTACTTTAATATTGGAACCATTATTAAAAAATACGGCACCGGCAATTGCCGTTTCTTGTTTTGAAGCATTAAAACGAAATAATGATTCTATTGTTACTGTTTTCCCCTCCGACCACATAATCAAGAACAAAAAAATTTTTTGTAATAAAATGAAACTTGCACTGCAACAAGCACAAAAAGGTAATATTGTAACTTTTGGAATAAAGCCTATGAATCCGGCAACTTGTTACGGTTATATAAAAACAAAAAACAATAATAAAACTGTTTTAGATATCGAACAATTTATTGAAAAGCCCTCGATAGAAAAAGCTATTAACTATTTAAAAAATAAAAATTTTTATTGGAACAGCGGAATATATGTGTTCAAGCCGACAACATTTTTACAAGAATTAGAAAAATTCGAACCTGAAATCTATAAATATTCTAAATTATCTTTCGACAAATCAAAAAGAGCAAACAACATTATTTTATTAAATAAACAATACTTCAATAAAATAAAACAAAAAGCGGTTGATTATGCCGTCATGGAAAAGACTAAAAAGATAAAGCTTATAAAATTTAATGTAGGATGGAAAGATATCGGTTCCTACGATTCTATTTACAAATTAAGTAAAAAAGATAAAAATAAAAATGTAATTTACGGTAACATAAAAACTGCAGACACGAAATCATCTTATATTTATTCCGAAACGAAACCTATATTTGTTATCGGTGCAAAAAATCTTATAATAGTTGAAACGAAAAACGGAATACTTGTCTCTGTAAAAGAGAAAATCGATAAAATAAAAAATCTAATAAAGGACTAAATTTTAATAATGAAAAAAACAATAAAAGTTAAATTTACGGATTTAGGTTACAGGAAAGAAGAAACTTTTATTTATGAAAGATTAAATGAATTATACAATGTAGAATTTTCCGAAAAACCGGACTACTTGATATATGGTGTTTACGGAACGGAATATCTTGATAAGAAATATGATAATTGTATAAAAATTTTTAATACCGGCGAAGCATTGTCGCCCGACTTTAACTTATGTGATTATGCTATAGGTTTTGATTATCTTATTGCCGGAGACAGATATTTTAGGCAACCGATATACTTTAATAAAAAATACAGAAATATTTTAGAACTTTCCGTAACAAAACATATAAATCCGGAAGCAACATTAAAATCAAAAACGGGATTCTGTTCTTTTGTTTTTACTAATTCAAATGCGGAACCGATAAGAGAACAATTTTTCAAAATTTTATGTAATTACAAAAAAGTAAATTCCGGTGGGAAATATTTAAATAATATCGGCAAACAATTGGGCAAACATAACGATATGTCAGAAAAATTGGAATTTGAAAAGAAACACAAATTTTCAATTGCTTTTGAAAATGGTTCTTATGAAGGTTATACAACAGAAAAATTAATAAGTGCTTTTGCTGCAAAAACAGTTCCCATATATTGGGGAGATCCGAAAGTTGAAAAAATATTCAATCCGAAATCAATGATTTTAGCTAAAGATTTTAGTTCTTTGGAAAATTTGGCAAAATATATAGAAAAAGTCGATAATGACGACTTTTTATATATTTAATACTTAAAAGAGCCTGTTTTTTTAGGTAACGAAGGAACTTTTGAATATGAAAAAGAAAAGTTCGATGCATGGTTAAGAAATATTTTTGAGCAACCCAAACAAAACTCTTTTAGAAGAAACTGTTTTAGTTTTTGGGGTAAACAATATGTTAACAACTTAAGATACTTAAATGATTTCCCTAAAAATATTTTATGCAAAATTATAAGAAGATTTTTTAATTTTTTTAAATAAAAATCTCAGCAAAAAAGATCGGAAGTTCCCAATTGTATTTCTAAAATTCTATTTTATATTGAAACTGTTTTTACGGTAACCCCACCTATTTTAGACAACTTCTTGGTCATTAAAGTTACTTCCCTTTTATTTCCCAAGAATTCCAATATTATAAGTCCCGTCTGAGAACATTTTTTCGGTGTACTGTCCGTAATACCTAATCTTGTTTTTATAAGGCAACCGTATTCGCTTAAAACTTCCTGAACCGCACTTGAAACATTTTTTCTTTGTTGAACGGAAATAATAACGATGTTTTTCATAAATTTTCCTCCGATAATCTTTTATTTATCATTTCACCTACTGTTACAAACTTATATCCTTTACTTCTCAGTTTATCTATAAATTCCGGTAACACCTTTATAATTGTAGTATTTTTTAGAAGATCGTGCATTAAGAAAATTGTTCCGGGTTTTGCATTTTCCACATATAAATCCAACATTTCTTCCTGCGACAAATCTCTTTCCCAATCTATACCGAAAGTCCAATTGATTATTTTATAATTTGTTTCTCTTGCAATTTCTATTGCATCATCTTTTAAATATCCGTGCGGAAACCTTACCAACTTTGTTCTAAAGCCGGTAATATCTTTTATTAAATCCTGGCACTGTAAAATTTCTTCTTTTATTTTTTCTTTTTTGTCACTTTCTTCATCATACCTGAAAAAATTCATATGATTATATGTATGGTTTGCAAGTTCGTGACCTTTGGAATAAATATCTTTTACAAGTTTAGGTCTTTTTGCTACTGATGATCCCAACAAAAAGAATGTTGCTTTTACATTTTTTTTATCTAAAATTTTTAATATATCTTTTGTATTTAATCCGGGCCCGTCATCAAAGGAAAGAGCCACTTCTTTTACATTTAAACTTCCCCTTGTAAAGAAAGTTTGCTCCGCATATAAAGAAGTCGTAATAACTAAAAGCAACAGTATAAAAACTATTTTTTTCATTATTCTTAAAAAAATCTTGCAATATATGTTAATATACCCGCATTTATTATTTGCATCCAAAAATTGTCGTTTAAAGGCCAAGGAATCGTTTCTATAAAAGCCGCTATGAGTGCTCCTACAACGGCAAACTGCCAACTCGGCAAAACTATTAAACCTACTATCAAACAAGCAACAAAACAAGCTATCGAACCTTCCAAAGATTTGCCTGCATATATTTTATGTTTGCCGTAAGCTTTACCGAAAAGAGCGGCACAAGCATCACCGAAAGCAAGATATAAAAAACTTGCCAAAACAAATGTCTTTTCAGGGAACAAAAGTATTGTTAAAAATGCTCCGGAAAGTGTCCAAGGCAACCCGCTTATTTTATGAGTTTCCGATTCTCTGTGTACTCCGCCCAAAACTTTTAATATAAACACATTAAATTTTTCGTTTCTTGCTCTTATAAATTCGCCCAACAAAACAATTATTACAGCTATCAATAAGCCTGCCAAAACTATGTTCTTAGGCAAGAACCAATACGCCGCAACATAAATAAGTGTAAGAATGTGAAAAGTTTTTCTTTTTATTTCGTCTTTAGGAAAGCCAAACATTTATATACTCCCACAAAAATATATTTATAAAAATCTATACCGTCACTAAATACTTTAACAAAAAAATCTTTAACAAAAATATGGTTCGGAAATATCCAAGCCAAAACCAACACTACCATTATTATATTAATAAAACAAACAAAAACCAACGAAAAAAACTTTCCGTAAATTTTCATATCTTCCTGACCGACTTTTATTGCATAAAAAGTAAGTGCATAATAAAAAGCAAGCGAAACACCCGCAAAGAATAAAAACCAGGAATATATCGCCGTAATATCTATGAACCAACCGAGGCAAAAATATATCAAAATAATTATTATCGGATATATAGGAAAGAAATACGGAGAAAGAGTTATAAAGATGTTATCTTTTGTTAAAGTAACACTTCCTTTGTTTGCCGAAACTTTAAACTTTTTTATTTGAGCACCGCTTAAAAGCCCGGCCAAGGCATGTGTGAGTTCGTGTCCGAAAACATAAGTGGACATCGGTTTAAAAAATATTACCTGGAACAAAAAGTAAACGGCTATTCCTATCCAAAAAGGAACAATATTCATATTTGTTTGACCGGCAAAAGAAAAAAACAATTGAAAGAAATCGTATACAAAAGCCAATAGTGCCGGTAACAACAAAACCGCTATAATAAATCTTAATTTATTCATTTTATGTTAATTGTAATACCTGTTAAAATGCCGAACTGAGACCGAAAGTGTATGATACATATCCGTCGTATACACTTATACCTACAGTTCCGTTAATAATAATGGCTGATACGGAAACTCCGGCATAGTAACCGAACCCTTCGTAACTGCCTTCCAAATTTTGTTTATTTGAAGATTTCGGGTTGGCTTTTGTTTTATCCCAACCTACACCGACATAAGGTGTTACTATAGGAAGATTAAATGTTGCAACCGCGCCAAGTCCCAAATTGTTTCCTTCCAATTTATTTTCACCGTCATCCGCTTTAATAAGAGTGTACATACCGTGAACACTGATAGAAGGAATAACAAAATCTCTGCCTTCAAACACCAACAATCTTAAACCGCCGCCGTAAATGTTTGCATCCTGCAAATATGCGTATTTTGCCAATATATCAAGTTGGTCGGAAAGTCTTATTCCGCCGGTAAGCATAGGCACGTAAAGTTCGTTTATTCCTTCGGCTTCCATAATTTCGTTTGATATTTTGTTATAGTTTATTTTAAGATGTACATCTATTCCCGAAACACCAAAAGCTGCAGCAGCGCTGAAACTTCCGCCTGTCATAATATTACCTAAATCGGATGATAAATTATCCAAGTAATGTTGTGCTTGTTCTTCAGTTGCATCATCAAGAAGCTCATTGAATTTGCCGAAAGGTCCTGCAAAAGCATTAACAGAACTAAATAATAAAACGGTAAACAATATCAACACTCTTTTCATATTATCTCCAAAAAAAATCACTCTACGATTTTGAAGTACGGATGTACGGAGGAATGGATGTATGGACTCAACTTTTTGCTTTGCAAAAAGTTTCTATACCTCTATACATCTATACTTCTATCCCTCAAATTTTTGCTTAGCAAAAATTTTCTTTTTCCCAAATTATTTTTATACCTTCCAATGTAAGTTCCGGTATAACACTTTCTATATCTTCCATTTCTTTTACCATAAGATATGAAAGACCGCCGGTAGCAATAATTTTTATATTTTCTTCACCCATCTCGTTTTTGATTCTGTGCAAAATTTCTTTTACCAACCCGATATATCCGTAATACAAACCGGACTGTATACATTCAACTGTTGTTCTGCCTACAATTTTTGCGGGCATATTTAAAGTAACCTGCGGCAACTTTGCGGTTCTTTGAGTTAAAGCTTCCGCGGATATTAAAGGGCCTGCCGTTATTACACCGCCCAAATAGTTTCCGTCTTTATCTATACAATCAAAAGTTGTTGCCGTTCCGAAATCTATAACTACCGAAGCGGTTTTGTACCTTTCATAAACTGCAACGGCATCCGCAATTCTGTCGGCTCCGACTTCTTCGGGATTGTTATAAGAAAATTTTAATCCGCCCGCTCTTTTACTTGTAATAAACATTGCATCTTTTTTGAAATATCTTTTTGTTAAATCGGCAAAAACATTATCGAGTGACGGAACAACACTTGCAATGGCAACAGCTTTAATTTGTTCTTTGGATATATCGATTTTCGAATAATAAAATATATCCAAAATCTTTATTGCATATTCGTCCGCGGTTTTCTTTTTAGATGTCGCTATTCTCCAAATTTGAAAAGGTTTATCTTCAATTTTGTTACCGTTAAATTTAAACAAACCGAGTGTAATATTTGTGTTTCCGATATCTATTGCTAAAAACATGTTGTCTCCTTAAAAAATCGCCCTGCGATTTTTTAGAGGGTTGGATGTATAGATGTATGGAGGTATGGAAACCACTTAACTACGGGATCCCGCATCAAGTGCGGGATGACAAATTCCGCCGTTGTTTCTTCTATCCCTCTATACTTCTATCCCTCTATACCTCAAACAGGCTGTTCCCGTTACAGTCTATTCCTACTGTCAACGGAAAATTTTCTATTTTTATTTCGTAAATTGCTTCCGGCCCCAAATCTTCAAAAGCTATCAACTTAAAACTTTTTACTTTTTCGGCTATCAAAGCTCCTACACCGCCGGTAGCAAGCAAATATATTGATTTATTTTTTTGTATCGAATCAAAAACTTCTTTACTTCTTTTACCTTTACCGATAAGAATTTTTACACCGTTATCCAACATTTTCGGTGTATAAACATCCATTCTCGAAGATGTTGTCGGTCCGCAAGAACCTATAATTTTATCGGGTGCATTAGGGCACGGTCCGCAATAATATATACAAG
>JAEEGH010011442.1_pt1 | contig 20131 bp, 28 predicted proteins | sample 9134181 | NCBI WGS metagenome assembly JAEEGH01 (sample SAMN16246544, study PRJNA631951) | gut metagenome | biome: gut microbiome; feature: rumen; material: DP-attached | host: Bos | place: Iran: Karaj | collected 2018-10 | reverse complement strand
CAGATTCCCCGGTTTCAACCAGATAGGTAAAAGCAGCGTTGATAGGAAGTTCGCAATAAGCTGGCCAGTCGACTTGACCTTCAGGCTTTGCGTCTTTCAGATAATCGAGCGTTTCGTAGCACCCGGGTAGCATCTTGGGCCATAATCTGACGAGTTTTAGAGGAGTCTCTTTGTCTTTCATGCCAATAGCCTCGCTTCAGGAATTTTGCGTTATTATTCTACAGTGACAGCACAGAAAAATCCAGCTTGAAGAGAAGAAAAAAGGAATGAACAAGATTGGCTATCTCTTCTGAATTTGCAAACGAGTTACAAATGGTGTAGGATGTGAACGATTAGCGGCAGCCGCGATGATTAAGATTTGGAATACCGCAGATAAACCTGTAATGAAAAGAGGTGAGCATGTTGTTCGTCCTTTTGGATATGGTTCGGGTTACTTATTGGATGGACTATGTGACTCACCTCACAGCTATCAGGGTTGATGAGTACTGGCAAGAAACTGAGCAGCTTAAACTAATCATACGGCCTCTTGTTCGGTATTGGACGAGTCCGGTCCATACCGATTACTACGATATGTCCATCTTCAATAACAGCAAATCAGAAGCGGAGAGTGTTTCTTGCATAAAAGAATGGCTGCAATCTGACGATATCATCCTTGTCTGGACGAAGAAAAAAGCAAGCTTCCTGAAGGAAGTGCTGGATCGGCATCGCAGCGACTGGGAACCGCCTCCAATATACCACTTTAAAAGCGTTATCTTGGACAAAGCCCAAAAAATCAGGCCGGAAAGAGAGTACGAAAACCTGGAAGATCTCTTGACCAGTTGTGGTGAATCGGTTTCATTTCTCCAGAACAAAGCGCCGGATGGATCAAGTGTTATGGCCAGATTGTTCATCAATCTTGGTATGACATATGAAGAAGTCGAGCAGCTGTGTAAACAGGGGCAGCCAGCAAAAAAGAAAAAGAAAAAAGTCCAGAAAAATGCAGCGCCCACCGATTCTCCAGTTTTGCCTGACCGCACAGAGCCCAATACACAACAAATTAAACCAGATGCTACAGAGGTCACTAAGCCCCGTAAACAGAGAGCAAGGGAGCTAAACAAGGCAGGCTATAAATTCGTTTACCTTGTCGATTCAGATGTTTTCCATGTTCCCAGCTGTCCTGTATTCCTGGAGTCGACAGGCGACTATCGGGGCTTTCTTGATTTTATGAAAGCAGCACGAGACAGAAGGCCCTGTCCGGTTTGTAATCCTATTCTTGCAATCCCTGAAAGTCCGGAAGTAGAGAAAGAATCAAAGAAGTCAAAGAAAAAAGCAGTCAAGCTTTTGGTCGAACCAGAACCGAGCACTGAGATGCAAGTGCCCGCGATTGAGCAAACTGTTCCCGTTCCCGATGTGATACCGGAAAAACCGGATCAGCCGGATCAAAAAACTATTGAACCTGCTCCTGCTTTGTCGCAGCCCGATCAAGTAGTTACAAAAACGGAAATACCTGAGGATCCAAATAACATACTTATTCGCACGAAGATGCTGACTGGCCAACTTGTTTTCATCAAGAAAAGGAATATCGTGGGCTGGTGTGAGAACAGCATCCATCCAGGTACGCTTAATCGCTCCCTAATCGAAAAACATGATTGCTTGGGAAAGAACTGCCCATTCCTGAAAAAGAATCCGGAAAGCGCCTATTGGCCTTGGCTCGAAAGGCAGAACCGGATTAAGATGGAGCGTAAAGAACGAATCCGTCGTGAGAAAGAGCAGAAAATAGCTGAGGAACAGGAAATGGCTGCCCTGAGAAGTGAATGGAGTGGCTATCTTGAAACCATTGGATCCAATCTGTTCATAGTACGCGTAGAGAACACAGACGCTCATGCGTACCGGGTATTTTTCGTGTCTGATCATGAGTACTCAGATGCTTTCGAGATTCCTCAGTTCCATGGGATGCTGCAAACCATGTATCCGGATTGCGAATTTGCATTTCGGCATGTTCGGGATGTTGACGGTCATTTCGTTACCAGGGAAGAATACATAAGCCGAAGTCGCAGGAAATACTAGCTTTCCCTAGTTGGCGTCCGGATCAGGCAATGCGTCTATGGTCTGCGCGGGAGAAAAGCAAGCGGAAACGAAAGTCTGGTTTCGAGTCGTACAAAAGAGAGGAACTGCGATGTGCAGTTTCTCCTACTTATCGGGCTCATTAACTGAGAAGAAGCAGACGAAACCCATATCAAACAGTTACCCGCTGGGGACAACAGATCCTCAGCGGGCTGGTTTTTACTTTTTCTTCAGAAGGTCAAGAACTTCTTCCACCGTCTTTCCGCTATCGGCGACGGCCTTTAGCAGTTTTTCCTTGTCCTCGGCTGCTTTCTTTTCAGCCGCGATCTTCAGCGCTTGTTCTTTTGCCTTGACCAGTTTTTTCAGTTCAACTTTCTTGGCCTTAGCTTTGGCGGTAAGATCGGCAAGTTCCTTTTCGACGTCCGCTATCTTTTCCTCAATATTCTCCGGAATAATGGTCTTCTTTCCTCTGGGCATGATCGAAAGCCTCCTTCAGTAATCGTGTATCAATTATACTACATGAATTATGAGCATTCAAGGCGTAGAAAGGCAAATAACATGACAGAGGAACTGCGACGTGCAGTTCCTCTAATTATGACCGGGATCGGTATTGGTAGCGTGAGCGAGCAGCATATTCAGAGCATCTTGTTTGGCCCGTTCGTCAGCGTTGCGGGCCGCCATTAACAGTCGCAGCTCATATTCCGATAGAGTTGAATCTTCGATATCTTGCCGTCCAAGTAGGTAGTCTACAGTGACTCCAAATATATCGGCCAGCTGAATCAGAGTTTCGGCGGTAGGTTGACGGGAACCGGTCTCATAGCGGGAATAAACAACGGAAGAAACGCCCAATGCCTCAGCTACATTAGCTTGAGACAGTCCCTTTCGTATGCGTATATCTTTTATACTCAAGGGCATCTCCTCCTTCCCTTTGTCTAATACTACTCTACCGTTTTGGAAAGAGTAAATTACCATATTGGTAAGTAATGCCTTGACCACTTACCGTTTTGGTAGTACCATTTACCAGAGAGGAAATGCTTTGTGTCACTCCGCATGATCTCGGAAAGACGAGGTACATGTGAACCTTAGAGAGATACGAATCAATCGCAAACTGAAAGTCCAGGAAGTATCAGACTATCTGTGCTGCTTGCCCTCGGTTTATAGTCGTTACGAGAGTGGAAAGAGAGAGCCGTCGTTGGATATCTTGATGAAACTCTCCAAACTGTACCATGTTTCCGTGGATTACCTTATCGGGAACAACGCAGTCATTGACACGAGCATGACCCCCAATGAGATCATTATGGTTGAGGCAATGCGTCAGGCGGATGAAAGAGCCCGCCAGGATGCGCTGACGATTCTCCGGCAACATATAGTCACTAAATAACAAACAGAGAGGTGCAGAGTGATATAGAGCTTTGCCCTCTTGGTTCTAAGGAAGCACCGCAGGTAACTGTGGTGCTTCCTTTTAGGCCGCAAGACCGCAAGGCCGCACTCATTTTTGTTGGTCCGAAAAGTGCGGTCTTAAAAGTGCGGACTTAGGTGCGAGAATTGCCAATTTGGCATTGCTTCCGCACTCTTTTTGCCAAAACGGCGATGGAAGCAATAATTCGCCATATTTATAGTATGTAGTATGACTGGGCTCTCGCTGTCACCGGTTCAAAAGAAGTGCGAGGTTAAGATGGATCAGGAAATCTATGATTATTATTCCAATGTCCGGCCCAAAAATGTGGAATGGTTTTGGTATCCCTACATCCCGCTAGGCAAGCTGACCGTATTACAGGGGGATCCCGGTGATGGGAAATCGACATTTGTACTGAACCTGATTGCACTTCTAACGAGTGGTCGGCCTATGCCAGATGGCTATGTTTGCCACTGCGCCCCGGTTGCCATATATCAATGTGCAGAAGACGGAAAGGCAGATACGATAAAGCCCCGCCTGGAACAGGCAGGGGCAGATTGTGATAGGGTTGCGTATATCATTGAAAACGATATTGCTCTTACATTAGAGGATGGACGAATCGAAAAGGCAATACAGTCGACTGGAGCCAGTGTTTTCATTGTTGACCCGATACAAGCGTTTATACCACCTGATTCAGATATGCAGAGCGCTGCGAAGATGAGGACAATTTTGAGGAAACTAGCGAATACAGCTGAGAGAAATCGGTGCGCAGTCATTCTGATCGGACACATGAATAAGGGAAGTGGAACGAAGTCTCTTTATCGCGGTCTGGGTTCAATAGACATTGCTGCCATTGCAAGAAGTGTGCTGATGATTTCCAGAGATGATTCCGATCCAGGCTTGAGATACATGCTTCCAATTAAATCCAGCCTTGCAGCAGAAGGGCCAGCAATAGCTTTTTCCTTTGGACCTCAGGGAGGCCTCGAATGGCTGGGTAGATATGAAATCAACACATCAAAGCTTAAAGATAGTATCACAGTAAAAACAAGCAAGAGGAAAAAAGCGCGTTCAGTAATTGCCAAACTCCTGGAAAATGGCGATATACCCGCCCAGGAAGCTTACACTGCATTAGAAGCAATCGGCGTTGGTCGTCGTACAGTCGAGAAAGCGAGAACGGAAATGAAAATTCGAGCCTATCGGTCGGGTGGCTGCTGGTATTGGAGCCTGCCGAAACTGACGGAGAGAGGACAGGATGATTGAAGTCAAGCCAAATCTGACACATGCAAAATCAGAACCAGCGCAATTGAATACGAGTAAGCGCGTTATGAAGCATCTTCAAAAACGTCTGGCCTGGTATGTCATTTACTACGATAGGCACCTGGACATGATTGGCATCTTCAACATTTTCGATCATAGAGAATTTTTCGATGACGTTCAAAAAAGCCTGAAAAACTGTGATGCGATAGATTCGTTTGCGGATAAACTGCGCCATTCATTGTTGTACTACTTCGGTTACAAGTATGAGTGGGAAATCGTAATCCGTCCTTGGTCTGGCGGTCGAGATACCCAGGAGCGAAAAGTAGATGTGTATTGGCAAGTTATGAATAACTGGGATCGTTTTCTTGAGTACGTTTGGAGTGCAAAGTCCAATAAGGGCAATACCAAGCAATGAGCTTGAGGAGCCGGGAATGAGTGAAGAGAAAGAATATCGCATTGGCGGCTACGTTAAACGAGCTAAGCTCAATCTGCGCAACGGCGAAGATGTCAAGGCGTTCCATCGCGGGATTTATGAGAGAAGGTTCGGCGACTTCGAGGACGGAACACTCGTCGATGTCTACATTGATATAACAGGAAACAAAGAGACGTTTAAGCGGCCCGAAATGATTCGACTCATGCGTGACTGCGCTGACGGGAGAATAAACCTGGTCTTTTCGGAAACTAAGGGATATCTGGCTGCAAACACCCGTGAGCTTTGTTACTGGCTGCATTTCATTTTTCACACAGAGCAGCGGATTGACATCGTGACAGATGATATTCAATTCAATATCAATACCATTCTTAATGAAGACAATCAACGGGAGGCGCTTATGAAAATGGCCGATGACTATATATATCTCAACCCGGCCGACCATCAGAAATGGTTGGGCAAGGTAGTTTCCGCTATCACAGATTTAAGGGAGGATAAATGAGGGCATGCTGAACGAACCGGACGCCGACAACAAAACGGAAGAAGACAAGGAGAGCGCAGCACAGCGAATGCCTGCATGGAGACCGCAAGATGCAGACAGAGAGTTCTTCCGGTATGAGACCAAGAGAAGAATCCAGCATTACTCGGTTCCTCCGCAGACGATCTTCAGGCCAGCAAAACCAATCCCGACAATTCGAGACGAAGGGCACAAGCGTGTTGCAGTCTATGCACGCGTAAGCACCAAGAGCAAGGAGCAAGTCTCCTCTATTGAGAATCAAACGAAATACTACACAGATAAAATTGCCAAAACGGACAATTGGGAACTAACCGAGATTTATAGCGACGAAGGAAAATCTGGCACATCAAAAAAATGGCGTCCAGAGTTCAAGCGAATGCTTGAGGACGCTGCGAAGAAGAAAATGGATATGATCATATGTGCAAGCGTATCCAGATTTGCAAGGAATATATCTGATCTCATAGAGGAGGTTCGCAAGCTCCGAACGATCAATCCCTCGAACCCGGTCGGCGTGTATTTTGAAACCGAGGATCTTTATACATTGGATCCCAATATCAATGAAAGGCTTCAGATGCAAGGCCTGTTTGCGGAATGGGAATCAGGAAACAAGAGCAGGCGTATGATCCTCTCCTACGATCAAAGAATCTGTACAGGCCAGTTTCCGGTTTTAGATCTTCTCGGTCTAAAGCATACGATTGAGGGCGGATTCGTCATTGTCGAGGACCAGGCGATTACAGTCAAATACATTTTTATTGCTACTGTATGCGGACATACTGCTGAGCAAGTCGCTGTTGTTCTGACCGCAAAACAAAGGCCAACCTTGCATGGAAGAACAGAATGGAATGCAGCGATGGTAAACGCAATCATGGATAATGAACGCCGTTGGGGTGATCTGGAAGTCAGGAAGCGTGTGGTTATTGATTACAAAGAGAAGGTCACGGCCAAAAACGACGGCATCCGCGAAGGGGCATATATTCCGGGCTACCATGAAGGTATTGTTTCTCCGGAAATCGCCCGGGCTGCCCATATGATGCGAGCCAGCCGATACAAGTTTGGCAGCGTACCCGATGTGTATGTAATCGGGGAAGGAACACTCAAGGGGTTTGTCAGCATTTCCCCGATCTGGAAGGGTATTGATAACAGAGCGCTTCAGGACATCTGCCGTCAGGTCTATGAAGATGATGAATTTGAGAGGCTTCTGCGCGATGCGGATATCCTAAATGGAAAAGAACACAGCAACGTGATTTCTTTAGCGCTGGAGGACTACCGGGTTGCGCCCGGAGTGTTGTTCATGTCGCGAAACGATCCGCAGCTTACTCTTTCAAACCGCAGTCTAAAGCTGAACAGAACATGCAGGGAGAAACTCGGAAGACAGCTGTATGTCGAATTCCTGTATCACCCGATATTAGAGGTAATTGCCGTTCGCAGTACGTATGCAACGAATCCCAATGCGGTGATGTGGGACAATTCCAAGAATCCAAACCTACAGCTCAGTTCCTCGGCGTTTTCCGGAGCAATCTTTGACTCACTTGACTGGATGAAAAAGTTCAAATTTCGTTTCAGAGGAATTACACGTGTTCGAAACGGTGAGCGAATCATATTCTTCTTCCTTGACGAGCCTCAAATCCTAGTCGGAAAGCACGCAAAACTGATAAATGATACGGATGCCCCTGATTCAACAGCAAAGTATATCCCTTACAAAGAAAGCGATGATCGCAAGGACGCAATTCAGGCCGATGGCGTTGCTTACCCCGAATTCTGGGAGAGCCATTTTGGGGTCAGTTATGCGATCAGGCAAAAACGCAATGCGGTACTGGCCGCCGTCTCCGCAGCAGATATCCGGAATCGCGGCGCAAAAGTTACGAACCCGTTTATAGGCGTAATACCCCCCGTGTCCGAGCTGGAAGATGAACTGGAGAAACTATATGAGGCAATGTAATAGGAGGTTGGCATGGATAACGGTCAGATATCTCTCGTGAGTCCGGCAAACAATCAATCAGCGGCTGAACTGGGGGAAAGGTATTCTGCCAAGGAACGAGCCCTGATTCAGCAATTGGTTCAGGAGCGTCTGGGGAAAAAGAACACCTTGGAATTTGAATCTCTCAGTGATTATGTTGTTCCGCCCGGGGTTTTCTTTTCTATGCTGCGGAAGCCGGCGGTCACCATTCGGGCAGACAAGATGGAATTCAGCATGTCTGCTATTCGTCTCTTCGAGGGCGTGCAGTATGTCCTGCCCATGCTTAGCGACCGAAAGAAGCGAATGGTCATCGCAATTTGCGCTGAAGAAGAGCTGTCATCGGTTGAGTGGGCAAGGCAGAGAAAAGGCAAATGGGTGAACCGTCCTATTACTTGCCCGGAGTATACCCAGAGAATCTACCAAATGGTTGGTTGGAATAGCAATTGCAGATATAAAGCGTATGGCCGTCTAGCTGATTCTGAGCGCGGATTAGTTCTCGTGTTCGATTTGGCAAACGCGGTAATGTTTGACCCGTTGCCTGAAGAGTACTTTGATAAGCGTTCAGGCAAGATGAAGAAACGTACTGTTAAGTACTATCCGGATGAGATCCGCATGAAGCTTGGCAGGAGCTATTCCGATTATGAGGCAGTCCAGCGGCAAAGCAGTTTTGAATCATTGTCCGGTTATTTTGATACAAACGGGAGTGAGATTCCATCAACTATTTCCGATGACACGGCGGCTTCAATTAGTGCCAAAGAGCAGGAAAGAAAACGGGAAGCAATGCTCGATACGATGATTGGAATAGGAGCAGGTGAAGATGGATAAGCAGAGCACTGAAGACAGAAGTCTCAAGATCGAACTATCCTTACAGGGCATTGAGAACCGCTTCGGGATAGGAAAAGATGTGATTCGTGCACTAGGAAATCCGAGCCATGTGTCATTTAGAGTAACCGACGCCTATGACTCCATTAGCATTTTTCCGTGTGACGAGGATTATGTAATGTCCTTCAAGGTCCCGGAGAAGCTCTTTACCGACAAGAAATGCGTAATGAGAATCAACAGCAAGAAATTCGTTCATGGTCTGATGAAAGCGAACGATCTGGACGTTACAAAAACATACACCTTGCCGGGAGAGTATTTGGAGGATATAAACACAGCAGTATTTTCACTTACTGATGGAATAACCACGTTTAACAGGATTCGCCAGAGTTAACGTGCTTGACGAGGAGTGAGCCCATTGGTTTATGTCATGGGAGATATCCACGGGAACTTGCGGCGGTTTGAATCGGTTATGAATCAGATTCAACTTGCGCCTGAGGATACCCTGTATGTGCTAGGAGACGTGATCGATCGACATCCTCATGGACTACTCATCCTTCGCCGGTTCATGAAGATGGGCAATGTCAAGATGATCTTAGGAAACCATGAATATATGATGCTCAACGCCATCGGCACGCCGGGCGATCCAAACACAGCATCTTTCAGGAATCTCTCCCTTTGGTATCGCAACGGAGGGAAAGTCACTCACAACGCCTTGAAGCATCTCCGGATTGACACCCGCAAAGAAATCTTTTCTTATCTGGAGTCACTGCCGCTGAACATTGATCTTACGGTAAACGACACCCGGTATAAGCTGGTACACGGCGGACCAGTGGAGGAATACCCGCTGTGGCACCCGGATTATCCCGACGAAACTTACTTTGCCGTGTGGAAGCGCTGGTCCAAATACGAAGAGCTTTCGGAAGACTATACAATGATCTTCGGCCACACGCCGACGAATAACTACCAATTAGGGTATGAACTCCGCATCTGGTACGGAAATCGTATGATCGGGCTGGACTGCGGAAGCGGGTTTCCGGAAGGTCCTGATGCCTGGGATCATCATCAGGGGCGGCTTGCCTGCCTGCGTCTGGACGATATGCAGGAGTTCTATTCTACGGAGGACCTGCCACCTGCCGCATAATCACGTTAAACCACAGGTTAAATGACAATCGCCGCGAAATCCGGTATCTTTTCACCAAGAATGGGATTTCGTCGCAAAGGAGTGTGTTGCAATGAATATGAAAGAAGCTTTCCGATTCCAGAATAAGCTGGACGCTGTGCTGACCGAAGCCGAAGATATTCTGAAAACCGACCGGAACGTCATGAAGCAGGAATCTCACTACCTCCACAGCAAAGTGATGCCTGAAGTGGATGATGAGGTAATTGAGGATCGGCCGGATGTCGATCTTGGCGAGGATAACGTCACCAATCTGGTCCAATTCACCGTGTTTCTCCTTCAAGAGAAAGAGAAACTGTTCCGGGCCATCCGCAAAGCTAAGAACGAGCAAGCTGTCGACATTGACAGCGAGGTCAGCCTGAACAGTTCCCGCCAGCAGGTCGCTGCCGTCCTGCGTCGTTTGGCTGGCCTTCGCGATAAAGAGACTATAATCTCCAATGGCGGCTTCGGCTATAGATTCAATGCCGAAGGCAATCAGGTAAGCTATAAGTGCGACGTGAAACGGATCTCTTCCATCAATTTTGACCGAAGAGCTGTCCAAAAGCTGGTCAAGGAACTGAACGCTAAGGCGGATGCCGTCTCTGCGGATATCGACCGGTGTGTGGTAAATGCCACTGTGGACTATACCATGCCTTTCGATGTAAACGCGAGCTTCATGGACATCTTCGAGGACTGGGTGCCTAAGAAGACTGCGTAATCACCGTGCCTTCATCGGTTGCTTCAGGTACGACGGGATGAGAGAATGCGAACGCCGCTTCAGATGCAGATGAAGTGTAATGCTGCATGCTATAGATTATGGTCTGCCGATGCCCTAATTCGGCTTCAGGAAAGAACGAACAGCGATCATGGTGTCCACCATCGAGCTACAGCCTTTCGATCTTCCACCTAACGCATTTGCGTCCTTGTCTCTTCCCCTCTCACACCTCCACCAAGATTGATATCGCGGCCAGAAGCCGCGGTCTCGTGGGACTGATTATCCCGACCCAACTTGTTATTGGGATTACTTCTGCCTCACTGCCTTTTCCTGACTCCCCTCTTTTGGGTAGGACGGTGAAGCTGTCAGGCAGTTCAATTGGCGGTCGCAGGCTTGGAGTCCTGTCGTATCTGAAGCAGCCGATGAAGGCGAAAAAAGTCCGAGCAGCAGGACTCAGCCTGCTGCCCGGTCACACTCTCTGGTTTATTTCTCGTGAGTACGAGGATCTCGTTCATGGGAACTTCCAGCAATACGCTGAGGGCGACGAGATTATCAACCGTAGGCAAGCACTTGCCGTGCTGCCACTTGTAAATTGCCTGGGGTTCCTCAAAACCGTACCAGGTCTGGATGTCCCGGACACTCAGGCCTTTGGCCTTGCGCAGCCGGGTGATGTTCCTTCCGGTCGCTGTCAGGTCAATGACCGGAAATTCGGTAACTGCCATTTAATCGCCTCCTTTGGGCAGCTAAAGCCTGCTGAGTACCGCAGAATAACCGATGCTCCGCTTTCTGTCAAGAGAATCCGGCGAAGTGTAAAACAGTTGAAACATTGGAGATTTTGATGGATCAAGTGGATAATACAATAGCCGCGATCGTGAAGCAGGTCGACGGGTTGATGAAACAGGCCGAAGCGACATACGGAATCCTTGTGGATTCCGTACTTCGTGGGGATATAAAGGATCTTCGTTCCATAGAGTCTGTCATGGATGGACTTGCGGGCTTTGTGGATTATCCCCCGTGTCGCGCTTTGTACGAAAAGCTCTGCGCCTATGTTTCCCACATTGACCCTCAGCTGGTAGAAGAACACCGGGCGGCGGCGTTCCCGGATCCCGACACAAGCAGCCTGTGAGGAGGTCTCCCCGACGCTCCTTACAGGAGGCTGAATTGTTGGGGAGTGATTTGAATGATCCGAGACCGTGCGTACTACCGCTACCAAAGGAACCGTCATATCTGGCGGAAGCTCCGCATCCTGAGGGGTTATAGCGAATGGATTACCGAAGGCTGGACCCGTAATCAACCGGGCCGTCTGGCCAAGGGCAAGATCCACTGTTCCTGCCCCATGTGCAGGGAAAAGTACTATGACGATCCACGCTTGAGCGACAAGCGGCACATCCTCGCTGCGAATCAGCAGGCAAACGAGTATTTCCTCAGATAGGAGGCTGCAAATGAACAAGTGCAGGAGGTATGCGCTCTTCTAGTTACCGAAAGGAGGTAGCTGGAATGAGCAGATCCTATAAACACACACCCCGCTGCGGGGAACGCAAAGGTAAACTTAAAAAGCGCTTCGCCAATCATGTTGTGCGGCGAAAGAAGCTACGGACGGATTTTCCCCAGTATGCAGGTTATCGAAAGCTGTATGAACGATGGGACATCTGTGACTACGATGAAGTCGGCACAAGCTTCGGAGAGTACTGCTTTCAAACGCGCCGATGGGCTTCTCAGCCTTGGGAGGGGCCTGTACCCACACCGGAGGAGCTTTGGTGGGAATACAAGAAGGCATTCATCCGAAAGTGAGGACAGGAGAGAAGATCATGGTAAAAGGACGGGCGGAACGGAGGAAGCGGACCGCGAGGAAGCTGCGGCAGCGTGCGGAAATGATGCGCTGCCACGGTCAGGCGGGCGGTCTCATCTACGAGAAGCATCGCAGGAAGATCAACCATAGCCTGGGGTATATGCGCAGCGGGAACGTATCCCACTTTGTCAGCGTGGGCTTCGGTCAGAAGACCAGGGACCGGAACCGCTGTGGTGCGGAGATCATCTGGACCCGCCACGACGGTCGGGCCGCCCTGTCTGCCGAACAGCAGCTCGGGGAGTATCTTCGCCATGCATGATATTGAACTGCGTTATCTGCTTCCCCTCCATGACTCCATGACCCTGATTGTGTTTCTGGACCGGACCCTGGATACCGTGGACTGTACCCTGCTGCACAATACCCATCGCACCCTGATGCCGTCCCTGAATCCGGGGCTGGCCCTTGGCGCGACGGAAGCCGTCCTTGCTCTGGAGGAGGAACTGAAAGCGGAGATCGGCGAATCCCGGTACAGGGAGTACCCAGACGGAGATCTGATTACCATCGAGATGGAGGACGCACTGTACCGGCAATTAACTGACCGTTGCCGACAGTGGGGCCTGACTCCGGACAAGCTGATCCAGGCATTTCTCCGCTTCTGTACATCGGAGAACAAGGATTTGCTGGAGCACTGGATCAAAGACCTTCGCCAGGAAGAGATGCTGCGGGCGTATCTTGACGCCAGGGAGCATCGGTATACGCAGCAGGAGGTTGAGGAAGGCTTCGATGCGATCATGGAGAAGGTGGAAGCAGGCCTTAGCCCGATCCTGATCATCAGCAATGAAGGGGCAAGGCTCCTGATGTTCGAATGGGAAGACTATTGGAACCGGGTGGGTTGGCTTTACCCGGCTGGCGAGAAAGAGAGAATTGAAGACCGGTGCCGTCAGGAAAATGCAGATGGAAATCTGAATGAAAGCACCGGAAACCAGTAAGGAACAAATAAAACGCCGAGGCAACTATGAATAATGCACAGTGTACCGAACCCTGGGTATCCATGAAAGAGATCTGCGTTCATCTGGGCGTGAACCGGGATACTGTTGTTGAATGGGTCACGAAGTTGGGTATGCCCGGTGTAAAGGCCGGAAGGTTGTGGAAGTTCAAACCCGGTGAAGTGGACGCCTGGATGCGGAGGATCAATCATAAAGGAAACTGACATGATTTATTACATTGCAGATATGCACATAGGGCACAGAAATGTGCTCCGCTTCGACTGTCGACCGTTTCCTGACGTGGATGAAATGTGCTCGGTGCTGGTCCGGAACTGGAACGAGAGGGTCACAGCGGACGATACGGTCTATGTTCTGGGGGATGCCTTCTGGAAAAGCGAGAATGACAGCGTCAATCTTTTCCGGCAGCTCAATGGGCACAAACACCTGATCAGAGGCAACCATGACAGAGTCCACGGTCGATTGCGAAACTGCTGGGAAAGTATCGAGCATTACGCCGAGCTGAATGACGGAAACACTTTGGTAATTCTCTGTCATTATCCCATCATATTCTACCGAAACCAGCACTACGGCGCTGTCATGCTCTATGGTCACGTCCACAACTCACGTGAATCGGAGTTGGTAGAAAAGTGGAAGCAGGAACAGTGGGCTATGGGTATTCCCGGTCAGTTGATCAACGTGGGCTGTATGATGCCCTATATGGACTATACGCCGAGGACGCTAGCAGAGTTGCTGGAGGCAAATCCGATGCCCGTAATTGCCCGGATCCGAAAGGACGGGACCCCTGCAGGCAATGCGAAAATACCCTCAGCTGTTGATGATTTGGAGGTGAATCAAGATGGTGGGTAAACTGACTCAGCCTAAGGTGCAGCCCTACCTGGATTGGCTCGGTGATCAACACTATTTTGGTTCACAGAACGTGACCTATGATGATAAGAGCTGCGAACTCCTCGATGAGCTCTTCAAGCTTCTGGAACAAGTTGCACCGGCAAACGAAAACGGGGGGAAATACCTGTGGATTCGTGCAGATCGAGGCCCCATTGAGGATTTCGGAAATGCGGAGGAACTGATCGCAGAGGGAGAATACAAGGACCTGGATGCCTTTACGAAGGCCTGGAAAGACTGGTTTCCCGAAGAGGTCGCGTGGTATGAACTGGCGGCCCTGGAAGAGAAGGATCGTGGCTTCCGTTTCATCAGGCTGGCACATAAGATGGTAATTGTACAGGATGATCAGGAATCAACGGATGAATTCACATTCGTCTGCAAAATCTCGGAATTCGTTGCATGGCTGATTGATGGGGTACAGGAATGCCTGGATATGCTCCGCGCCGGAACGTACAACGAATTCGTCAGAAAGAATCTGCCTCCGCAGCACAGAACCGGTACGATCCTCAGACGGGACTTCTGGAACGTGTGGCCGGAAGCCCGAGAGGAGTTCTTCAAAGATATTACTCCGGAAGATGTAGCGGAATTTATCCAGCTCGCATCCGCTCAGGCGTCGGATTACCGTGACTTCGAAGGACGGCTGGCTTCCATGTCCACCGGTGATTTCTACCGCTTCTGTGCCATGGGGTATGCCGCAAACAATTATTCCGGCTGTGAAAAGACGCCCAAGGAGCAGTATTATCTCCATGCCGACGGGCGGGATGAGGGGCTCGAGGATGTTGATCCCGATTCCCCCGAAGCGTTTGATGCGTGGCTTTCGGACAGATCGCACTACGGCGGGCATCCCTGGGAAGTCTGCCGTGGCGGTAATTCCACGCATATCTCACTGTATGTCCGGAAGGACGACAAGGGCTACTACCTCAACCTGGCCGGGGATGCGTGGAACCGGACGATCGAGACCGTCAAGTTCTATCTCGTGCTCCGCAGGGCCGGGATCCCGGTATATCTGTCCGATGCGCACACCCTTGCCGACCGGCTGGCGGAGACGGAGAAGATCGGCATCGTCCCCGACGGTGTCTTCCCTGATTACTGCAAAAGTCTTTTCCCCAACGAGCATATCATCGACTTTATCAACTTGCCGTACGAGGACCGGGAGAAGTTCTTGCCGTTCTGCACCTGGTATGAGGAAAAGCCTGTATATTTGCAGGCGCAGGCTTAACTGATGACTCGGAGGATACAGCATGAGTGTGAACGTGAAATGGATTTCTATAGAAGAACTCTTTGCGTTGACAGATTCGGAGGGCTTAATAATTCAGCGCTTGGGTGGCGATCTTGATAAATGGATTGACACATTCAATTGGCTGCTCACCGGAGCCCATGTCTTAAAAGATGGTACTGAGTTCCACGACTGCCTTGCTTGTCAGCGCGATGGCTGGAATTGCCTTCTGCTTCCGTTCGGGAAAGATGTTAGCATCAATACCGAGGAGCTTGAAAAGTGGCGGGATAAAACTGCGGAACTCTTCCACGCCATTCTGCTTTCTGCCTTTATAAATGATCACTCGGCAGATTCATTCAAATAGGAACACCCGAGGATTAAATGATGAATACCAACAGTCCCGGAGAGTATACCATCCGGTTGAATGAGAAACAGCTGCGGCTTCTTCAGAACGTCCTTGAAGAATGGGCCCGATTGCGGATGGGTCAGGCTGCCTTTTTGGCAGATGCACTGGCGTTTCAGCACTTCAACTATTCCGAACACACAGCTGAGGAATTCAACCATCGCATCAGGTGCAGAAATGAAGGCGAGCTCCTACTGAAGCAGGCATTGGACCTGTTCGCCGGGACGGATCCCCATCACTGGTACAAGACGGACGAGGTGGAAACGGCCCTGGATATGTGGAGTGTGATCCGCAACTTCTTCTGGTGTCAGCTCCCGGAGGAGCGGCGGGATCGATGGAGCCGGGATGCCGACCCTCTTTTCCTTTGTGGGCCGGAACCCGGTATAAAGGTTGAAAAGCATCCGGAGGAATCGGCATGTCAGATGCCGGCGGAGCACGAAGGGTGAGAACCGTTCGGGGCTATAGATCTTGCCGCCCGAAAGAGTGATGAAGGGAGAGCTCGTGGTGGAAGGACAATCGAAGCGAATCTGGAAAGAGACCCTCGCCCCCAAGTATTTGCATGAGGTTATGGGTGTTTATCACGGCGCGTGGTTTCCGGATATGGATCGCTGCTGGCGAAGCAACGACGGGTACCAAGTTACCAGCCGTATCATATTTACTGAATGGGGCAAGGTCGAACACGCCGCCATCCAGCTCATAGATGATAAGGCTTTCCTTTCCGCGAACGGAGAACGCGATATTCCGTGGGCGGTGAAGCAGCAGATCAAGAATGAACTGTTTGGTGAGAAGAGACTGGCAATAGAGGTTTTCCCGAAGCAAAAGAATCTCGTTGATGTCCAGGACGTTTATCATCTCTGGGTCTTCCCGAAGGATTTTGATCTGCCTTTTGGTATTCATCCGACCCGAGATAAGCAGTGCAGAGTTGTAAATCGTGGCTGCCCCAAAAATGCTGACTATCTGATTGAGAACACTCGCCAGATGAGAGGCATAAGCTCGGACTTGAAAAGGAAAGAGAATTCAGAAAATGCGGAGACGTCTGAAAAGATGCCTGATAGCGATTCCTATCAACTTCCGAAGTTTCTGGAAGGAGAAGAACTGTCTTCCGATTATTTTGACCCACCCGATCCTTATCTGGATACTCCGGATTCCAAATATGCGCTTCGGGCAATGATTGATTACGCACGAAAGACTGGCAAAAGAGTCATTGATTTCACAAAAGAGGAAGCAGAAGCATTTCTAATAAAGTAGATTCGAGGCAGGAGGCTCAACGCGGAGAGATCTCGTTGCCCTGATCTTCGACTTCGTTTGCGAATAGGTGCTGCAGCATGAAAGAAGGTGAATCGTGTCGCACAATTTGGTTTTTTACAAGGTGTCCAGAGTGGCAGAGGAGCTTCCCGATATAATCAATACGGACAATACTGAGCTGCCCTACTATGATGTCCGCACTGAACACGCCGCCGATTGGGGAAAAGAAATTGGCACCGTGCGGACGATAGAATATAGCATAGTTGACCAGTATGCAGCGAGTGAGAAGCTCTTTGGGAAAAGACCACAATCAATCGGAACATTCCCGGAGTATTATCTAAACCCCGACAGTATATGGGCACAGCTGGAGCTAGTCTTCCCGGACGGCGAAAAAAAGTTCGTCCATAGAAGTGAAGTGGAGAAATTCCGGACCAATCGACAATACCAGGCGTACATCTACTGCCGGGATGAAATCGTCAGGGTGGATTCGGGCTATAAGGTTGAATCGGAAGCGTATGAGGGTAAGCCGCTGTCGGAACAAGAGATACTGAAAATGGCCAGACAGTACCTGAAAGACTACGGTGACTGCTACGGAGGCTTCGCCTACGAGCCCGACCCCATGGTGATAATCATGAAAGCTTATTTTGCGGTCGTTGACGGCGATTGTATCATTTGTAATTCACAATGAGGAAAGCAGGATGGTTATAAATGGACGATGTGATGGCAGCTTTTGAGGACATGGCAGCAGCTGTCGAACGGTTTGATCGCCAGTTCAAGGACTTTGACTTTTCCCCGTTTACTTTTGAGCAGATCACATTGCTTGAAAGACGTCTTGCCCGTTACCCGGCAGAAAAAGTCAAAAACTCTGTGCATAATGCCAGGCAAATGATTATAGAACGGGAATATGAACAGCAGAAACGAAGGGATGACCGTTTGCGGGCACGTTACGGCTACTATGGCGGGGAAGATGCGGCGAAGGGATTGGGTATTCTGGAAGTTAAGGCATATGAACGTACAGTCATAAGAGCTTTATATGAGATTATGACGGGAGCTTCGGACGAAGAAATCCGGAGCGCGATTAAGAAACGTATTCCGCCGATAACCGATGCGGAAATCGATGCGTATAGAACGAATGCAAAGGAGAGATAAAATGAACCAAGTTACATCTGCAATGGCTGCCAAGCTGCTCAGGAAACTGAATGACCAGCGGGATGCACTGCTTGCCATGGAAAAGAAAGCGAAGACGTTCACGGCAGCCATCCAGGAAGACATTGAGAGTGTTCGGCCTGCCTATGATTACAAGGCAACGCAGGATGCGCTTCTTGAGATCGAAGCCAAAATCCGAAAGCTGAAGCATACACTTAACTGCTTCAATTCAACTTACGTAATCCCCGGTTTTGATATGACCATCGACCAGATGCTGATCTATATTCCCCAGCTCACGGCAAGGAAGAAAAAGCTCGACAGTATGCGGAGCAAGCTGCCGAAGGAACGGGTCAGGGAAGTTTTCAACCGGGGCAGCAACATCATCGAATACAGCTACTCCAACTATGATATCCGGCAGACGGAAGATGACTACAACGCCGTTTCGGATGAACTGGCAAGAGCTCAGACCGCACTGGATACGGCGAACGCCACCGTATTTTTCGAGATGGACATCGACTAGGTATACCTTCCGCTGTCAGCCGCAGCTGGAGCAAGTCTATGGACACTCTGGCAATGGTGGGCAGAAAAACCTGGGGAATTGCGACACTGTAAACTTGAATGTTCCTGCAAGAAAACCTGTCAGGTTCAATGTCATAGTCATCGTTCTGCGTTATTTTGACGTTATCTGTCGTGGTTCAGCATTTCTTAATGGGTCGCAAGCCCGGTTAGCAATTCCCCGCAGACGAGGTTCGGTTATAGTCTGCTTCCCTGCCGCAGCCGGAGTATCTCTCGGTACAAAGGCTGAAAAACCTGGAACAGGACATATATTTCTGCAGCGTCTAAAAAACGCACTCCACGTCCAAGTTCTGTATTTAACGTATTTCAGTGGCCGAGTTGCCCTTATCCGTTATTCTTGATTGTTATTGGTATGGGTTCAACGTCAAGGTAGGACGGGTGCCCCCCATCATCTTTATGCGATGTTCCGGGCGGAGGAGGTACGGTTTCATTCCGCCCTTTTGTATTCAGCAGGATTCTGGGCGATTCATTCTGAAAACCGCAAAGTAAAGGATTAGGTAAAGCATGGAGGGAACCTGGAAGCCGTTCAGCCAGCCGGAATACAGACGGCCCTGGCAGATTGGACGATTGCTCAAACAGATCGGTCGAGACATCAAATGGAGCCATCAACGGATCTGGAAAGGGTACTGCGACTATGACCTCTTCAGTATCGACAGCTGGTTTATGAAGCTCATGCCGCACATGCTGAAGGAGTTCAAAGAGTCCCGTCACGGTTCTCCTGTTGCGATTGATTGCCCTTCACAGGCCGTCTTTCTGGACGATGAAGAGCGAAACCAGGACGTTCATGCCGAGTGGGATAAAAAACTGGATCGCATGATCTTTCTCCTCGGAGAGATGGATGAACACACCTGTTCGCAGCAGAACCCCGTTGAGGACGAGTATTTCGCTGTGATCGACAGGCTTTTGAAAGAACCCGAAGTCCATTCAGACGGATCATGCTCCAGGCAATATCCTGACTTGAAAGATTACCCGGAATACCGGGAACTCTATGAGAAGTATCATGCGGTGGAGAAACTGCTGGCTCAGTATCGAATGGACTGTAAACAGGAGTTCTTTGAACTATTCTCGACGTATTTCTATGACCTGTGGGATTGAGGTGCAGATTTCATGAGTACCAGAGGGTCGTTTATCATTCGGAAAAATGATGAAGATAAAGAACTGTATATACCGATGGATGGCCACCCTGAAATTGCTGGGCGGGACTTCGTAAGAATGATAAAGTCGTTGAATTTGGATGCCCTGTACGACCTGCTTGTTGCGGAAGATGACTTGAATAAGGGCGACCTGACTTCAGAGACTTTCAGCGAAGATCCGCATGATTTTTCGCTGCGGATGTGCGTTGATTGTGTTCAAAAAAGGCACTATTACTATTACCGTCAGATGAAGAGTTGGTTTATACAGGACTCTTTGTTTTGCGAGTACGGCTATGTTCTTGATTTGGATGCGAGGAACCTCCTTTTTTACACGGGTTTTCAGAATACACCCCAGGAGGGCAACCGTTACGGAAACGAGAGGAGTGATAATGGCTATTATCCCTGCCACCTGAAAGCGATACTCCCGTTCGATTCTGTTCA
>JAEEGH010011439.1_pt1 | contig 20135 bp, 17 predicted proteins | sample 9134181 | NCBI WGS metagenome assembly JAEEGH01 (sample SAMN16246544, study PRJNA631951) | gut metagenome | biome: gut microbiome; feature: rumen; material: DP-attached | host: Bos | place: Iran: Karaj | collected 2018-10 | reverse complement strand
TACCCACGCGTTACTCACCCGTCCGCCACTAGATATACAACTTAGCAAGCTAAAAAGTATATCCCGTTCGACTTGCATGTGTTAAGCACGCCGCCAGCGTTCATCCTGAGCCAGGATCAAACTCTCAACTAAAAAGTGTTTGAACCTCGCCAGTTAAAACTGGCTTCCGAAACTTTACTGTTTCTAGGTTTGTTTGTTCTCTGAATTATTCAATCCTCCGTAATGTCTTCAGATGAGCATCACGGATTTGGAATTTTTCAGGGATGCATTACTATTTAATTATCAAGGATCCGGTTCGCTGTGCTGTAAGCTCTTTCGCTTGGCGACAGCTTTAACAGAATATCACGCCCCTATATAGATGTCAACACCTTTTTTTGAAAAAATTCAAAACAATCTTTCCCACCGGAAACGAAGAGAAAAGCAGCCGGGCGTCACTGCCCGTGACGCCCGGCCGGAGAGAAACTCATCAGGATCTGTCAGGTTCCGATCAATCCAGTTTGAAGAAGTCGATCGCCTGAGTCATCTCCTCGTTGACAGAACGCATCTGTCCGGTGGAGTTCTGAGTATCTACGCAAGCATCGGTAACGGTCTGGCAGGATGCGGCAACTTCCTGTGCGGAAGCGCCCAGCTCCTCGGAGATGGCACCCAGCTCGCTGGTAGCATTGGTAAGTTCCGTCTTGATGGAATCCAGATTCTCTGCCATCTGGCGGATGGTCTCGATCTCGGTGATGGAAGCTTCCACGGATTCGGACAGGACGTCGAACTTCTCCTGAGCCTTCTCAATATCGGACTGCTCCTTGGAGATCACTTCGAATACGCGGTTGGAAATCTCCACGGTGCTGTTGGACTGAACGATGACGTTCTCGATGATCTGCTTGATCTCCTTCGCAGACTCTGCGGAGGAATCAGCCAGGCTGCGGATCTCGTCAGCGACCACTGCAAAGCCTCTGCCGGCCTCTCCCGCTCTGGCTGCCTCGATGGAAGCGTTCAGGGAAAGGAGGTTGGTCTGAGCGGCGATGGACTCGATGGCCTGGATTGCAGAACTGATCTCGCTGATAGCGGAGTTGGTCTCGTTGATCTTGCCGCTGATCTCCTGCATTGCTCTGACGGACTCGTTAGCGCCCGCATAGACGGACTTCATGCAATCGGTCGCATCGCTGTTGGCATTCTTGATGGTCTGGGACGCATCATAGAGGGAGTTGACGTTTTCATTCAGGGATTCAATATTGCCGCCCAGTTCCACTGCCTTCTCAGCCATGGTCTGAGCATTCTCGGCAACGCTCTGGGAGGTCTCTGCAACCTCGCCCACTGCGGAGTTGATCTGGGAAACAGACTCCACATTGTTGGCAGTCATGTTGTCCACATCAACAATGGCTTCATCCAGGGTGCCTGCCGCATTTTTCACGGAGGTCATGGATGTGCTCAGTGCTCTCTCCAGTTCCTTCACGGAACCGATGATGGTAACGGTCTCATTGATATGGGACTTTGCATCGCACTCTGCGTTGACCTTGCCTGCTGCCAGCTCATTCAGCGTACCGGACACCTTGATCAGCGGTACGGAAATCAGGCGCTCCACAGCGATGGCAGCGCCGGAGAAGATAATGATACTGATGAGGCAGATGATAACGGTCATCTTCTGCATATCCTTAACGGATGCCAGGACGTCATCTCTGTCAGCGGTCAGGATGGCGATATAGTTCTCGCCTTCACCGATGTAATAACCGGCATACTTGTCTTTTCCTTTGAATTCATAGGTGACGACAGCGGGCTCGGGATGCTTTCCTGCTTCAATCTCTGCCAGCAGGCCCTTAACTGCCGCGTTCTCCACGGGATTGCCGATTCTGGTCTCATCCTTATGGTAAAGGGTGATACCGGCTTTATCTACATAATAAATATAGGCAGTGTCCAGACCCAGTGCGGACACATCCGCAAGCTCCTCGGCGATATTCTGAACGTAGAAAGCACATCCGACGAAACCGATGGTCTGGGATCCGTCCTTCACGGGAGCATACAAGGACATGATCAGTGCACCCGATGCAGGGCTGGTCATGATGCCGGTGTTAAAGACGCCGTCAGCTGCTCCGTTGATGGAGTTCTGCAGGCCCGTCAGGCTATCACCCTCACGAAGGACCTTGCCGATGATGGCGGTGCTGGGGTGGCTGAGGACTTTGGAATTCCAGTCTGCCACATACAGCCCCTCAAAGCCGTTCAGGGATCCGAAATAATCCATGGTATACTGCTGCACCTCGGCAGCAATGGCCGGGTCATCCTGGTGGAGGATTGCCTCCTTCACGATGGGAGCCGTTGCAAAGCCTTTCAGCAGCTCTTTGTTTTTGCTCACCGTGTGATCAAATGCGGCGCCCACATCGGTAATGACCTGCACAAATGCTTCCTGGGTATTGCCTTCGATCTCAGTCTTGCTCTTGGAAGCCGAAACCAGTGCAATGATAAGGGATGATACTACCAGGGGGATCAGAGCGAACATGATCAGGGTTCCCCGCATGCTCAATCCGCCCTTCTTCTTTTGTGCCGATACGATCTTGTCATTTTTTGCCATCTTCCCTCTCCTTTCGGGGATGCGGATCCGTCCTGCGTCCCCTGAAAATATTCATTTACTATTATATCACCATTCCTAAACCGGAGGCCTCTTATACTTCTTAAAAAATCATAAAAACGGCCGTCCGCAGGAAACGGACAGCCGTTTATCTCTCTCATTTTGCACTTTTGTAGGGTGGATCCGCAGGGTGGCCTCCCTGCAGCTTTTGCATGGTGCGAGGCAACGCATCTCTGGAATTCTTCCAGTCCGCATCCTTATTCTTGTAATCGAATTTCTCCACCAGCCATGCCACATCCTCGTGGATGCGCTCCAGGTTCTGCTCCGTCAGATCGATCATCCGGTCACAGAACTCCTGCAATTCGTTCCCGCTTAAATTTCGCTCCGCTGCAGCCATCAGGTCCCCGAAATGAGGCAGGCAAAAGCCCTTCCCCTTCAGAACCGTTTCACGGAATGCGGAGTCTTCCTTCCATAAATAAAAGAAGGTACTCAGATACCGGTCGTAGGTTCGCTCAAACTCGCCGCAGATATAGCAGGAACCGGTACGGCGCTTCACCCATTTTACAATGGCATTGTCCCCGTCCTTTTTTCCGGAGAGGCGATCCGCCAGAGAGACCTTTCCGGGCCGGAAAGATTTTGCGGCATCCCGGTACTCCGCCAGCACCCGTTTGGTGTGGGTCTTCAGGATCCATGCATTCCCCAGGGTATTGCCATAGTCCAGCATGGCATGGTAATGCCTGCGGCAAAATCCCGCTTCGTCCGTTTTGTCCCGCATGTCCGCCTGCATATAGGAGGAACCGGAGCCCAGGCAATAGTCCATCAGATCCTGCTCCACCATGCGCTCGATAAAGCAGAACGCACATTCATCCTCTGCATGCACCGCATCATTTAAAGGGATCGTATAGAGTTCTTCCTTCATGAAGCCTCCTTATTTTAACTGGATCCTGATCATCTCATTGCCCGTTACCAGAACATACTGGTAAGCGGAGGCGGTAGGCAGGATCTTCTGCACCGCCACGTCCAGGCCGCCTTCAAATTTCGTTCTGCCGGAATAGGTCCGGATCAGGCATTCCGACTCGCTGTAGATCACAAAATCATTTTTCTCGAAGAGAATATCTTCATATTCAATACTGAAGTAGTAAGTACCCTCCTGCTCGCCGGAAGCGTTGTAAACCTGGAGACGATACCGCTCTCCCTCCTTATCGGAAGCAAAGATCAGTCCCACATAGCCGTTACCTTCGAAGACGCTGAGAATCTCCTCGGAAAAGAGGGTCTCGGATTTTACGATGGGCTGCTCCGCTCCTTCGTAGAGCATGAGTCTGCCATCCCCTACCGCGTAGGAAACACGGTCGCTTAAGAAGCCCACCACAGGCACGATCTGGTCGGGATAATCCTGTCCCTTCACCAGGTTGTCGGTGTAGTTGTCACCCACGTTGCTGAGATTGTAAAAAGCCACCGTGGACTTCACGGAGCCGGAATCCACATACAGATAGCTGATCATCAGCATGTTGCCGGAGGGAGAAAGGGCCAGGGCTGCGGGATAGCCACTGCCGGTCATGTGGGTCTGGCCTGTGTAGATCAGCTCTCCCCGGGAGGAATAGGTGTTGATCCAGGCGGAATCCGTATCTGCCAGTACCGCCGTCACCTGGCCTTCCTTGGAAACCGCAATGTTTCGGATCGGCATGGTGGCGGTAAAGCTTCCCAGCTGTTTTTCCTCGTTCAGCACGTAGATGTTTCTCTCATTGTATCCGGCGATGGCCACGGTTCCCCGGTTTTCGGAGAGGAGGATATCCTGGATGCCGTAGGTCTGGTTCCATTTCACCGTGCCGTCCCCCGCGGTGAGGTGGGCACCGTCGGCGCTGTAGGTCAGAAGGCTCTGGTTCATGCGGATGCTCTGACTGCCCGCTGCCCCTTCCGTCTTTATGGTATCCAGCACGTCAAACCCGGTATACAGATGCGTATTGTATTGGAACCAGATCACAAAGCCCACCACTGCCAGGACAGCCAGGATCAGAAGGGCGGTATAGAAATTCCGCACCCTGTGTTCCAGCAGCCTGCTGCGATAGGAGCGATGGTCCTCCGTATTTTCACCGTTGTCATACCTGCGAGCCATAAAAAATGCTTCCTTTCAAAATCGGGCAGGAAGCTCCTGCCCGATCTCATTTCCTATAGAGGATATCTTACCAAAAAAACCTACTCAAAGCGATAGGTGGTTTCGGAATTGTACTCCCTGTCCCCGCCGAAGACGCAGGAAGGGAAGTTCTCATGGTGAATGGTGTCGGGATAGAACTGAGTCTCCAGGCACAGTGCGTAGCGCTTGTGATACTCGGTGCCGCCCTTTCCCACCTGATCTGCAATGAAGTTGCCTGCATAGAACTGGATGCCGGGCAGATCGGTGTAAACCTTCATGGTGCGTCCGCTCTTCTCGGAAACCACGGTAGCAGCCAGGCGCTTCGTGCCGTCCCAGCCGTCGATGCAATAATTGTGATCATAGCCCCCTGCCATGGTGAGCTGCTCAAAATCGTCATCGATGTGATCACCGACGCGGATCAGCTTCGTCAGATCCATGGGAGTGCCTGCAACCGGTGCGATCTCACCGGTGGGTATGGAACCGGGAACGGTGGGGGTATAGGTCTTTGCCTCCAGCTGAATCTTATGATCTACGATGCTGCCGGCATCTCTGCCGTCCAGATTGAAATAGGTGTGGTTGGTGGGATTGATGATGGTCAGATCATCGCTCTTTGCATGATAGGTCAGGACCAGCTCATTCTCCTCGGTCACGGTGTAGGTCACGCTCATGACTTTGTTTCCGGGGAAGCCCAGGGTTGCGGGATCCTCCAGAGTAAAGGTGACACTGTTGTCGCTTGTCTTTGCTTCCCACATTCTCTTATGGTAGCCCAGCTCCATGTGGCTGTGCAGGTTGTTCTCGCCATCATTGACATCCAGCTGATAATTCACGCCGTCCAGCTTGTAGGTAGCGCCGCCGATGCGGTTTGCGTTGGGGCCGATGGTTGCTCCGAAGAAGCTGGGATTGCCGTAGTAGCTCTCCGCCTTGTCAAAGCCCAGGACCAGATCCTGTACCTCACCCTTGGAATCGGGCACCCACAGCTCCACCAGGATCGCGCCCAGGTTCATGACCTTGGCTACCATGCCCTTGCTGTTCTTAATGGAATAAAGAACGATCTCCTTGCCTTCCTTGCTGGTACCAAATGCGGCTGATTCAACTGACATGTCTGTTTCCTCCTTTTTGCCCGGCCGGGCAATCCTTTCATTACGGTCAGAGCTCGGTTCTTCCCTCCAGGGCTCTCCCCAGTGTAACCTCATCGATGTACTCCAGATCTCCGCCCACCGGAACGCCGCTGGCAATTCTGGTCACACGGATCCCCGCAGGCTTCAGGAGCTTGCTGATGTACATTGCGGTGGTCTCGCCCTCCAGGCTGGAGTTCGTCGCCAGGATCACCTCCCGCACATCCTCCGCGGAGCAGCGCTCCACCAGTTCCTTGATCTTGATATCTCCGGGGCCGATCCCGATCATGGGAGAAATGGCTCCGTGCAATACATGATACACTCCGGTGTACTTCCCGGTCTTCTCGTATGCCGCCAGATCCCTCGTATTTTCCACCACCATGATGGTGGTGCGGTCCCGCCGCTCATCCGCGCAGACAGGGCAGATCTCCCGGTCCGTCAGAGTAAAGCATTTGCTGCAATACCGGACATTGGCCTTGGCATCCAGAATGGTGCTTGCCAGACGGCTCACCCGGTCCTGGGGCATATTGATGAGGTGGAACGCCAGGCGCTGTGCGGACTTGCTTCCGATGCCCGGAAGGGCCGCCAGTTCCTCCACCAGTTTGTTGATATATCCGCTGTAGAGATCCATCAGAACGGAAGTCCTCCGGTCATACCACTCATCAGCGCTGCGCTGGCTTCGTCCGCCTTGCGCATCGCCTCATTGACTGCTGCCATGATGGCATCCTGCAGGGTCTCGATGTCCTCGGGATCCACGATCTCTTCCTTCAGCTTGATCTCCAGCAGCTCTCTGCCGCCGTTTACCTTCACGGAGACTGCTCCGCCCCCTGCGGTGCCCGTAAACTCCTGGGTCTCCAGAGCCTTCTGGCCCTCCTCCATCTGACGCTGCATGCGCTGTGCCTGCTTCATCAGGTTTGCCATGTTTCCCGGCATCGCGCCGCCGGGGAATCCGCCTCTTTTTGCCATTTTTTCATTTCCTCCTGTTATTCCGTTACATCATCGATATCGATGTGAAAATCAAAGAGCTTTCGCAGATCCACCACCGTGTCCTCCATCTCACGATGAGAAGCCTCACGGATGGTAAACTCCACGGTCTTGCCGATCTCTTCCTCCAGGCGCTCGCTGATGTCCCGCCTGCCCAGTTCGCCTCCGGCTCTGTGGTAGGCCATGTCGCCTTCCGCGAACACAAGCTCCAGTCTGCCATCGGCACTTAAGGACGGGGTGGCTGCCTGCAGAATGGACCTGACACCGTCCTTTCCTTCGGAGCACAGGTGGTTCCAGTTCTGAACGATCCTGCTCACATCCTCGGGCAAAGCCTTGGGCAGCTCCTTCATGGGTTTCCTTGCGGGAGCCTGAGCGGAAGCGCCTTCCGTACCCGCCGGTGCCACGGCCACAACGCCGTTTTCCAGCTGCTCTTCTATTGCGACAACTCTGTCATAAACAGAGTCTGCATCCTTATCCATTTGCGGCAGGCACAGGCGGATAAAGGCAACCTCCGTCAGAACCCGCTTCTGGGTAGCGTAGCGAATGGTGTTGGACAGTTCACTCATGACCCGGATGTATCGGAAGACCTGCTCCTTCTGAGCGGAGGCAGCATCCTCCTTCAGTCTGGCCATGTTCTCGGTGGACATGTCGATGACGCTCTCCATGTCTTCGCCGGTCTGCATCAGCATCACATTCCGCAGGTACCAGGTGTAGTCCGTAACGAACTGCCCCAGCTCTCTGCCCTGCATGATCACCTCGTCCAGCACATCCACGCAGCTGCGCACATCTCTGGAACGCACCGCCCGGAACATCCGGCTGAACACTTCCGTATCCACGGCACCCAGCGCATCCAGGGCCATGTCATAGGTCAGTTCCTCTCCCATGTGGAGAGAAATACACTCCTCCAGGAAGCTCAGAGCATCACGCATGGATCCGTCGGCGGTTTTTGCAATGTACTGCAGTGCCTTTTCCTGGGCCTGCAACCCTTCCTTGTCCAGGAGTTCCTGCATCCGGGCCTGGATGGTATCCACGGAGATGCGCTTGAAATCATATCTCTGGCATCTGGAAAGCACCGTGGGAAGCAGTTTATTCACATCGGTGGTGGCCAGGATAAAGATCACGTACTCCGGAGGCTCCTCCAGGGTCTTCAGCAACGCATTAAAGGCCTGGACCGTCAGCATGTGAACCTCGTCGATGATGTACACCTTGTATTTCCCCTCCGTGGGGCGATAGGCCACATCATCCACAATGTCACGGACACTGTCCACGCCGTTGTTGGATGCCGCATCGATCTCCAGCACATTCAGACCGGAGCCCGCGGCAATGGCCCTGCAGGTGGCACACTCCCCGCAGGGCCCGTTGTCATTGGGATTCTCACAATTGACGGCCCTGGCAAAAATCTTCGCCATGGTCGTTTTTCCAGTTCCCCGGGTGCCGGAGAACAGGTAAGCGTGGCCGATCCTCTGGTTTTTGATCTGATTCCGGAGAGTGGTCACGATGTGATCCTGGCCCTTCACATCAGCGAAGTTGTCGGGCCTGAATCTTCGGTACAAAGTCATATAGGACATGGAACTACACTCCAAACATTACTTATAGTCTTAGTCTCCGAAGCTGATGCCCAGGAGCTTTGCTTCCTCGATGATGGTGGACTTGGGATCCAGATACTTCAGTTTGCCGGCCACCTCATCCAGAGGAACCTTCACGATCTCACGGTTGCGGTAACCCACCATGAAGCCGTACTCGCCCTTCAGGATCAGCTTGCCTGCCTCGGCGCCGAGACGGCTTGCGAAAACGCGGTCATAAGGGCAGGGACTGCCGCCGCGCTGGGTATGTCCGGGAACGGTGACACGGACCTCGCGGCCAGTGCGCTTAAAGATCTCGTCTGCCACTTCATAAGAAACGGAAGGATACTTGCTCTCTGCGGCCTTCTTTTTCTGCTCTTTCTTGGACAGCTTTGCGGTTTCCTTGGAGATAGCGCCCTCCGCAACGGCGATGATGGTGAACTTACTGCCGTTCTTCTCGCGCTCTTCGATCTTCTGCACCACCTTCTTGATATCATAGGGAATCTCGGGCAGAAGGATGATGTCCGCACCGCCGGCCATGCCTGCGTTCAGGGTCAGCCAGCCTACCTTGTGTCCCATGACCTCCACGATAAAGACACGGCCGTGGGATGCAGCCGTGGTGTGGATGCAGTCAATGCACTCCGTGGCGATGTCCACGGCGCTCTGGAAACCGAAGGTCATATCCGTTCCCCAGAGGTCATTGTCGATGGTCTTGGGCAGGGTTACGATGTTCAGCCCCTCCTCCCTGAGCAGGTTCGCGGTCTTGTGGGAGCCGTTGCCCCCCAGCACCACCAGCACATCCAAACGGAGTTTGAAATAGTTCTGCTTCATGGCATCGACCTTATCCAGGCCGTTCTCATCGGGCTCCTGAATGGTCTTAAATGGCGTACGGGAAGATCCCAGAATGGTGCCGCCCTTGGTGAGGATACCGGAGAAATCCTTGCCGGTCAGCATCTGGAAATTACCGTAGATCAATCCCTTGTAGCCATCCAAAAATCCGTAGATCTCAACAGCTTCGCCACTGTGGGCCAGGGTCTTTACCACGCCTCTCATGGCAGCATTCAGAGCCTGACAGTCACCGCCGCTGGTCAACATTCCGATTCTCTTCATCCGGGCACCTCCTTGTAGTAAAAAACACCGAAAAACACTGTATTTACTTTATTTTAGCACATTTTTGCCTTCCGCTCCACAGGGAAAAATCTTCCCCCGGAGTGGGCTGAGTCACTCTCCCCGCATCCGCAGGAGTTCCTCCCGGTCCCAGAGCAGGATCCGGAGCTTTCCCGCAGCCTCCATGGCCGGTGCGGTGAAGTATTGATTGGTCATCACCACTCCCACCATCCGGTCGTAAAAATCCCTGCCGGCATAGGCTTCCTGCACTGCGCCCACCCCAACGGGGCCGGTGTAGGCCTTGCACTGGATCCCGTAGGTGATGCCGTCCCGGACCGCCAGGATGTCCACCCCGAAATCCCTGCTGCCCCTGGTCACCTCCACATCGGTAAATCCGTTTTGCTTCAGGAGATCGGCGCAATAAAATTCAAAATCGTGCCCCTCCATACCGTCCAGCTCGTCCGGTCTGCGAAATCTCTTCCGCAGAAGTACCACAAGCGCTACGGACAGTAGGAGGATGGCTGCGATCGACACATATGTCACAATATTCACAGAGCGTTGTCCTTAATGTACTTGATGAGCTCGTCCACCTGGGTGAAGGCCATGGCCACCACAGTGTCCGCAGCACCGTAATAGATGGCGATCCGTCCCGTTGCCGCATCCGTCAGGGTTGCGCAGGGGAAGGTGACATTGGGCACATCGCCCACGCACTCATACATGGTGGTGGGATGGAAAATGTAAGGCTTGCAGCGGTACTTTACCTTCCAGGGCTCATTCTCATCCAGGATGGCTGCGCCCATAGAGTAGATCATGCCGTTGCAGGTGGTTCCCACCCCGTGGAAGATCAGGAGCCAGCCCTCGTCGGTGAGGATGGGGATGGGGCCTGCACCCACCTTGGTCCATGCCCAGCCCTGGGCCTGCATCACAAAGCGGTGATATCCCCAGTGCTCCATGTCGGGGCTCTGGCTCAGGAACATATCGCCGAAGGGGGTATGTCCGTTGTCGCTGGGTCTGGACAGCATCAGGAACTTGCCGCCGATCTTTTTCGGGAAGAGAACGCCGTTGCGGTTGAAGGGCAGGAAAGCGTTCTCCAGCTGATAGAATTTCTTGAAATCAAAGGAATACGCCACGCCGATGGTGGGACCGTGGAAGGAATTACACCAGGTCACATAATAACGGTCCTCGATCCAGCACACTCTGGGATCGTAACCGCAGGCAACGCCGCAGACCTGATCGTCCTTGCCGTACAGGGGCAGGGGATTCTCCTCGATGTCCCAGTGGATGGCATCCGCACTCTTTCCCAGGAAAAGGTGCTGCTCCATAGCGGTGTTGTCGCTGCGGAAAATACCTACAAAGGCACCGTCCTTCGCCACCACTGCGCTGTTAAAAATGCTGTTGGAGCCGGGGATCTGGTCTCTCTCCACGATAGGATTCCCGCTGTATCTCCACACAATGTCCTTACATCCTTCCGGTCTGTCTTCCCAGGGGATGTTCGGCAGATTCTCTCCGATGATCATTTCTTACCCTCCATATATGCTTTGTCCCGGGCGCCGCGAACTCCTCCGAGCCTCGCTCCGCCCCGCTTTTGATGCCGGGTTTCGCTCTGCGATCCCGACTCCCTTATTGTACTATAGATGCCCTTTTCCCGCTACTGTCTACGGGGATTAATTCATGTTTGCAAAATGCGTATTTTTTCTGTAAAATACAGTTTTGTCAGCAGAAGTACTCAAGTGGTCGAAGAGGGCGCACTCGAAATGCGCTAGGCCCTTCGGGGTGCGAGGGTTCGAATCCCTCCTTCTGCGTAAACAAAGCGGAGGAGCCTGCCATCAGGCCCCTCCGTTTCTTTTCTATTCCATATCTTCCTATCTGATCACTTTGTAGCACTCGTACTTTCCCGGCATGGCATCCAGCAAAAAGACCGCATCGTCCCCTTCCGTATAGGCAGGCTCGATGTCCCGCTTCCACAGGACGGACTGCAGGGCCTTTGCCCCTTTCACGTGCACCTTTGCTTCCGTGCGCTGCACCCCTTCCATCACATAAGGATACATGACGAATGTGTCATTATCATACACAAAGAGGCTGATCCTGGGCTCGCCCTCCAGCCAGATCCCCTTTACGGGGAAAGCCTGACGGATCCTGCTCCATGCGGGCGCAGGAATCCGGTAGTAATCGGTGAATGCATCCGGCACTGCGATGGTCCAGATGGTTCCCTTACCATACCAGTCACGCAGAAGGATTCCGTAACTCTCCTCCTCGTGCATACCCTTCACCACCGCCCAGGTGGCATTGTTGCGATACTCCGCCACGGGGAAACTGATGGGTTTGTTTCCTGCAGGGAAGAGCCAGGGAGCCCACCCTCCGGGTTTTTCCTGCTCGATGCGATAGCGGTCGGCGCTCACCTTTCTGCCCCGCAGGCGGATGGAGGTAAAGTTCTCGAACCCTCTGTCCTGAACAGCCTCCCAGAAGCCTGTGGTGACCAGTGCCGTGCCGCCCTGTTGCAGATACGCATCCAGTTTCGTCAGGATCTCGGGATCATAGGCCGAGCTCCTTGTGAGAAGTATCTGCTCCGCTTTTTCCGGGAAATACGGGGTGCACAGAATGGGCAGGCCGTTCATGCCCAGGAAGTCCTGCACATTGTCCTCTCCCTGACAGTTATCGGGGAGATAGCACTGCATGCCCACGGGATTCCCCGCCACATCCATGATCCGGTCCAGGCGCTCCAGCTGGAAGCCCAGGGCAGGAGAATACATATTGTCATACATGGACTGGAAGCAGAACAGCATCAGTTCCTTGGGCCGTGAAAACACGGTGAGGTACGCCTGCTCCAGGTACTGCTCCGTGATGTGGGTGTCGAAATGATCAAACCAGCCACCGCCGTTGTGGTCCGGCCACATGCTCTCGAAATAGGTCATGAGGGAAAAACTCAGGTACCTGGGAAGGTGCTGGTCCGTGGTAACGGGATCTCTGGTCTCGGTGCCGGTGTAGATCCGGTCAAAGATCTTCCGCTGAACTGCGGGATTGTATCCCGTCTCCTGGTAACTCTCGGCCCAGTTGGGATACTTGATGGTGATCTTGCAGTTCGGATTCACTGCCTTGGCAGGTCCGATGATGTTTTCCCTACTCACCTTTTCCAGAAGCGCCAGGCGGTATTCCTGCCAGCCGGCCTTAATGCCGTGCTCTGCGTTGAAGGCGTCCCGGCCCTTTCTGCAGGCGTCGCAGGTACAGTTGGTAAAGAAAAAGTCGTCGATGATGAATTCGTCAAAATGCTTTCCGATAAATTCCGACACTTCCGTCAGTTTCTTCAGCATCTTCTCATCGTTGTAGCAGAAAGTGTCGAAAAGTCTGGCCTTGGGCTCGTCGCCTTCCGGCGTAGGGATCACGGTGGTAAGTCCCCCGGCCACCTCGATGCCCCGCTTTTCGAAAGCCCCCTTGATCATTTCCACCTGCTCTTCGGAGGCCAGCAAACCTCTCCAGGGCTCCAGATAGACCTTGTCCAGTCGCAGATGCTTTTCCATGAAGTCCAGCTGTTTTTCCAGCTCCTCTTCACTGATCCGGGCCGTTGCCTGGGCGACAAAATACGTCGTCAGTTTGAAGTTACGATAGTTCCCCATTACATTTCCTCCATAAAACTTGTACCCTTTTTATGGACCTCTCCGAATCGCTTTCCCCGTTAGCGATCCAGATTCTGATCCAGTGCAACCCTGACACGTTCCCGCAGATAGATGGGACTGAAGGGCTTTAAGATGTAATCCTTGGCCCCCACCTTTCTGCAGCGCAGCACCGTCTCTTTATTTGCCACTGCGGTAAGGAAGAGCACTTTCAGACCCAGATGCCCCTGGCGCCTGAGCTTTTCCACCATGGAAATGCCGTTGATCATGGGCATTTCGATATCCGCGATGAGCAGATCCGGTACGCCTTTTGCCTTGATATAGTTGATGCATGCGAGGCCGCTTTCCAGAACGGTCACATGATAACCCTCCTGGCTCAGAGCAGCTCTGGTCTGCATCAATGCCACCACGCTGTCATCCACCACCAGGATTTCCTTGGGTCTGGAGCTGTCCTTCTTTTCTCCCCGGTTTTCGTTGAGGACTGCCACAGATTCCTTTTCTCTGGAAAGCATGAATCCGGACTTCGTGATGAAGGCGGACATGTATTCCAGATCGCTGGTCAGATCTACCACCCGGCCGCTCTGATAGATCTTCACCTTCGGACGCAGGGCGTTTGCCGTATGAGCCAGCACCAGTGCCCGCTCTCCGGTGGAAAGGATCACATCCATTCCCGGAGGATAAGCCGGGATCACCTTCTGCATGACCTCGATCACCTTGCGGTCAAAGAGGATGTCCATACCGCCCGCCATGTACTCCAGTGCTTCCACGGGAGCATAAGGATCCTGGTAGGGCCGCTTGCTGGTCAGTGCATCATACACATCTACCGCGTGGATGATCTTCGCATACAGAGGAATATCATCCCCGAATCGTCCCTCGGGATAGCCGGAGCCGTTTTCATTCTCATGATGGCAAAGTACCGCCTGCCGCACGAGGCCGGAGATCTGCGCATTGTCATAGAGCATCTCATAGCTGTATCTGGGATGCCGCTTGATCTCGTTGTACTCCTCATCGGTCAGGCGTCCCTGCTTATTCAGAACGGCAGTTGGGATCTTGGTTTTTCCCAGATCATGGCACAGACCCGTCACTGTCACTTCCTGGATCTCACTCTGGGAAAATCCCATCCGGGAAGCCACGGCAGCGGCATAAATGGCCACATTTACGCTGTGCTGGTAGGTGTAGTCGTCAAAGTTCCGCAGATCCAGCAGGTCCACCTTGATGGACTTCATGGAGGAGATGCCCATGGTCAGTTCCTGGGCCACATCGATGATCTTTCCCACATCCGCCTGGGCCACGGCTTCGATGCCGTTTAAGATGGTCTCTTCCTTTGCAATCTCCTGGATCTCTACATCCTGTGAGAATTCATCGGCAATATAGGCTCCCAGATAGCCGCTGTTTTTCAGATGCTCGATGTGCACCCGGGTCAGCGCCATATCCTTTTCCAGGACGGAAGCCGTTTTTCGATTGATGATCTTTCTCCCCAGTTTCATTCCCGGGGTCAGATCTTCTATTTCGACAAATCTCATTGTTTCCTCTTTCAGCCCTCATTCAAAAGGGCTTTGCAGGCTGCTTCCACCTTCTCGCCGTCCAGGTCTCTGCATCCTGCCGCCAGCTGATCTACGCCGGCCTGATATTCTTTCGGTACATCCGTTTCCCGGATGTGTTTCAGATTCTCCTGTATGGCGGAAACATCAAACATTTCCATGGCGGATCGCACGTTCCGCACCAGTTCCGCAAAGGTCTCCGGATGAAAATCGGAGCCCGGGGTTTCCGTCGTTAAGGGTGCGATCTTCCGGACCAGATCTGCGTAGCAATCGATAAAACCTTCCGTTTCCTGCAAGATAGGTTCCGGACGCTCGTCCCGCGCCGCTTCCTCCAGCGCCAGAGCTTCGGAAAACAACTCCGCTCCCAGGGAGCGCAGGGTCGCTTTCATGGAATGGACCTGAACCCGGTAATCCCGGAAGGTCTCCGTTGTCGGTGCCGCACGCAGCGCCTCCAGAAACTCCAGCAGGAGTCCCGTCTGCTCATCTGCAGTGGCGCACACCTCCTGCAATACCATCTGCAGGATTTCCTTATCCGGAAGGTACTGATACGCCTTTTCCCAGTCGATCCCGGGCACAGGCGGCATATTATAGTCCATGAGCGCTCCTTTTCCCCGTTTTGCGGGAAATTGAAAATCCGTGGGACAATACTCTTTCTCTTGGAAAAATAGTATAATATTCTTGTTGTATTCTCAACTAAAACCTTTCGAAAGAGTATCTCATGGATAGCAAAGAACGTGCCCAATACGAAAAACTGATCCTGCGGCCGGTGGAGCCCCTGATCCTGTCCCTGGCGATCCCCACGGTGATCTCCATGCTCACCACCATGATCTACAACCTGGCGGACGCCTACTTCGTTGGAAAGCTGGGGACCAGTGCCTCCGCAGCCATCGGGATCCTGGCATCCGTCCACTCCGTCTTTCAGGCCATCGGCTTCATGTTCGGACAAGGCAGCGGCAGCGCCATTTCCACCAACCTGGGCTCGGGCAACCACAAAGCCGCTTCCAGGATCGGTTCCACGGGCGTCGCCGGGGCTGTGCTCTTCTGCACCACGCTGTCCATCCTTGAATTTGCCTGTTTTGCGCCACTGCTTCGGATCCTGGGCAGCACCGAGACCATCCTTCCCTTCGCCTACACCTACGGGATCTACATCCTCATCGCCGGCCCCGCCATGGGCGCCGCCTGTGTCCTGAATAACATCATGCGCTACGAGGGCAAGGCCTTCTGGGCCATGTTCGGGCTGGTGTCCGGCGGACTCCTGAACATCTTTGGCGACTGGTTCTTCATGTTCGGCCTGGATATGGGTATTGCGGGTGCAGGTCTTTCCACCTGCCTCTCCCAGTACGTCAGCGTGGGCATCCTGCTGTATATGTTCCTGTCGGGAAAAACCATCACCCAGCTCTCCGTCTCCGCCATCAGCAGGGACATTAATGACTGGCTCACCATCATCCGCAGAGGCTTCCCCAGCCTGCTGCGCCAGCTCCTGCACAGCTTCTCCAGCGCCACCCTCAACATCTGTGCGAAGCCTTACGGTGACGAAGCCATCGCAGCCATGGCCATCGTGGGACGCATCGTCATGTTCATCGGCTCTGTCATGATCGGCATCGGTCAGGGCTTCCAGCCCGTCAGCGGATACAATTACGGCGCCGGAAAATACAATCGCCTGCGCAGAGGATTTTTCTTTACCTTCCGCACAGGCGAGATGCTGCTGGCAACGCTTGCCATCATCGGTATACTCTTTCCTGAACCCATCGTCCGCGTCTTCCGTGACGATCCCGCGGTGACCGCCATCGGCGTTCCCGCGCTGCGCTTCCAGTGCTGCGCTCTGTTCCTGCAGCCCTTCACTGTGTCATCCAACATGCTCTTCCAGAGCATCGGAAAAACGAAGGTGGCGTCCTTCCTCTCCACCCTGCGAGGCGGACTGTGCTATATCCCCGTGCTGCTGATCCTGCCCCATTTCCTGGGCATCACCGGTATCCAGTGCGCCCAGATGGTCTCCGACATCCTCACCACCCTCATCACCGTCCCCTTCACGGTCCGCTTCTTCCGGAGCCTGCCGAAAGAGGACGTGCACGGAAAGATCGATGAGATGTATGAGGCCACTTCGTAAAGGAAGCCCGCCTGATCCCAGGCGGGCCTTCTCGTACTATTCCAACCGCATTCTGCTTACAAATGAAATATATTGAGTCCTTCAGTTAAAGCAATCAACTCATAACCCTTTCCATTTTTCAAGGGCCCTATAATCCACCTTGCCTCTTTCAGTTCTTGGAAGATCAGTTACAAATTCAAATTTTTCAGGAATCATATAACTCGGAAGATTCTTTTTACAAATGTCCAATATTTCCCTCTCGATTGTTTCGATTTTGTATCCTTCTTTTATAATTGCATACGCCTTAGGATAATTTATCCTTTGTTCGTCTGAAATCCCGATAACGCAGCAGAGTTCAACAGACGGGTGCATACATATTATTTTTTCGATTCGATCCGGGAATAGTTTAGTAACTTGCCCATCTTCTCCTTTTGTCATGATGATACGTTTAATTCTGCCGGTAACAAAAATAACACCATCGTCATTTATATATCCTAAATCACCAGTATGAATCCACCTTTCGCTATCCGCATGAATCTTTATTACTTCATCTGTTGCAACCGGGTTGTTATAATATCCCATCATTACGGTTGGTCCGCTAAAACATATTTCTCCCTGCTCAAAATATTGAACTTCTTCTTCAGTCCCTGGATTCACAACTTTGCAGTTTGTCTTTACAAGAGGAATTCCTACACTCCCCACTTCATTGCACCACGGATATGTTTGAGAAGCCACAGACATTAATTCGGTACTCCCTAAGCCCTTTAATAAATCAAGCTTAGAGCCATACTGTTTTAAAACCTTATCTATAGCCTTTTCCGTTTCTTCACTCATTGCCTCGCCACCATAATATATCTGTTCAAAGCACGATAAATCAACATGCTTAGGGGCGTCATTATTCAAGACCATTTCCCAATAGGCTGGTATAGACAAAACAACATTAGGTTTATACTGTTTAAAATATCTCCATATTTTTTTCGGTTCATATTTGGGAAGTAATATAACCTGATAACCTAGAAATATCATTTCAAGCATCGACTGAACCAAACTATAATTCACAAAGGGGGGAAGTACAGCCAACGCTCTATGTTGACGTTCGTCATGCTCAAAACAACAAAACGACTGATAAATCAGTGAATTAATATTATAATCAGAGCACATCACCCCTTTCGGATTTCCCGTAGTCCCGCCGGTATGAGAAATAATAGCCATCTCGTGGCAATCTTTCTTTATCGTTTTTATCTCTGTTCCCTTTCCATCACGAATAAACGACTTCCAGGAAAAAAATACTTTTCCGTCCAAATTCGGTTTCTTTACTTTCACAGAGTAGGCAACCTTAAGTGGACCAGGTAAAGAATCAGAAGGAGATGATACGATTACTTTTTCAGCTGTCGTTCTCTCAATCTCTTCTGCTATGGTTTCATACGCTCCGTCAAAGATTACAACAATTCGGCTTTGGACTTCATTAATGTAGTTTATTGTCTCTTCTTTCCCGGCCAGCGGATGAATCATATTTGCCACCGCACCGATCTTATTAAGTGCATATACGCAATACAAAGCTTCCGGGATACTCGGCAGAGCAACAGTAACAATTTCTTTTTCTTTTACTCCGGCTTTCAGAAATGCAGCGGCAGTCTTGTCAATATTCTCAAAAAGCTCACGATATGTAGTTTTCTCTCCCACATAGTTGATAGCAACATCCTTCGGAAAGTCCTTATTATTCTCCATCATGTACTCAAAGATGGTACATTCAGGCAAAGAAGCCCTCATCGCTTCTTCGCTATAATGTTTCAGCCAAGGTTTATCAATCGACGGATACCCCACCCGCCTGTCTGTCTGTCTGTCTGTCTGTCTGTCTGTCAAGCATTGTCTTTATTCCTCCAATCTCGTCAATAGTTTCCCCACCATTTTTCATTTCCTCGATACAAAAATGCCGTATCTATTGAAGGATTTATTGTCTTAAAGAAATAAAACGCTTCATTTGGAAGAGTTACTCCTTTTTCTCGGTATTTCGTGTGCTTCTCCAATTCATAATCGTAGTATGGAGCTTCTGCCATTAGTGCATCAATATGATCTTTCCATAGAGAATCCAGCTCACTTCCGTAGGGAAGTTTTTCTCGTTTATATTGACCATACTTTTCAATCAATTCATATCTGAGTGTCGATAAACGTTCCTTAATCGTTTCCATAGCTTCTTCCCGACTCATATGCGATATATCGAATGATGAACCGGCTATGCTATATATCGTATCTTCTTCTCTATGATTTGCTATAGGAATGATACGAGCGCTGCTTTCTTTTGCAACTTCATATACTCCGGAGAACAAGCCGCTTATCACTTGATTTGGCGATTTATTCCATGTTCCTTCGGGATAAATCAGAATATTGCCTCCTTTTTTCAGCGCATAAATCATTTTATCTTTCAAAGCTTTACGGCTACTCTTATCAGCCCTGTCAACCAGAATAATCCCGACAATCCAATTCGTGATTCCTTCCTTTGTGTTCATCACAAGATCCACGCATCCATTAACAAGATAAGATTGTCTCCCGGCAGCTAAATACGCCGCTTCACAATCTTCCCGGAATTCATGCGTCGATACAAAAATAGTCGGTTATTCCAGTATTTCAGCCCTTGAAACCAATATCAATTTCCGCTTTATCGTAAGCGGGACTACTATTTTAAACAACGGATACAGAAACTGCCGAATTTTTATACCCAATTTGGTAATGGTCCTTCTGGGATCATTATCAAGTAAAGGACGAAGTATTCTATTGTACATACCTTTCAATCCTTTTGAATTTTTCTACTTGTTGTCTTTTCTAATTTCCTATAATCTATCTTTCCTCTATCAGTTCGAGGAAGATCCTTTGTATTGTCTGTTCACACCAAATCGCTGTTTACCCACAAGTACCCAGCATCACCTAATCCACTTACATTATTTCGCCAGCTTAATTTGCTCTTCAATCTTCTTATAATCTATCTTTCCGTGAGAAGTGTGCGGAAGTGAATCAGAAAAAACAAATTTCACAGGGACATCATACTCCGGCAATTCAGTTTTACACATTGAAAGCAGTTCTTCCTTAATCTCCTTTTCACGGCTCCTATCTTCATCCGCAATCACGCAGAAGGCTATTGGCTTATAGCAATTCAGCCTATCAGAAATGCAACCCACACAGCATTCAACGACCGCTGAATTCTTATACAATATTTTTTCAATTCTATCGGGATATATCTTTGCAAGTGCTGAATTATATTCCGTAATATAGATTCTATTCATTCTGCCCTGGATATAAACAAATCCATCCTCATCCATATATCCGGAATCCCCTGAATGGAACCAAACGCGCCCATCCTTATGAAGTCGAAGAGCCTTTGCCGTTTCTTCCTCATTATTCAGATAACCTAGCATTAATGTTGGACCCGTTATACATATTTCTCCCACTTCG
>JAEEGH010011438.1_pt1 | contig 20135 bp, 13 predicted proteins | sample 9134181 | NCBI WGS metagenome assembly JAEEGH01 (sample SAMN16246544, study PRJNA631951) | gut metagenome | biome: gut microbiome; feature: rumen; material: DP-attached | host: Bos | place: Iran: Karaj | collected 2018-10 | reverse complement strand
GAAGTCAAGAATTGGTTAATAGATTGTTTTAGGTTAGTAGTAATATTTATAGTTTTAGGTTTTTAGTTATTGGTAAGAAGAAAGTTTTAAATGTGTTAGGATAACAGTGGTCGCCGTGAGGCGCTCATAACTTTCTTTTCTAAGGAAATAGTTAGTATGTTAAATATGCTGCCGAAAGGCAGACCTCCAGTCGAAAGACTGGAATTATTTCGAACAAAGGATTTTTAGTTAAACATAGGCTTTTTGAATACCACTGCTCGTTGATGAGTAGTGGTATTTTCTTTTTCTCTACTTTTCTATGAGTGCTACCGCATAGGCCGATATTCCCTCTTGGCGTCCTGTAAAGCCCAGTTTTTCGGTTGTCGTCGCCTTAATCGAAATGGCGTCGGTGTCACACCCTATCACTTGAGCCATAACCTGTTGCATCTGCGGAATATGCGGATTCATCTTCGGACGCTCCGCACATATCGTAGCATCGATGTTTACCAGCCGATAACCTTTCGTAGCAATCAGCTCTATTGTTTTCTTCAGGATAATCTTGCTGTCCATGCCATCTGTCTCAGCAGAAGTATCCGGAAAGTGATAGCCTATATCCCGCATATTGGCAGCACCCAATATGGCATCACAAATTGCATGTATTAGCACGTCAGCATCGCTGTGTCCCAGCAGGCCCAATTCATGTTCCAACTTAATGCCACCTATCCAAAGGTCCCTATCGGGCACCAATTGGTGGACATCATATCCCATTCCTACTCTTATCATTGACTTTTTCCGTTATGTCGGTATAACGTTATTTCGTTATTCCAATAGTTTTTATTTAAACAAATCCTTAATTCCATCCATGTCGAAGGCCAGGGTAAAGCGCAGCGTCTGGTCCAGGGGATTGCTGCGGGCCGTAGAGATGACATAGCCCACATCCAGCGAGAAGACGTTCATACGGAATCCGCCACCCACGGTAAAATATTTGCGGTTACCCTTGTTCTCCGACTCGTGGTGATAACCAGCACGTAACGAGAATTGGTCGTGATAGACATACTCGGCACCAATACTCCATTGGATTTCCTGCAATTCCTCCTTAAAGCCGCCAGGAGCATCTGTAAAGCTCTTAAAGATACCCGAAATGGCACTGACATCATTATATTCGCTGATGACACGCTGCTCGTAGTCCTCCTTCGTCTCTCCATCATTTTGCTTCGGCACAGTAGGCACCAACAGCTTGTTGGCATCAGCGGAAATCGAGAAGCGGTTATACTCATCAACAGGAATCATCAACGAGGCACCCAGGCGCAGGTTAGCAGGCAGGAAATTCGAACGGTCGTCACCAAAATAGGTAATCTTTGAACCCACATTCTGAATGGTCAGACCCAAGCCTAGCTGACACTCGCGCGGTCCGATGTTGAGGAAGTTCTGATAATAGAATGCCAGGTCGGCAGCAAAGGCAGAGGCCGGCGATGCATCTTCCGTATAATCATAGCGCAGGTCGCTATATAGCCAACGCAGGGCAACACCCATCGAGAATTTCTCGGTAAGCATCAGCGATGCACCAGCATCAAGAGACATCTCGTAAGGTTTCACCGTCATGGCATTCTCCTCGAACGAAGTCATCACTTCACCTAACGAGAAATAGCGTAACGAGCCACTCACCGACAGGTTGTCGCCAATACGATAGTAACCAGCCACATAAGCCAGATCGATATCATTTACCAACTGGCGCAACCATGGGGTATAGTTCAGTGCGACACCCGCGCGGCTGATACAGAACGGATATTTGGCAATGTTCCAATACTGGGAGTTGACATCCGGGTCTGTGGCAGCTCCCACATCACCGAGACCTGCCGCACGAGCATCCGGGGCAATGGTCTGCGAAATCACAGCATGCTCAATGGGATTAAACTGGCTCTTCGTGTCTTGGGCACGCATCGTCAGTCCCATCAGCAGGCATACTGCCATTAACATTATCTTCAGTGTTGTCTTCATATTTCTTTATTTATGCGTTAAAATGATTAGTTTCTTAGCTTTCGAGGCGTAGTTACTACCATCGCTGGCTATCCGCAGCCGATAGAGATAGACACCGGTCTGCAGACGTCGTCCACCATCTACCGTCAAATCCCAGTCAATGGTATAGCTGTTATCTGTCGACACACCATTCTCTGCATGCGACCACAGATGACGACCGGAGATGTCAAACACATCGAGAACCACATCGATGTCGCTACCTGTACGGTCATGCATGATACGGAATGATGTCGTCGTTGTAGCAGGGTTCTTCGTCGATTCCACATCGAAGAACAGCGGTTCCAGACCCTTTACTACGTTGAACGTCAACTCTGCCGTCGACGAGTTATTCAGGATGTCCCAAGCGCGGAACAGCAATTTATGTTCGCCGTACGACAATTCCGGAATGCTATATCCCACCGATCCCTGGGTATAACTGCCGAAGTCATACTGGAAATAGTCGTTCAGCGAATAAGTCTTCGTCATGTCGCCATCAATAATCAGCTGCAGGTCATGACCGATACCGCTTCCTGCAGCATTGATGCCATCCTCGTCATTCAGCTGAGCCACGAAATAGGGCGTCGGATTCACGCTGCCCCCGTTGACAAACGACGAACTATTGAGATAACAGTAAATATTCGGTCCTATTCCATCCTGCTTGATGCCACCCGAACCGCTCATCACCACCTGGTCGCAGATGCCACTGGCCTCCATCGTCTTCTCGTCATTGACGGCATAAAGGTTAAACAATCCGTTGGCATCCGAATAGCTGATGTCCTTAGGTACTGCAAAAGTAAACGAGAACCGTCCGTTTCTTACCAAGTCACTACCGTTGAAGAGCACATTAGGACGATCATAGTAGACAAACGGGTCGCTGGTTTCTGTCGGGTCATTCATCTTACATACCACGCGTTCCAAGGCATCACGTACAATGGCTGTCAGTGTTCCATTGAACGCAGTAGCCTGCTGACCACCGGTATCGGTGACATGTCCAGTGACTGTGACCGTCGACCCGGCATTCAGTGTCTGCGTCCGACCACTCACCAAAGGCTGGTGGTTTATCGAGTCAATCTGAATACCCATCGTCGGTGCTGCCAATCTCATGGCGGGGTCGCCTATCAGCGTGTACTGCAGCTTGTTCTGAGTGCGGTCCGAAGAATAGACAGGGCTTCCGTTGGAATAGCCGACAAGCGTACCCGTCTCTATCAGTTCGTTCTTGGCCCGGCGTACAGCCTCACCAATGGCTTGCAGTCTGCCGTTCTCGTCCTGGCTTAACACCTGACGCGTAAATGCCAGATTCATCAGTCGGTTGTAAGTCTGAAATACGGTGCGTGTCGTGCCAAAGAAGGCCACCGCACCACCCTTCTTATTAAACATCGCTGTTTCACCGATATTCTCTTCCTGTCCGTCGAAGGGCATAATGTCGCACGATGCCGTTACCCATAGCGGCAGTCGTGAAGAGGTATTCTTGAAATCGTCCAGACGGAGCACATATTCGTGGGATATAGCATCAGCACGTCCATGTCCGGAGTAGTTCATGATGAGTGCACCCTGCTGCATCTGCTGCCTAATCAGTCGCGTCACATCAGGATAGCTGTTTCCCGTCGACGAGCTGACACGGTTGTAAGCATCCCACATCACCCGCTTAATCTGATAAGTCGGATAATATTGTTCAATCAGCCTAGCCACACTGTCGGCATCCTGCATGTGGGCGTTCTCGTTACCGTCGTCACCCATCATACAAATCATATTCTGCCAAGCGCCAGCCTGGTTGTTATTCACATAGTTCACGATTTTGTCGACTACCACCTCTGCTTCGTCCGATGTTCGTGCCGAGATACGTCCCACCGCCACATCGGCCTTGGCCAGCAGCATGTTACCACCCTCACCATCATCCAACAAGCAGAAATAGTCGTCTGTCACATAGCAATCGGTAGCACTATACGAGTTCTCACTTTCGTAGCAAAGCAGGAAATCGTCGGGCGAATAGCCATTCCACTCCGCACTTGCCATGCGGTTATCCCACGCTCCGTCGCCCATCAGCAACAAATAGCGCGGCATGTCAGCATCACTTCCCGCACGTTCGTATAGCATTCTCAGGTAGCGGCGATAGGCATTGGCGTCGGGCGTACCACTCGAGAACTCGTTAAACAGCTCGTCGGCAGGAACAATCCGAACCCTCAGACCGTCCTTTTCCTCATGAAAAACCTTCAGCCGTTCAGCCTGCCCCAGCAGTTTCTGCGAGGTAGGAATGATGATGACCATATCTGCAAATCCATCCGCATGGTGGTCCTGATTGGTGATGCCATAGACGTAGTCAGGAACAGGGAAGGTGGCCGACAGTTCTGGAGCGGCAGCTGGTTCAAAAGCATGAATAGAGATGTAGTCCAACCGGACATTCCCCCCTCCTGCATTTGTCGACAGCGTCACCTTGTTCGACGCCTGCAGATTACGGATAGAATCAGTTCTCGAAACAATATTCATATGCTCGTAACCACCATGATTCGCCACATTCAAAACGCCGAAAGGCTCATCATTCACGCTAATAGTAACTGTTGTGGCAGCATCACCCGTCACCACAACGGTCATCAGTCCCTTCTGGCCTGTTCCTTTAGCAGAAACGGTATAAGTATGACTGTCGCCCGCTGCTATCACCGTTGCGTCGTACAAGTTACGCCCTCCATGATACCAGGCATAATTATCCACCTCGTACAGCGTGTTATAGTCGTCAGCTAGCGGATAATAGGCATTCAGGAATTCCTCTTCGCTCATCGTCTTGGCGACACTATCGTTTTCCGTCAGGAAATAACAACCCACATTCGAGTAAGGATTACGAATGCGTTGGTGATTTTCGTTCCACGTGACCGGGCCGACAGCGTAGAACAGACGTTTGCCGCCCACCTCACAGGTCGGCACTTCCTGCAAGTCGTCTGTTGCTGCCAGATAGTCTGCCATCAGCTTTTCAGGCTGCAGGCCACCTCCATAGCCATACACTTTCACCTTATTGATATCGGAGAATCCCGCCTTTCTGATCAGTTCACTCGTCAGCTGATAAATACCCGTCGACGGCACACTGATTTTTGCCCAGCGTCCAGAAGCCAGTACGGAATGAGCGGCATAGTAACCTTCCGCTGTATCCGAAGCACGACGTAAAGAAGGCCGCTTTTCGCCTTTGACTTCAAGCATAAAGCTGACCAGCTTCTGGTATTGTCCGTCGCGGAACACCAACGGAACGAATGACACTGTCAGTTCACCCTGTTTGCGGTCCACGCTGGTTGCTTGCATGATTTCCGGCAGGGCGGGCAGAGGAGCTTTCGTTATCATATGATAACGCCGTACGTCAGCATCACTCATCGGAATGAATTCCGGATAGGTGATGGCCACAGAATAGGTAGAGTCAGCATAATGCGGTCCTAACGCCACATGATGCGTAAATACCGGCAACAACGAATCAATCCTGACTTGCTCGGCAGTCAGGTTGAAGAATCGTTGTGCATGAGCCGTCAGACTCATCAGCAGCATTCCTATACCTATTATTATATATCGTCTCACTTACAATTAAACTCTAATACTTTTCTGTCTTCCAACCACCCTTCCAAATGGTCGTCGATATGGACGGGGCCTACGCCTACAGGAGTTCCTGTATAAAGCAGTTCGCCCGTTTTCAGCGTAAAGAACTGCGAGATGTAGGCTATCAGTTCATCGATTTTGTAGAGCATCTCACTCGTACAGCCCTCCTGCACCGTCTTTCCATTGATGTCCAGGTGGAAGTGTAAGGCTTGCACATCCAGGAATTTCTCCTTGGGAACCCACTCGCCTATCACTGCCGAGCCATCAAAGCCCTTGCAGATTTCCCAGGGGTGTCCCTGCTTGCGGGCCTCACGCTGCCAGTCTCGAGCCGTGAAGTCGATACCCACGGTGACAGCGTCATAATACCGGTGGGCAAAGCGTTCGGGAATGCTCTTGCCCAACCTGCTGATTCGTACCACCAGCTCAGTCTCGTAGTCTACCTGCTCGCTCCAGTCGGGGATGAAGAATGGCTTGTGATCCTTCAACAACGCGGAGTCGGCTTTGGTAAAAATAACAGGACTCTCTGGTTTATATAACGCGCCATCCAGCTCTTTATTGTGTTGGATGTAGTTCATTCCTACAGCAAATATCTTCATTTTCCTTATTTTTTGCTGCAAAGTTACAAAAAATTTCGCAACTTTTTGTAACTTTGCAGCGAAATGAAGAGATTATCATTCATCATTATTCTGCAGACTTTGGTTTTATTGGTCTGTGCACAGCCGAAGGGCGACCCTCGGAGCATCTCCCTCATGGACATTCCCATCGAGGGTCCTCTCGATACCCTTCGCCAGTCGCTATTGGCAGCCCAGTTTGCAGAATGGGGACAATCCGAAGATGGTGAAGATTTCTATTTTCGCGGCAATTTCTACGGATTCCGCTCGAAACTCATGGTCAGCGTAGCGCCAGAAACCAAGATGGTCACGTCGGCCTATGTCACCATTGGTCCGTACAGCACGCAGAAGATGCTAGACAAAAACCTGCAGTATTTCCTTTATAAATTGCAAAAGGATCACGGCACGTTCAGTCAGCGCGACGACAGTTGGTTCTATATCGACGACTTTGGCAGCATCAAGCTCTCAGTTGTCGACAACGACAACGGCTCCCGCGACATCCGTGTGCTTTACCTGCCTTCTGTTGCCTATTACAAAGACGCACTTTCCATGGGACTGCGCGGTGACATACAGGAGGTAGTCACCGAGAATGCCGTTGCCGAGGACCAGTTCATGCACTTTCATGGTAATGGTCAGATAGAGAATCTGGACCTCGTAGACCGTGTCTACAACCGTTATGGTTATCTGCTGCGGGCCCGTATGAAGGAAAAAGAAGGTTTTAGCACCGTAGAATACACCTACGACGACAGTTATCGCCTCATCAAGCGTACGCTGACGAACGAAGAAGCAGGCATCAGCTACGTCAACAGCTATACTTATAACGACCAGGACGAGGTGCTGTCGCAGCATCAGAAGGTTTTCGACAAGAACGGGGAGTGCATCATGACCATCAACATGACTAACAATTACATTACCCGCGACGACAACGGCAACTGGACCAGCAACTCGCTCACGCTCACCTATTGGGAAAAAGGCAGCGCGACACAAAACACCACTGTTCTCCAACGGCGCACACTTTCTTATTGGGAATAGACACGATGGCACAGAAACAGATACAGGAGCAGAAACTCACCCAACAACAGAAGTTGGCCCAGAGCATCACGCAGCAACAATTGTTGCAGGCGCAACTGACTGAGTTGCCCATCACCCAGCTGTTGGAGCGCATCAAGACCGAGATGGACGACAACCCGGCATTGGAGGTGTCGGCTGACGAGAGCCAGGATTTCCCGGAATATCCGGAAAGTCCGGACAATCCGGAATCCACTTCTTCCGACGATTACGAACAGGAGGAGCGCCAGTCGGCTATGGATGCCGCCTTGGAGTCGATTGGTCGCGACGACGAGGATCTGCCCGTCTATCAAGGAGGCCATTCCGGACAAGAGGACCGCGAAGAAATCGTCTACGGACAGACCGAGTCCTTCATCGACCAGCTGAACGAGCAGATGAATATGGCCAACATCACCGAGCGCCAACGCGACATCATGGAATATCTTATCGGTTCGCTGGACGACGACGGGCTGCTCCGCAAGTCACTCGACAACATCAGCGACGAACTGGCCATCTACCATCATGTTGATGCAAGCACTAAGGAGATAGAAGAAGTGCTGCTGTTGCTGCAGGAGTTCGACCCTGCCGGCATTGGAGCCCGTACGCTGCAGGAATGCCTGCTGCTGCAGATTCAGCGCCGCGAACCTTCCCGTCTCAAAGAATTGATGGAGCTGACCATCAGCGAATACTTTGACCTCTTCACCAAGAAGCATTGGCAGCGTCTTCAGCATGTGCTCCACCTGAGCGAACTGCAGGCCGGGACACTCATTGCCGAGCTGCGCAAGCTGAACCCCAAGCCGGGAGCATCCATCAGCGAAACTGTCGGACGCTCGCTCCAGCAAATCACTCCCGACTTCATTGTCGAAACTCACGACGACGGCACCATCACCTTCTCGCTCAACGCTGCTGAGATGCCAGAACTGTGTGTCTCGCCGTCGTTCACCGAGACACTTCAAGAATACCAGGACAGCAAAGAACAGCTTAGCCGCCAGATGTCGGAAGCGCTGGTCTATACCCGGAAAAAGGTGGATGCCGCCCAGATGTTCATCGAAGCCATCAAGATGCGGCGCCACACGCTGACTATTACCATGCGGGCCATTATCCAGTGGCAGCACCGTTTCTTTGAAGATGGCGACGAGGCATCCCTGCGTCCCATGATTCTAAAAGACATTGCCGAGCGTACAGGACTGAATGTCAGCACCATATCGCGTGTCAGCAATTCCAAATATGCACAGACGCGCTGGGGCACCTTCCCCCTGCGCTACTTCTTCAGCGACAGCTATGTGACGGCAGACGGTGAGGAGCTGTCGACCCGGAAGATTAAGGCTGTCCTGCGGGAACTGATTGAAGCAGAAGACAAGCGCAAGCCTTTGAGCGACGATGCGCTGAAAGGACTGCTGGCAGAGAAAGGCTATCCGATAGCCCGTCGTACTGTCACAAAATATCGTGAACAAATGGGAATCCCCGTTGCAAGATTAAGAAAATGAAACGAGAAAAGCAATTCATCCTGGCTGCCCGCATCGTGAGCATGGTGTTCACACCGTTCTATCTGCCCGTCATCGGACTGGTAGTACTCTTTCTGTTCAGCTACCTCAGCATGTTCTCCTGGAATTACAAAATCCAGGTCCTGCTGCTGACCTATCTGTTCACCATTCTGCTCCCCACCCTGCTCATACACCTTTACCGCCGCTATCAGGGCTGGAACCTCATCGAGCTGGGACACCGCGAACGACGCATGGTGCCTTACGTCATCTCCATCGTTTGCTACTTCACCTGCATCTATGTGATGGAGCGTCTCCACATGCCCCATTTCATGGGATCTATTGTGGTGGCGGCCCTGCTGGTACAGATTGTCTGCGCACTCATCAACGTCTGGTGGAAGATTTCCACCCATACTGCCGCTATCGGAGGCGTGGGCGGTGCGCTGTTTGCCTTTGCCTACTATCTGGGCTTCAACCCCGTGTGGTGGCTCTGTCTGGTGTTCCTCGTGGGTGGCGTCATCGGCACCTGTCGAATGATTTTGCGTCAGCACACTCTCGCCCAAGTAGTGGTTGGCTTCTGGGTCGGATTCCTCTGCGCGGCAGTAGCCATCCTATTTTTATAATGTCGGAATAACGGAATAACGAAAAAAAATAAAACATGACACCATTAGTAAGCATCATCATGGGCAGCACGTCTGACCTGCCCGTTATGGAGAAAGCCTGTAAGCAACTCAACGACTTACAGATTCCCTTCGAAGTCAACGCCCTCTCCGCTCACCGCACCCCCGAGGCCGTTGAACAGTTTGCAACCCAGGCCAAAGAGCGCGGGCTGAAAGTCATCATCGCTGCAGCAGGAATGGCTGCTGCCCTACCTGGCGTCATTGCTGCCTCGACGACGCTGCCTGTCATTGGCGTTCCCATCAAGGGCATGCTCGACGGACTCGACGCCATGCTGAGCATCATCCAGATGCCCCCGGGCATTCCCGTCGCTACTGTGGGTGTCAATGGCGCCCAGAATGCCGCTATCTTGGCTGTCGAGATGCTGGCCCTGACGGACGAAGCTATTGCCCAGCGTCTGGCCGACTACAAGGCAGGTCTGAAAGCGAAGATTGAGAAAGCCAATCAAGATTTAGCAGAAGTTAAGTATGAGTACAAGACGAATTAGCAGTGTTGCCCACGTGGGCAACATCGCCATTGGTGGCGACAACCCCATCCGCATTCAGTCGATGGCTACTACCGACACCAACGATACAGAGGCCAGCGTGGCCCAAGCCAAGCGCATCATTGATGCTGGAGGCGAACTGGTACGATTTACAACCCAGGGCACTCGCGAGGCTGAGAACATGAAGAACATCTCGGCCCGTCTGAAAGCTGACGGCTACCAGACACCGCTGGTGGCTGATGTCCACTTCACGGCTCATACGGCAGATGTCGCTGCCCAATACTGCGAGAAGGTTCGCATCAATCCCGGCAACTACGTGGATCCGGGACGTACTTTCAAGCACCTGGAGTATACCGACGAAGAGTATGCCGAGGAACTGAAGAAGATTGAGCGCAAGCTCGTTCCTTTTATCAATATTTGCAAGGAACACCATACCGCTGTCCGCATCGGTGTGAACCACGGGTCACTCTCGGACCGCATCATGAGCCGTTACGGAGATACCCCAGAGGGTATTGTCGAGAGTTGCATGGAGTTCCTGCGCATCTTCCGTCGTGAGCAGTTCGACGATGTGGTCATCAGCATCAAGGCCTCGAACACCGTCGTCATGGTGACTACCGTCCGCCTGCTGGTCAAGGCGATGGACGCTGAGAACATGCACTACCCGTTGCATCTGGGTGTCACAGAGGCTGGCGAGGGTGAAGACGGACGCATCAAGTCGGCAGTGGGTATTGGCGCCCTGCTTACCGAAGGCATTGGCGACACCATCCGCGTGTCGCTCTCGGAAGAGCCCGAATGCGAAATCCCCGTAGCCCGCAAACTGGTGGACCTCATCCCCGAGTGCACTCGCCTTCGTGCCGAAGCTGAAGCCAGCATCAAGGACGATACCATCACCCTCACCATCCCGTCTGTTGCGACTGAGTCGCAACCAACTGGACAAAGCTTGTCCGGTGCTTCGCAGTTCAGCTGCGAAGATGACTGGGAAACCCTCCAACTCAAAGCCGCAATGGCTGTTGGTGCCCTGCTTATCGACCGCAAGGCCACGAAACTGGAGATTCACTGTGGTTCGCGGTTTACCCGCGAACAACTAATCGTCCTTGCCGACGCCATTCTGCAGGCAGCCCGCATCAAATTCACCAAGACGGAGTATATCTCCTGCCCTGGTTGTGGCCGCACGCTTTACAACCTGCAGGAAACCATTGCCCGCATCAAGGCTGCTACCAGCCACTTGGTAGGGCTGAAGATTGGCATCATGGGTTGCATCGTCAACGGTCCTGGCGAGATGGCTGACGCAGACTATGGCTACGTCGGTGCCGGACGCGGAAAGATATCCCTCTACAAGCAGAAAGTCTGCGTTGAGAAGAACATCCCCGAAGAGGAAGCCGTCGAGCGGCTGCTGCAGCTGATAGAGGAAGACACCCCCAACAGAAAGGCTAAGGCTTAAACATTCGTAGGCTTAGGATAAAACATCTTAAGCCTACGGATAAAAGGTTGTTATCCGTAAGGTAAAGTTAAAACTGCGCCAACGGATGATAAAACTGCGTCAATGGATGATAAAACTACGCCAATGGACACAAAAACTGCGTCAATGATTTATAGTTTTTTCTTATAGCAGCGGTGCTTGCGGTGGACGCGGGCTTCCAAATACTGCCACTGCGACAGCACACCCTCGTTGCTTTCCATCTGCGGACCCGTCTCTGCGTATTCAAAGCCGTAGCGCTGGAACCACTGAATCAGGTCGTCGAAAATAATCGAGTTGGCTCCTTTGGCACGGTATTCGGGCAGCACGCCAATCAGCAGCAGGTCGACGACACTGGTCTTGTGCCATTTCAAGGTACGCAGCAAAGGCCACCAGCCAAAGGGCAGCAGTCGTCCGTCACGGGTCTTGCGCAGCGCTGAGGTGAACGAAGGGAAGGTAATGCCGAAACCAACCATCTTATGCTCGGGCGTGTTCCAGTCCTCAACGGCTGTCACCAGATTCAAGTCGGCAATCTTGATGTATTGGTCTACCAACTGGTTAATCTGGTGGTCCGACAGTTCCGAATAGCCGTACAGGTCTTTATACGTGGCGTTGATGATATTAAAGATTTCGTGACCTTTGCCGTCTTCTAACAGCTCCTTGCGGGTAAACTTCCTGACCTGCAGGTTATAACGCTTGCCAATCATGGCGGCAATCTTATGGAACTTGTCGGGCACCCGCTCAGGCACCTTCACCTTGCATTCCATATAGTCGTTGTCCTTTTCGAAGCCACCCAGCTGCTCCATGTGTTGCGGATAATAGGGATAGTTGTAGTTGACATACATCGTGGTATCTTCCTCAAAGCCTTCGAAGAGCATACCCTCGCGATCCATGTCGGTAAAGCCCATCGGACCAATCATCTCCGTCATTCCGCGTTCACGGCCCCACTGCTCTACTGTTTCCAGCAGGGCTCGTGACACTTCCTGGTCGTCTACGAAGTCGAACCAGCCGAAGCGCACCTGCTGATGCTGCCAGCGTTCGTTGGCGCGGCGATTGATAATTGCTGCCACTCGACCCACTGGGCGCCCGTCCTTATAAGCCAGAAAATAGTCCGACTCACAGCATTCAAAGGCTGCATTGCGGTCGCTGCGCAGCGTGTTCATCTCGTCAGAATACAAAAACGGCACCGCCCACTGGCAGTCGCGGTACAGATCATAACGAAACTGCAAGAACTTCTTCAGTCCATTTAGGTCTTCAACCTTTTTTATCTCTATCATGCTGCAAAGGTAATAAAAAAGTGGCAACCCTCCAAGGAGTTGCCACTTTTTTTCGTTATGTTTGTTGTTATGCCATAACAACTTACCTTACTTACTTCTGGAAGAACTTCTTACCACCCTTGATGACTACGCCCTTGTAGCTTGCATCAACCTTCTGACCAGAGAGGTTGTAAACAGCCTCGTTGTCAATCTGAATGGTCTGAACGTTGCTGATGCCAGTAGCACCGTCACGGGTAATCTTGAAGGCATTGAAGTATGTGCTCTTACCAGTTGCGCGGAAGATGTAGAATGTAGTCTGTCCGCAAATACCGTCACCAGCGGCAACTGTATAGGTAGGAGCATCTGTCCAAACCTGTCCATCAGCAGTAGGAACGATGATAGCAGTAGTTGTCTCGCTCGGACGAGTAGCCTCAGCTGCGAAGAACAGACCCAGGTCAGTATCCGTTCTGGTCTGCATACGAGTGCTGATGACGTCGCCAGCCTGCAGAGCCTTGTCCAGAACGACCTTGAAGAAGGTGTTGTTGTTGGTGCACTGGAAGGCAGCCTCACCACCCTGAACCTTAATCATAGCCTTGGCAGCATCCTGTCCGTTGTTAGCGTACATCTTACCACCAGTGATGGTTGCATTGGCAGCAGGAATCTCAGTCTCAGCGCCAGCAGGAGCATCCCATGCCTCAGTAGGAGTAGCAGAGAAGATAGACTTGTCGTCAACGATGGTAGCCTTGTAAGCCTCCTCAGCTTCCTTCAGCTTAGCCAGTTCCTCGTTGTAGAACTGTGTATTGGTCGTAGCAGACTCGAGCATAGCCTGAGCGCTGACAATAGCCTTGCTGAGATTGGTAGCCTCAGTACTGCTTGCAGGATCGGTGTCGCCCAGCAGAGCGATAGCAGCCTCAACCTCCTTAGCCAAGTCGCTGGCAACAGCAGCCAGATCATTGTCAATCCAACGTGGGTCACCAATCTTGGCGAGCAGCTGCGGGCAATATGCCAGCGTGAAATCAGCCTCAGCGGGGTTAACGAGATTCACAACGCCCTCGACATTCTCGGTAACGATGTCAACCTTCTCCTTCGTGCCGTCTTCCTTCTCAACTTCCTTCTGACCAGCCTTCTCAGTCTCAGCAGCAGAGGTATCAGCCAGGCCTTCCTCGCCCTCGAAGTTGAAGCTATTGCCTGAAACAGCCCATGCAGGATTAGCATTTGTCTGACCCTGATTCATGCCAACCACAAACTGACCACTCTTACCGCTATTCACTGCGATACAGTTCTTCAGTTCGAAACTCAGCCAAGTCTGACCTTGCTGACGGTGAGTAATGAGGTTCTTACCACTAGCAATATTATAGAATGTAGAATTCTGGAATGAGAATACCTGTTTCTCCAGACCGGCCTCGGTAGCCTTCTGACCACTCTGTGAAGAGAACAGAGAACCGGTGTTCTTTCCATCGGGACAAGCAATCGTAGAATTCTTGATAACGAAATTGCCTATCACGCCACCACGAGAGGTGTCGAATACGTTGGCATTGCTGGCTATCAGGTTAATCACACTATTATCAACCGTGAAGGTCGGGATGAGATACTTGGTCTGGTTAGCCCAGAACACCTGCTTGGGTACACCCGTAATCGTTACACCCTGAATCATTACGTCGCCCAGTGCGAAGAAGCCCTTTTCGTCAGCATCAACACCAGCCTGCTTCGGCAGCTTGATCAGCGCATCGGTCAGAGCAGAAGCATCAATAGTAGCCGGTTCGCCAGCCTCAACACCGATAAACTTCACGAAGGTCTCGATAGGACTGTTCAAAGTATAGCTTGAACCTGCAGTCAGATAGATGTTCACAGCCTTGGCAGTAGGAGCTTCTGCATAAACAAGAGCAGAAATTTCAGAACCGTCAGCAGCAAAAATATCTACATCGTCAGTTGCAGCAAATGCAGTCAACCAGCGTGGGTCACCAGTCTGGAACTTAGCCTGCTGGGTAGAAGCACCAATGGTAAAGTTGTCATTTGCAGTATCAGCAAATGCGGGATCAGTCGTCAGGATAGTACCACTCTTGTCGTAGCTAGCCTCGCTGGTCGCAGTGCTCTCACCACCATTGAAGTAGGTGTTCTTAGCAAACGTCATCGGGTTATTACCGTTGAAACGGCCACCAGCCAAGCGACGGATGATGTCCTTACCGCAGTTGTACCAGATGTTGTTCTGAATATTGAACTTAGAATAGACCTGACCAGAGATACCATTATAGTTACCCCACTGGCCATCGCTCTTCAACATGTTATAGAACGTATTGTTCAGATAGGTCATGGTCTGGAACTCGGTTTCCTTGTCGTAGCCATAACGATCCAGACGAGCAGAGTTGTTGTAACGGATGAAGTACGTTGCTACAGCGTTATTGCCTTTGAAAGTACTGTTCTTGATAGTCACGTCCTTTGCACCACCAGCCTTGAATGAAACGATAGCCTCGTTTTCAACAGCCTCGGTGTCGAAGTTAATCTTACAGTTGTCAATAGTCAGATTCTCGACACACATCTTCTTGTTGCCGTCATACAACAGCGAACCCTTGACATTCCAGATGGTCAGATCCTTCAGAACGACATTGTCGATGTAGATATAGTCCTTCAACTCAGCAGGAGCACGACGCGGTGCAGCAGCTGCAGCAGCGGTCTTACCGCCAGTCATCAGGATCATCGGAGTAGCACCTACGTTCCAAGCATCAATAGTACCACCGTTACCATTTATCGTCAGGTCGTCAGAAATCTTCAGCGTGCTGTTCAGCTTAACAGTAGCACCCTCTTGCAGATTAATGGTCAGCTTACCAATCTTGGTTCCCAACGGAGCAGCGACACCAATAGCATCGCCAATAGATTCGCCGTCGTTTACTGTGGCTATGATTTCCTCACCAACAGCACCAGCAACCTCGAAGATTTCAACACTCTTACGAACACATGTACAAGCTCCACCGCCAACATTCCACTGGTTGAATACAATACCGAAATTGCCATATTCATTTGGACCAGACTGCAAAGCTTCCTTAAGATCCTTCAAAGTAAACGAATACTTGTTATCGCCTTCGCCTTTTACGTTTAAATTGGCAACCGTAACCTTTCCATCCAGACTTTGAATACTTCCACTTCCCCAACCGACATAACCTTCAGCACCAGTAACAGTGGCAGTAAACACAACCTTAGCATTCTCAGTATAACCTAAGAAAGCAGAAGTGAAGATTTGTCCATACTCATCAAAAGCCAAGGCAGCTCCGGTAGTCTCATATTCAATTGGATTAATCAACTCCAACTTCGTAAAGACAACACCATATCCAGTTGCTATAAAGCCATGATAGTTTTTCAGGTTGGCAACGTCCGTCTCGTTCAATATGACATCATAAGATGTTGCACCTGCTGCCAGATCTAAGCAACCCCATTCATTCAATTCAGCAGCATTGCTGGTCAATAAATCCTGCCCCCACTCTGCAGTAATATACTGGGTTTTGAGCTGGAAATACGTAAAATTCTCGGCATCTTGAGTAAAAGAGATGCGCAAGATGTCACCGACTTGGGCTGAGGCAAAGCCTGTCTGGTCAACCTGTACGCGACCATCCCAAGTCCAAGCTCCTGAAGCGGTACTACCTTCCCAAAGGAGAATCGTTTCCGCATTAACAGTCACACTTCCGAACAAAGACAGAAGCATTACTGTCACAAAAGTAAATAGTTTTTTCATAATTTTTTGTTTTGGTAAATATTATAAAAGATAGTTACTGCGTGCAAAATTAAGGAATTAATCTGAAACTGCCAAATTTTTCCTTAAATCTTTTCTCTTAATGACGATAAATAGTACTTTTGCGGCGAACGTAGATGCCACCCTTTCTGGGTTTTATGACCCGCCGGCCCAGCAAATCGAAGAATGGTTCCTGGTCGGGAGCCGCTCCGTCGCAATGCACCGTCTCTATCCCACTCTCCCCTGGCAGAATGGTATACTGTTCAGAAATCTTCTGGTAGACCATCCTTTTAGCAGAATACTGATAATAGCAGGCCTGCAGCCAATAACGCTGTCCGATGGTCAGTCCGCTGAAACTTACCGTAACCTCCTGCGTATCACCCGCTGGAATCAGCATCTCGAAAGACTCTTCACCCTCAGGGACGCCATCGCCTTTGTAATCCCAAGAGATCTCGCCCGTATTTGGTACATAACGGTTGATAATGAAAGTCAGTGTATCGTCGAAGATTTCCGTATCGTTATTGGTTATAGAAACTGTCGCTTCAAACGTCTGCCCCGAGATGTTATAGTACCTTTCGTCCTGCAGATGGGCCACCACAGGCGTACCGAACGTCAGCTGCGGATCGCGATTCAACTTGATGCGCAAGCTGTCCTCCCAGAACTCTAGCGAGCCGTCGTTCTCGCCACAAAGCTTCAGCGACAGCATACCGCCTTTTTCGGGTTTGATGTGAAGCAATACCTCGTCGCTCTCTCCCGGGTCAATCATCACCCCGGCACCCGTAGTCAACTTGTCGTCCACAAACAGGAAGGCTCTGTTGTAGTAGGCCGTCCCTTGGTTGGTAATGTTGAACCGCAGCGTCATTTCTTTACCTATCCGGCGTTCCCCTTCGTAGTCGAAGGCATCGACCACCAGTCCGCCTTCCGCTGGTGCAGTACCGCCACGGGGATGACCTTCCTCCACCTCCCCCGGTGTCAGACGGGTGACAGCAATTTGTCGGAAGCTATAGCCGTCACGTCCCGCACCGGCTCCCGCACCACCGCCATAAGGGTTACATTCCGAGAGTTTGAAGTAGCCGTCGAAGAATCCGCTCCATCCCCAATTGATATGGAAGAGTCCGTCCTTATAGCCATCGACGATGAAGGCATGTCCGCTCTGTTCCTTGCTGGCATCCTGACGGGCTCCGGAATACATGATAGGGCGTCCGGCCCGCAATTCATCGTAGAGCAGCGAATCCCACTCTGCAGCAGAATAATACACTCGTTGTTCCGTCACCTGGTGTTCATTAAATCCGAAGTATTGCGACAGGTAGCTGCCCCGCGTGACAGTATTAGCTGTCGTCGACATATAAACCATCTGGGCAGCTCGTCCGCAATAGGCCATCAGTCGCGCCACCTCTCCTGCTGCGGCATCTATATCGTCGGAACTGTAGCTGTCGCGCATCAGACTGTAGTTGAACGTGGTGGGAGACAGTCCGTCAACATTCACGGTATAGATTTTACCGCCAGCGCTGAGCTTATAGGAATAAGAAGGAATGTCTGCGGTTTGCTTGTCAGAAGCCCAGTATTTCAGGATCTGTGCCATCGCAGTAGCCACACATCCCGTATTGGGGAACTGGGTGTTAGTAATCGGACTGATGGGGTTCCAGCGGTTGTAGGGTGCCTGCTGGTCCCAATGGGCCTGAACCAGAGGCTCAATGGCAGAATAGTTCGTCGCACTACGATAAGGCGCTGCTTCCCCCCGACGGACGAGTGCCAGCTGTTCTTCATAGCACTGCAGCCAGAACGCCAGCTGGGGCGGCATGTTGGCAGCATCATAACGGCCCGAATCGGAATAACCAAGAATATCATTGTCGCCATCATCGCCAGCTACAATGACGAAACCCTTGTCCGTTTCCACATTATTAAATATATAATAGGCCGGCTGTTCGCCCTCGCCAACAGCAGCCAGTTCCAGGCGGGCTTCCGCGCCCAGCACGGCAGCAGCTTTCTGCTGAGCAGCCCGCCGTCCGGCAGTTTCGCCATTAACAGCAAAGCCAGCATGGCTAACGAAGAGCAAAAGTATCAGGGTCAGGAGTTGTTTCATTGTTATCAGTTTTCAAATGCATTTCTTCTAAAGTCACCGGGTGGCGGAACCAGAGTTCTGCTGCATGAAGCATCAGTCGCTGGCCTTGCTGCCGCGTACCATACAGCTCGTCGCCAACGATGGGGCGCCCCAATCCATCTGGATGTGCACAGTGGATGCGCAACTGATGGGTACGCCCGGTCTGAGGCCACAGCGCCACCACTCGGTCCGACAGGAATTCGTAGTCCGTTACAGCTCGTTTACCGTGTTCCAAGTCAACAATCTGGCGGGGACGGTTCATGGGATCCGGACGCAGCGGAAGGCTAATTCTGCCGTTAGTAGGGGTGGTAGGGATGTTAGGTATATTAGGGGAGAGAACTGCCAGATACTTTTTCCGGATCTGACGCTTGACGAACTGCTCCTGCAGGGCACGATACACATCCTGTGTCTTGGCGACGATGAGCAGTCCACTGGTTCCCATATCGAGCCGATGGACAACCATGCTGTCCGGATAGCGTTCCTGCATGATGGTTTCCACGCTATACTGCCCGATACGGCCTGGCACAGAAAGCAGGCCGGAAGGCTTGTTCACTACTAACAGCCACTCGTCCTCGTAAACAACGGGCAGTTCCATCTGCTGAAGACTGAGTGTTTCCGGATCCGGATCTACGTCGAGTCCTTGCAACATCCACGTCAAAATGGGCTTGCACTTTCCCCTGCAGGCTGGATAGTAGTTCAGATGCTGGCGCAACTCCGTCTTCGTCGCTGCTCCCCACCAGAACTCTGCCATACAGAGAGGCTTCAGGCCCTGCTGATAAGCATATTGCAACAGTTTTGGAGCACAGCAATCGCCCGTACCACCAGGGGGCAGCGGATATTTCTGCAGCAGTTTCGGGCGGTTATAATATTCCTGCCAGATGTCAACAAGGTCCTTCACCTCGCCTCGGGCATTCAGCAGCCGGTACTGGTGAAACAGCCAGGTCTGCAGTTCTTGGGACAGTGCCCTAGTATCACTAGACGGACTAGTATCACTAGTTATACTAGGCCTACTAGAAATACTAGCCAATCTGGAAATTTCCCGCTCAGTAGTCTTAAAATGTCCATCGGGCTGTTGGGCATCATACACGGGTGGCACGAAATACGCCCAGTCGTTCCTTCCAGCCAACAATCCGCTATAAGCCGCTAGGAAAGCATAGTTTTTATTAGGTTGGGTAGGTGTGGTAGGTTGGTTAGGGGCGACCACCAGCACTCCAAACATTTTCCCTTGGTCAGCATCCTCGCGAATCTCGGGGTGGGTGGCAATATACGCCTGCACCTCCTTGGCTGCCAATTGGCACAAGGGGTGCGGCTCGTAGCAGAACGGATAGGTAAACCGCTCCGGACGCTCCAGATGACTCGCTAACGGATGCAAATGTTCCATTCGGGCTCCAAAGTTACAACAAAATTGCCAACTCCATGTGGCAGTTAATAATAAATAAGGTTAAAGCGGCAAAAATTTCATTTTTCAATTCTCAATTCTCGATAATTCTGTGTATCTTTGCAGTCCGAAAGATAACAACATATTCATTTTTAAACAATAGTAAGATTATGATTATTGAACAAATTCACGCAAGAGAGATTCTGGATTCACGTGGTAATCCTACAGTTGAGGTTGAAGTAACTCTGGAGACTGGCGACATGGGTCGTGCCAGCGTTCCCTCTGGTGCTTCTACGGGTGAGAACGAGGCCCTTGAGCTTCGCGACGGTGACAAGAACCGCTACCTCGGTAAGGGTG
>JAEEGH010011436.1_pt1 | contig 20136 bp, 13 predicted proteins | sample 9134181 | NCBI WGS metagenome assembly JAEEGH01 (sample SAMN16246544, study PRJNA631951) | gut metagenome | biome: gut microbiome; feature: rumen; material: DP-attached | host: Bos | place: Iran: Karaj | collected 2018-10 | reverse complement strand
ACCGTTCTTGTACCAGCATTATTGTTCGTTTCCACAAGTTCAAAAATATCGGCCATGGTCTTGTTTTTGAGCGTTGTCGAAGCAGCAGCTGCTCCCGTCAAAGCACCTTCCAAAGTATAAGTCAACTTTTCGTAAGAACCAGAGATTTTGTCACCGTCAAAGACTTCGAACGTACCGACAACAGTACCCTTGGCAGAATTTTCTTTAACAGAATATTCTCTCTTCACAACTGGCGGCGAAGGCGGTTCATTCACGTCAGTGAGGGTCACCGTGATTGTAGCCGTAGCGGAAAGATCACCATCCGTCACAGAAACCTTGAATGTCCATGTCGGCTTGGTTTCAAAATCCAAAGCACTTCCGTCAGAAACATAAAGTTCCTCGCTTGAATTTCTGAACGCAAAAGGAATACCAGAATCAACAACTTTGAATTGCAAACCATCTCCATCAGGATCAGTGGCAACAACATTTCCCACGACCTTTGCACTAGTCCAATCACTGCCATCAGTATTCTTTTCCGGTATTGTAAACGACTGATTTGCAATAACCGGGGGATCGTTTTCGTTCTTAATCTTGACAGTAATCTTGAACTTATTAGAAGTCAACGGGCCATTCACTACAGATGTTTCTGTGGCGGCGTCATCCTTGACCGTCGCATAGACAACATATTCCTTCTTGACGCTGTAATCCAGCACTGCTCCGGACTTCACCTTAATCGTTGCCGTTTGACCTTTACCCGATGGAACTATTTCAAAAACACTATTGAAGGCGGAATAGTCTGTGCTAGTTGCATCCAATGCATAAGTATACTTATCAACATTAATTTCATTGGAAACATCAGAAACCGTAATCGGACCACCCGATACGATATGATCTAATTCATTCACTTGGAAGTTCACATCATCGACAACCGGTTTGTCATTGACGGGAACCACGTTAACAGTTGCAGTGTATTCAACAGAGGTATTGTCACCTGTACCAGAGCCCACAACTTTATACTTGAAAGTCGCATAGCTATCACCAAATTCATTTGCTCTTGGCTGATACGTGAGTTTACCTAAATCTGTAACAGCAATGCTTGCACCCGAAGAAATTGCAGTCCCGTTAAGAGCCAAAGTACCCTTGGTCGGGAGGCTGGTTATAGTCACAGAAGCAAACGTTCTTGTGGAATGCTTGTAATTGAACTCAGTCGATGTAAATGCATGCTTCTCGTCTTCATTGACATTGATGACAAGTGCAGTCGTGACATAAGGCAGTTCATCGGAATCCGTGATGTAAATGTTGAAACCGTTATGCTGCGAATCATAGTTGTCAGTAGAAGGTTTGGCGCCATCAAGATCCGAAATGACCAGCCAGAATTTTTCACCGCTAGTACTTGTTTCGACAAGGCCATCGATTAGAGGCTTGAGGTTGATACTTGCGGTAGGAGTTACATCACCTATAGGAATCGTCAATTGAACAGGGCTATCTGTGCCGCAAATCGGGAACGCATGAGAAGCATCTTTCGGAGCAACATCATCCTTGCTTGCATACTGACCATTGACAGGAGGATCCCTGAATTCAAAGCAGTACTTAAACGTGACAACTTCTTCACCGGCTTTATCCAAACCAATATTGATAGTATGCCAAGTATTGTCTTCCTTGAACGTAGCGCTTTTGTTGCTCAAAACCAACTCAGGAATTTCTACAGGAGGAACAAACTTGAAACCATCGCCTTTAACTTCGTTACCCATTTTCAAGTTTTTCGCTATAAGCTGCCCAGCAAAGCTCATGTTGCAAACAACTTCAAGAGTACCTCCACTTATGATAGTACCGACAAATGGGGCATAGTCAATATTTTGAAGAGTAAAACCTTGTTCGACATAGATAACCAGGTTGCCTTCATAATCACCGCCACTGCAATTATATTTGCTATTAGATTGTTGACCAGGAGCTAAATTACAGCGAGGACCACTTTCTCCGTCATATTGAACCACGATTTGCGGATGGGTCGAGTTTTGACTGATATTGAATTTTTTCGCAAAAATACGCGTTGTACGTCCACCGGCAGGCATCAAGACCAGCAACCGGCTTTCCTGACCAAAGTTGATGTTGTTGAAATACAAATCAGCAGATCCGCTTCGCGCATCGATCGTATAAGTTCCATGGTCAGGCGTATTAAGATCTCTCAAATTCGAAGGCCAACCACCAGCGCTCATGTAAGGAACCGGAATATCCCTATACTGGGGAACATCGGCGCAACTGCCCGAAGTGGTTGTCCCTTGGCACTTGGTGCCACTGGCCTTTCCACTATTTGAAATAGAGCCACCATAGCGGACAGGGCCCGTAGTCAGAGTCATACCTTTGTCATTATTGACACTCCCGCCAACGACAATGGCACCGGCAATTTTAGCGTCATTTCCTGTAGCAGATAAATTACCCGTAGCAGAACCCACCCAGCCATCAGCTTTAGGGAAATTATTGTTGTTACCAAACGAAATTGCCGTCTGGCCCCACATTTTGTAATTGATGAGATAATTCCAATTTCGGGCATCTGTACTTGTATTACCAAACGTCAACGGCGCAAGTCCCTGAGCCATCGACGAAACTGCACCGACCAAAACTAAGGCTGCTGCTTTTAGACTTAACTTGCCTAACCACATATTTTACATGCTCCTTTTCTCTAGCAAATCGTATGCATCCAATTTGCCATTTTTTTCCCCAAACATCCAGGTACTCTTTCTATAAATATAATAATGAACGCAGAAATTTCAAAATGCTTTTTTTTACGAAAAGTAAGAAAAGAGTATTAAAAAAGCGTTTTTTTACGTTTCTTTTTTTTGTAGGCGTATCATGCGTATTATATGTGTGATGCTAATCAAATGCAATCGGAATTGTATGGAGCCTATTGTCAATATTCATACGAGACATAACGGATCCTATCGGCACTTCGTGCCTCCAGGATGACAAGTCGAGGATGACAGGTGGTGGAAGACATAAAAAAGGAGATGCCCGCTCGGAGGCGGGCATGACAGGTTTTACTAAAAGGTTATCAACAATTAATACTTTAGTTATTCACAGGGCGGCGGTAGCCGAACGACTTCAGGAGTTCGTCGCTAGAGCGGATGACAGCATTCCTCTTCTTGTTGGCCTTGACGCTTTCCTCTTCTTCAGGCGACGTCGGGAGATCGCAGCGAAGCTTGGAGGTCATCTTGACTTCGGTCTTGAAGAGATAGGCACCGGTGCCGTAGAGGCGGCCGTCCTTCGTTCTCACGTCGCCGTTCTCGTCGGGCTTCAGTTCGAAGAAGAACTTGAGGAGGCCAGCGTCGTTTACGTAGTCCGGGTCATCAAGGTCGTAATCAAAGGTGTAGTAATCCGCAAACACGCCCGTGTTCGAATACACCCAAACTTTCACCCTGATGGTCGTCCAGTAAAGGTTCATCTTGCTGTAATCCGACTTCATGGACTTCTTGAATTCGTCCGTGCAGTAGTTCTCGACGTATTCGCTGACAGAGACCTTGCGGCTGTTGGCAGCATCCACGCCGTCCAGAGCAACCTGGCCGTCGGAACTGATGATGTCGTCCAGCGTTGCCAGTCCGCCAAGAGCATTCGCGACAGGCACGCGAGCATCAACCGTGAGTGTCGGTCCGAGGTGGCCTTCGAGTCCCGGATACGGTTCTTCGCCAGAGCCGTCCTTCGCCTTGCCCTTGATTCCAACAACAGCTTCGGTTTCGCCCTTCTTCTTGTTGTTGTAGAACGTCACGCCGTACGTTTGGTCCTTCACAGGCGGTTTGGTCTTGTAGAACTTTTCGACAGAGTCGCGGTCCACAAGCGTCACGGGCTTTTCGACGTTGATATCGATGTTCTTCACGTTCTTGACCATGACGTGCACAGAATCGCGAGATTCGTTGCCAGCCTTGTCGCGAAACACACGGACAATCGTTTGTACGCCATTGTCCAGGCCCTGGATTCTAAGCGTATCTTGTTCGACTCCGTTGACGGTCCACTTGACTTCGGCGAAGTTAGCCGTAAGCACGTCGTCTTCGGACGGAGACACAATCTTCACGACCGGTCCCTTCTGGTCGAGCACGATAAACACGGTCTTCTTCGAGGAGTTGCCAAATTTGTTCACATACGTATAGCTGACATTGTAGCCGATGTTGCCTTCGGTGTTCTTTGCAATCTTGCCCTTTTCGTCGAGGTAGTACGAGACTTCGACGGTATTGCCGTTCTTGTCTTCATAGTTGTACGTTACTTTGTAAGAACCAATCACGTCGTCGCCATCGGCGGAGAGCACGGATTCGCTATCGGTGAGTCCGGTGTTCAGCGTTACGCGTTCGCCCGTGGAGGCATCCGCAAAGTACGAAATCGTTACATCCTTGCCGTCAATCTTCGTGGTGTAAGAGACCTCAATAATGGCGAGATCTTTCTTTTGGCCCGAAGCGGTAATCACAGGACGCTTGACGTCCTTACCCTTATTGTCGGTGTAGTAAGAGACCGTCACTTCCTGGCCGTTGACCGTTTCCGTATAAGTGTTCTTCACGTATTCACCGTTTTCAGGAACAGACGAAATGCCAGAAGAGGGCTTCTTGTTGCGGGCAATCTCTGTTTCGGCAATGCTCTTCACTTCCTTGAAGTCCTTGGAGGGCACGGAAACCGTATCGAGTTCCAGCGAGACCGTAAAGCTCTTCGTGACATGCGAGGCCGTATCCGTGACGGTCACCTTGATATCGTTCTTTACTTTATTCACATAAATGGCGGTATCGTTCTTTGTGGCCTTTTCAACGACCGTGTAGATATTCTCAGCAGTGACATTTTCACCATCGGCAGTAACAGTCACAATCGGAGCCGCATTGCTGTAGCAAATTATCACGGTATCGGCACCCGGATCGTTCTTGGTCTTGTCGCGGAACGTCTTGATGACTTCGTTGCAGCCTAGCTTAAGCGAATCGGTGCTGGACTTGGTCTTTTCGTCCTGTTTCCATTCGATCTCCACGATTTCATGGTTCACAAAGATGGTATCGTTCGTATTGAGATAGATAGAATCCGGATCTTCCACGCGCGTGATTTCGACCTCGGACTTTTCATAGACGTCAACCACCTTCACGACAACGTCCTTTGTCGAAGTGAGCTTGCTATCGTCCTTGTCCGTGACACGCACGGTAATCGTATAGAGAGAATCCGCTTCATAGTCAATCGGCTTCATGAGAATGGCATCACCGTTTGGCAAGATCTTGATTACACCACCGTTGTCCGTATTTTCATAGACGTTGTCACGGAATGCCGGGTTCTTATCCGGGTCGTCTTTATCCGTCTTGACCGTACCGAACGGATCGTTCACCAACTGGTGTTCGCTCACGTAAATCGTATCCACGAGGATGGACGCGGCTTCATTCACGTCAATCACGTTGATGGTCACGGTCGTATCGCCGTAAACACCGTTTTCGTCCTTGGCACGGACTCTGACAGTATAGGATTCCTTCGTTTCGTAATCAAGCGGGGTCGCTACAATAAACTTGCCCGTCACGGAATCCAACTTAAATTCATTTGTCGCATTCACTTCCGTCGGACCGTCGAGGATAAAGAACTTAAGATCTGTGCTGGCTCCATCGGTGTTATCGACTTCAAGGGCCTTATTGAAAGGTGTGCCAACGGTATCCGTTTCAGGAACAGTATATACAAGTTCAGTGAATTCATACACGTTCATGAGTGCAACCGTGACGGTTCCCGTAGTCGAAAGCGTAGCATCATCGACATCCTTGATAACAATGTTGAGTTTGTACGTTTTCTCTTCTGTTTCATAGTCGAACCTGCGAGTCGTCGAAAGTTCGCCCGTAGTTTCATCGAGGTAGAAGCCCAAGTCTTCGCAATTCAAGCATTCGAACTTGTTATTGCGGAAGCCCGAAGCCGTATCCAAATCGTCATACGTGAGCGAGCCAATCGGATAGCCCTTCTGGTTTTCGGGGAACGTAAGCGTCGTATCCACAAAGACGGGTTTCTCGTTCACATCTATCAGCTTGATTATTACGGCGGCAGTATCAGTCTGCACAACCTGGCCTGCAACACCAGAAGCATCAGATGCGACAACCTTCATTTCATAGACGCTCTTGGTTTCGTAATCGAGAACAGCACCGGTAGCAACCGTAATAACGCCAGTATTCGGGTCAATGGCAAAAGACTTGGTGGAATCAAGCAACGAGTATGTAATCGTAGCGCCAATCTGCGAAGTTTCCGCATGGATTGCATGATCCATATCGACTTCTGTCGGAGCGACAGAATTTTCGACAACCGTTCCGTTGTATGTCTTGAATTCAAACTTCGGGCCATCATCAACGTCCGTCACCAAGACGGTGATTTCCATTTCATCGTAAAGGTCCGGATAAAGGAGATTGCCATCGGCATCCCTTGTTGCATCCTGAACCCTCAAAGTAAGCTTATATGTACTCTTGATTTCGTAATCGAGAACGACTCCCTTTTTCGTTTTAATGGCACCGCTCTTAGTCACTTCAAAGACATCGGTATCACCGCCAATGGCAGATACAGAATCATTCGTAAAACTGATGTTTTTGATAATATCGCCATTTTTGTTCGTATAGGTATCAACATCCGCAAACTTGACATTTTCGACAGAGAAGTATTCATTTTCGGCAATCGTGATCTCTTTCTTATCGGTGGCGCTATAATCGAAGTACGGTTTTTCGTTGACGTCTCCAATGACAATTTCAAACACCTTGTCATCACAAAGCTGGAATGTCTTGTTGTCGCAAATTTCTACTTCAATTTCATATTTGTCTCCAGAGGCCTTCCACGCTTCGTAATTAAACGCGGATATACCATCTTTCATGGTAACGACACCCGTATTTACATCGATTTCAAACGAATCTTTTGCAGAACCGCCTGTAATGGAGAACGTAACCTTATCCCCGTCAACATCCTCAGCAAGAATTTGACCTGCCGTTACCTTAGTCGCATTTTCAGGAACGATAAGCGGACTCGGCTTTGTGCCAGTAAAGTGAGGAGCATTATTGGTGGCATCAACAAGCTTTACCACAAGTCCTCCATCAAATACGCCGCCCGAAATCGTGGCACCATTCAAATTCATAATCTTGAAAATCATGTACTCGCTGTCTTCAACCACATTATCTTCAAGAACACTAATGTAGAACGATGTCGATGGTTTGCGAGTATCCTTCTTGATAACAACATGCTTCGATTCGCCGTCTTGACAAAACGGCATATAATGTTCATCATTTTTGTTCGTTGGATTAGGCGCCAAATCATCACGCGTTGCAAAGGTTTTTGATCCGTTACTCTTGTAAGCAGCGTATTTGGTTTCTGCATCCGGTAAATTTCCAAAGAATTCAAAGCAATAGTCAAAAGACACTTCGGTATGGGCGGTATCCGTCAAATAGAATTCCATGTCATACCAAATCAAGCCATCTGCTACAGAACCCTTTTCCTTAAAATTATCCTTTGCAAAGACATCGGTCTTGATTTCGGGAGAGTTGAACGGAACATAGTGGAAATCGCCACTAAATTCGGATTCAAACCATAAGCGTTTGCCAGAAATCAACTGTCCAGCGACACTAATATGGTCATTGATTGTAAAATTGCCTGTCGTAATATACGTACCTTGATAATCAGATTGCTTATTACCATTCATCGCAGACCAGTAAATATCTGCATTCGTATAGAACATGAGATTACCGGAATAATTAGAATCAGGAACAACAGTTATTGAAGATACATCAATGGCGCTGCCATCCGATTTCACCCAAGAACTGCCATTCCATTCAGCATCACTATTAACGTATGCAACCTGAATCTTCGTGTCATTTGCGGAAGCTTCAATATTAACACCAGCCTTTGTAAAAATACGAGTCAAGCGGCCAGTTGTCTTTCCATCCGCATTCTGATTTCTAGAAGGCATCAAAATGTAAAGTTTCTTTCCGTAATTGCCTTTAAAACGAATATCCTGAACAAACATATCAAACCAAGTATGTTCATTTTTGATATCATCATCTGTAATAGGCGGAACATGAATAAACTGGACTTCGCCATAGTAGCTTGAAGTCAAATTCACAGCAGGTTCCCATATAATCCCAGTTTCATCGAACTGCGGAACAGTAAGGTCTTTATCAGGTCTTGGGTCATCTTTTGGGCAATCAGCAAAAGGACCATCAAGGTTCACATCAGACGGTTTAGGAAGAGTAGTATTCCAATCTGCAAAGACCATACCCTTCTTTTGTTTAGCACCATTACCACTGTGGGCGTTTTCAATAAAGCGATTCAGAGTCCAAACATAATCGGTAAGTTGAGAGTTTCTATCCGGCATACCAAAATTAATTGAACCTTCAAAGCAGATATTTCCATCATATCTAGCATCAGAGACTTTATACCAATCGGACAAATAAAGGTTTCTCGCATAAATCGACCCCCCAATCAAGGAATCTTGTTTGGCATCGCCCTTTGCAAAAATAATATCACGACCCGAAACTATCGGACCCCCAAGAGTATGACCGTAATCGTTGAAAACAATATCGCCTTTAGCCGTTCCTGTATAGCCACTCGTTTCGGCAATTCTAAAATCATGTTTATTGAAAACAACTTCATTGGTTCCCCAGAGCTTATATTTCAAAAGCCGGTTCCAAAGTTTTTGACCTTCGTTTTCGTCAGTAATACGAACACCGCCGTCCTCGAAGTATAATGGGTCCAACGTGACGACGACGCGATCAACGGCAGGCTCAGTCGTTTGAGCCAAAGCCGACACTGCCAGCCCTAACACGGCAGCAACAGTACTCAAAACTGTTCTCAGAAACATTTTTTCCTTTTTCATAACATACCCCAACTATAAAACAACAATCCCTAAACACCTATTAGTGAATATAGTAATATTTTTTTAACAGTAAAACATTGATTACAAATATTGTACGAAAAAAAGCACAAAAACGAGAACTTTTCGCCCACCTCTGTGTAAATTATCACGTACTTTGTATTATATAGGAACAATTTGTTCCACATGGATTCAAAAAGTCCTTGCAAAAATCGATTTCGGATTCTATATTTCGGGCTCCTAGGCCCTGCGCAATGATTATTTGCGGGCAACTCGCCAGGGCGAAAGCAGCAACGGACTTGCGGATCTTTATGTGCTCAGGTAGCCTAGGATTTTTTATATTGCGCCCGGCCAGGGCGTTTTTTATTTAAAGAATGTCACTGGATTCTTCGCTACGCTCAGAATGACGTTGCATCAATCCACGGCCTACTAACCACAGCTTACTGATATCATGATTCTTTGGACGATTCGACATACAAAGCCTTACAATCCTAACGATGTTTGTTACGGGAGACTGGACTTCGACGTCTCCCCCACGTTCGAAGAAGAATCTGACGGCGCCATCAAGGCTCTTCTGGAGGCCAAAGCCAAGCCCACGCGCTTGTTCTCTAGCCCGCTTATACGTTGCCTAAAACTCGCAGAGAAGGCTTCTGCGGTGACCGGTCTAGCCATCGAGAAAGAACCAGCCATCATCGAGCTCAACTTCGGCACATGGGAAGGTCAAAAGCTGACAGCGGTTCCCCGTTCAGAGATGCACGCCTGGATAAGCAACCTCCGTGGGTACCGGTTCCCCGAAGGCGAGAATTTCTACGACATCGACGAACGCGCAGGGAAGTTCCTCGACACGCTCCCCGACGATGGCGAATTTTTGTGCATCACGCATGCGGGCGTCATTGCCGCTTTGCAGCATTCGCGGTGCGGACTGCCAGACGAGGTCTTCGCTGAAGGAATGTACAGTTACGCGATGGTGACGAAGTTTGAATTTACTCGTAACGAGGACGGAAAGTTCTACGGGACGTTTACGAAGCTGCACGACGGCATACCGATGCCGAAGCTGAAGATGGGCGTTTAGACAGGCTCCAGGATGACTGTGTCGAGGATGACAAGTTCCAGGATGACAACTCATTAAGCTAAAAGTCGAGAGACATGACAGCTTGGGCGCCACCATCGAAATTTGGAACAAGCGCTAAATGCAGCGGACTGTCGAAATCGCTCAAGAGCGCATCAACCGCGGCGTCGGCAATAGAGTATAAATAAATTAACACTCCGCCCCAGATATATGTGTTGCGATTTTTGCGATAATATGTCACGCGCTCGGTGATGCGATCGTATTCTTCGGATCTCGGGTTTTCCTTTTCGACCAAATGTTTACGGTCAAGGTAATAGTTGACCATGTTCTGCGAAGTCGAGACACTCACCGCAGCCCCGAGAAGTCCCATATAAACTAGCCCAGCCTTGCCAAAGTCCCGGTTGAAAATCTGGCCACCGCCCGGCAAAAGAGCCCAAAGCACAGCGGTTTTCATGTCTCGATATTCGGTACTCCTGCGATTATTGTTGTACCAAATGCCAAACGTATCGAACATGCCGTAAAGGTGAATACCAATAAGCCATGCCAGTTCCGCCTTACGCACGTCTTCCTGTTCCATTTTCTTGTCGCTCTGCGCACGAACGCGTTCCAGGAACTCCAATCGTTTGTCGTGATAATACAGAACGCTGTCGCGAGACGATCCATTTTTGCGGGATTCCAAAACTTTTGTTGTAAAATAGAGAACCGAATCCTGGAAGGGGCGTACGCGTTCCAAGAGTCTATCCCGCTGGTAGGACCTATTGAAAAAGATGTCGTATATCAGCAAGCCTTCAATGCCCGTCAAGAATCCACCGCGGACGTAATGCTCCGTGTAATACTGGCCGCCACCGGGGAGCAGGCTAAAGAGCATGGCGTACTTGAGGGAATTGCGCTTTGTCGGTATGTCCCATTCGTTCACGGGGAGCGTATCGATGGCGACAATGCCAGTCTTGCCTTTGACTAGCGGAGTCGTAGAATTTTCAAAATCCACCTCGGGAGGCGCATCCGAATCTGTTTCATCTTCGGCTTCATCGTCGGTTACAGCATCCGACATAACCTCGGCTACCGAGTTCGCGGCGACATCCGCTAGAGAATCTGCAACGGCTGCCGCTTTCGCGCTGGAATCTGTCACAGCCACGCTGCTGTCCGTCTTGACGGTTCCTTGATCCAAGCTATCTGCAAAAACCGATGCCGGCGTCTCCGCAAAAAGAGACGCGCACATCACCAGAAGTGCAATTATGATAGATTTTGGAGTCATTTGCGGCGAATATAGAAAAAGATTATACGAATGGTGCAAAAGCGGAGATTCGCAAAGGCTGGAATTTATTTAATTTTGCGTCACATGATGGAGATTCCCGGTCGGAGCCGGGAATGACAATTTTTTAAAATTTTATAAAAATGTCTATTTTTGACACTTAATGTTTTTAACTTATGGGTGTAATGATGAACGAAACAATCAATATCGAACACGAGATTCACGAGCTGGCCTTGAAAATCAAGGAAGAACTGATCAAGCGCGGCGAGATGATGGCAACGGCGGAATCCTGCACGGGCGGGCTTATCGCATCGAGCATCGTCAACGAGCCGGGTTCCTCCGCGATTTTGAAGGGTGGAATTGTCGCCTACCAGAACGAAGTCAAGCACGAGATGCTGGGTGTAAGCGACGAGATTCTCGCGAAATACGGTGCCGTGAGCGAACAGACCGTAAAGGCCATGGCCGAAGGCGCCCGCAAAATATTCAAGTGCGAATGGGCGGTCGCCACGTCGGGAATAGCGGGGCCAACAGGCGCCGTTCCGGGAAAACCGGTCGGTACAGTATGGATGTGTGTCGCCAATAGTTTGCAAAATGAAGCATTTTGCGAAATTTTTGCAGGAAATCGAGGACAAATCCGTGAAAAAAGCGTGTATAAGATAATGAGCAAGCTACTTTTTTTGCTAAATAGCCAAAAAAGCACTTGCACAAAAGTTCACTAATTAGTATATTAACAAAAAACAAAGAAAAAAACGGAGTCAAAAATGGCCAAAAAAGCAACAACACCCACTAGCAACCTTTCCAGCGAAAAAGCAAAAGCCGTCGAAGCCGCAATCGCCCAAATCGAAAAGAATTACGGTAAAGGTTCCATCATGGCCCTCGGTCAACAACCAGTCGAAGACATCCCGGTCATCCCGACGGGCTGCATCCAGCTGGACATGGCACTCGGCGTAGGCGGGTTCCCCCGCGGACGCATCATCGAAATTTACGGACCGGAATCTTCCGGCAAGACAACGCTTGCTCTGCACGCGATTGCCGAAGCTCAGAAGCTTGGCGGCGTGGCAGCATTCATCGACGCGGAACACGCATTTGACGCGGTCTATGCCCGCAAGCTCGGCGTCGATATCGAATCGCTCCTCGTCTCGCAGCCCGACACCGGCGAACAGGCATTGGACATTGCCGAAACGCTCGTGCGTTCTGGCGCCATCGACATCATCGTCGTGGACTCCGTGGCAGCGCTCGTTCCGCAAGCCGAAATCAACGGCGAAATGGGTGATAACCACGTGGGCCTGCAGGCTCGCCTTATGTCGCAGGCGCTCCGCAAGCTCACCGGCATCCTCTCCAAGTCGAACACCTGCATGCTGTTCATCAACCAGCTCCGCATGAAGATTGGCGTGATGTTCGGCAACCCGGAAACGACGACTGGCGGTAACGCCCTCAAGTTCTACGCCACGCAGCGTATCGACATCCGTCGTATCGCCGCCATCAAGAACGGCGAAGAAGTCATCGGCAACCGCACCCGCGTGAAGATTGTGAAGAACAAGGTCGCCGCCCCGTTCACCCAGTGCGAATTCGACATTCTGTACGGCGCAGGCATTTCCCGCGAAGCGTCCATCCTCGACCTAGCCAGCGAACTGGACATCATCCAGAAGAGCGGCTCCTGGTTCAGCTACAACAACGAACGCATCGGCCAAGGCCGCGAGAACACTCGCCTGTTCTTGAAGGACAACGTAGAACTCTGCAACGAAATCGAACAAAAGATTCGCGAAAGCATGAAGGACGTGGAGCTCTTCAAGCTGGGCGAAAACGATTCTGTCGATATCGGTGACGACGGAGATGGCGAAGGCTTGTCAGAAGAAGGCTAATATCGAATTTTCTTCCTGAAAAAACATAAACCCTGGTTCTTCCTTTTCTAGCCATTTGGGAAGCGCCGGGGTTTTCTTTTTATGCTTGCGTTACAGAACTTTAACCATAAAAAATAACGGATATGTCATAAATTTATCTATATTCGAAATATATGATTCGAGACATAAAATTAACAGCATTTGTCATCTGCATTGCAGCCGTTTCACTAATGGCGCAAAAAGTTTGCCCCCATCTTTTAACGAATGCATCCATGATCGTAAACATTGAAGGCCGGTTCGTCAACGAACAGAAAAACAGGACCAGCGCTTCTATCGAATGGAGACACCACAACGAAAAGCTCGACACGTTTTTTGTAAACCTTTACGACAGCCCTTCGTTCACGTTCATTACAGCAGGGCACTACCGTTACATGCTTATCGGGGATTCAAAAGCCAAACGCCAGCTCGGTTTACACCACCTCAAAGAGAAAATCGGAAAAACGCCTTTAAGACTCGACGACCTAGAACTTTTGGCGAACGGCTACTTCAAATGTCCCGACTCGACAAGGCTAGACCAGAATCCCAACATTTTTGCGACCGCAGCATCCAACATGTGGTGGAGCATCGTCGTCGATTCGCTCCCCAATCCTGAAAAGGCCGTTATGCACGGAGCCTCCAAGAACCGTTATTTCACAATCTCGAACTGGAAATCCTACGCGGGAGAGCTCCTCCCTACACTCGTAAATGTCGCTAGCGGCGACTACGGCGGAAATCTCTGGATTCGCTCGGCCTACCCGGCGCACGCCCTGGAGGCGGACCCGCTACGCAAGTCGGAGAAACCGAAGATTCTCTTCCCTGTTCCCAAGCTATTCGGAAAAATTACTGCTATGGAAGGGGAAAGAAAAATACCCCTTATACTCAAGCTGAATAAGCAGCTGCTGAGCGAATGACCCGTTATAGAAGCGCTTCTTATCACGGCTCCACATACCGCCCTTGACGATAAAATTGCGAAGGCCGCTCCTCCACGAGATGTGTGCACCAAGGAGCATTTTTCTATAACTAAGCGATTCCTTTCTGACGCTACCGCCACTGCGTAATAGACCGGTCTTAAGATACAGCCCATCATAAACGATGGCCACATTTTCGCTCACCGGAACGCGCCCGAAACTTTGAATTTCGACGATGTAGTCACGGCTGAACACGGGAATATTGCGCTCGTAATCGTAGCTTTTGCCCTCGAAATCAGTGCTGATGTCTGTGAGCACGTAGTGAGCGCCAATGCCTATGACGCTTCCCCGCGGGAAGGTGTAGCTAAAATCCAGGCTCAAGTCGAACAACTGGGCGTAGTCGAAATCGGAATGCCCAACATTGTCCAGGATATAGTCGGAATTCCACGATTCAGCAATGTGGCCGCCGCCCTTGACATCGGCATTGACCATTTCCAAATTCGACTTGAAATAGAAGTAGCTTTCATAGACGACGCCGAATTCTATTTGCGGGTTTATCTTGAACGGCCTAAGCCCAAACCCAGCGCGAAAACCGCCGTAAAACGGGGACAAATCAATGGAGGCGTCCATCTTGAGGTACGACGAAGCAACACCAATCGGGTCGCCATAATTCAAAGGAGACAGAGGTTCGAGCCAAGTATAGCGCATGCCCACGTTCGCCTGCGGCACCCACTGCCCCCAGACAACCGGAGTGTTCACCATACCGCCCCAAGAAAGGTTCGGTCCATAGCGGAGTCCTACCAGGTTGGACTGGTCAAAGTCAATCGCACCGAAACACAGGGAGCCCAAAAGAGCTACATTAAGTAAAATAATTTTAAACAAAGCATCAATCTTATTCATTTCAGTGTAAAATCTAAAAATTATTTAGCTACTTGCACAATAAATTCTTATTTTGTGGTCATCAAATACAAGGAGATCCAATGAAATTTTCCCATCTGTGCATAATTTCTTTTGGTGCCCTCATGCTGTTTGGATGTACGAACAACAAGTATTCCTCTCCGGTGCTGATTGAACGCGGCGTCGGCCAGAACGAATACGAACGCGAGTACTTCATATCCAAGGAAAGCATGGGCATCGACAAGCACTTGCAGAACACATTCAAGCAAGGCTACGTCGAAGAAGGCATGACAACCGACATGGTGAACCTTCTGTGGGGTCCTCCCGATCACGAAACGGCCGACGGCCTGATCTGGGAATACAACACCGCTGAAGGAAAGCTCATCACGCGTCTCTTCTGGAAGTATCCGGAACAGGCTCGTTTGAAAGGCTACGAAGGCGAAAAAGTCCTCGACAAGATCGAAGGCGACCGCTATGGTGGATCTCCTCCGCCGACTTCCAGCCGTTCGAGCAACTACGACCACTAGTTTCTTGATCTAGGTAACAGGCTTTAGCACTGCTCCCCTTGGTTTAAACGCCGAGGGGATTTTTTTATGTATTCGGTTTTAGGGGTTAGGATGACAAATCATGTTGCAGGGATGACGAATCCCACAAAAATTTTCTACATTTACGCGCGTTAAATTTTAAAACAACTCAAGGAGTTAATTATGCGTCAGTATATCATTGCTGGTAACTGGAAGATGAACAAGACGGTGAGCGAATCCGTTCAGCTCGCCAAGGATATCGTGGAAGCTGTCAAGGACGTGAAGAAGACCGAAGTGGTCATTGCCCCGACTTACCTCGCCGCTGCTAAGGTTGCAGACGTCGTGAAGGGCACGAACGTGAAGCTCGCCATCCAGGACATCCACTGGAAGGACCAGGGCGCATACACTGGTAAGGTTTCTGTGGACATGGTCAAGGAAATCGGTGCCGAATACATCATCATCGGTCACTCCGAACAGCGCCAGTACTTCCACGAAACTGAAGAAACCGTGAACCTCAAGGTCAAGAAGACCCTCGAAGCCGGCCTCAAGCCGATCATCTGCATTGGCGAAACTCTCGACCAGCGCCAGAGCGGCATCTTGAAGGAAGTCATCGGTCTCCAGGTCAAGGGCGCATTCAAGGACGTTTCTGCTGAAGACGCTGCCAAGTGCGTTCTCGCTTACGAACCAGTTTGGGCAATCGGCACCGGCGTTACCGCTACCGACGAACAGGCTGAAGAAACTCAGGCCTACGTCCGCTCCGTTGTCAAGGAAATCTACGGCGAAGCTGTTGCTGAAGGCATGCGCATCCAGTACGGTGGCTCCATGAAGGGTGCCAACGCTGCCGGCCTCCTCGCTCAGAAGGACATCGACGGTGGTCTTATCGGTGGTGCAGGCCTCAAGGCTAACACCTTCAAGGAAATCATCGACGCTGCAGAAGCCAAGTAACATTTAACGAAAGGAACGTCACAAATGGCAACTCTCTTTTGGGTATTGATCGTCCTCCACGTGTTTCTCTGCCTTTTCCTCTCCCTCCTCGTTCTCGTGCAGAACGACAAGATGGGCGGCCTGGCAGGGCTCGGTGGCATGACTTCGCAATCAGCATTCTCCACCGCCGGCGCAGCGACCTTCATCCAGAAGTTGACCCGTGTCGTTGCTGTGATTTTCTTCATCGTGGTTTTCGCTCTCGGCCTCATCACAGCCAAGCAGGATCAGGTTGTTGAAGAATCCGCCATGCAGAAGGCCACTCGCGAAAGCGCTGCCGAACAGGCTCCGGAAGTTCCGGCCCTCCCGGCAACGTTCAACGCTCCGGTGACTGAAGCTCCGGTTGCACCGGCTGCCGAAGTCAAGGCTGACGCCGCTCCCGCTGCAGAAGCTCCGGCCGCACCTGCAACCGAAATGAAGGCAGAAACACCTGCTGCTGAAGCAGCCGCTCCGGCCCCGGCTGAAGCACCGAAAGCTAAGAAAGGCAAGAAAGCTGCAAAGTAAAAGTTTAGGTCGCTCGCTAATTCGAGCTACCTGACCGCATTCAGAAGTCCGCCCTTAACAGGGCGGATTTTTTATACAAATTAAATAATTCGTTTTAAACCATTTCATGATTGGTATTGGCACCCATTTGAGGTAAGGGTTGCTAAATTTCAAGTGAAAATTAGAGGTTTATATGCAGAATACACTTGTTTCTCCGGTTGGAATTTTGGGCTTTGGCGTTGAGGGTCAAAGCACGTTGCGTTACCTATTCCGCGAAGGCGTCAAAGACATTGTCGTTATGGACAAAAATCCGGTGACGTTGCCGGATGTGCCCGCAGGCGTGAACGTCAAGGTTTGCAGTGGCGAAAACTACATGGACGGACTCAAGGACTGCGTGACAGTCGTGCGTTCGGCAGGAGTTTATCCGATGAGCAAGGAACTGTTCCAGTTCCAGATGAACGGCGGGCTCATGACGAGCCAGATACAGCTCTTTTTAGAACAAACTCAATCGAAAGCAACAGTGGGCGTCACGGGAACACTCGGCAAGGGCTCTACAGTGAGCATGATTAGCCACATTTTGGACAAGTGCGGCAAGGCGAACGCCATTGGCGGAAACTTCGGCGTACCGGCACTGGACTTACTCGAAGACGAAACTCCGGAACGCATCAGCATCTTGGAACTGTCGAGTTTCCAGTTGATGACTTTGTCCGTATCGCCGGACGTGGGTGTTGTTCTGCGAGTTTCGACGGAACATTTGGACTGGCACAAAACGGTCGAAGAATACCGCGACGCCAAGGCGAACTTGGTCCGTTGGCAAAAGCGTGAAGGCACGTGCGTTTATCTGAAAGACGCCGAACCGACCGCCAAGATTGCTAGCGAAAGCCCCGCCAAGACAAAGTATGCCGTAAGCCTTGCCGATGGGGCTAGCGCCGGTAACGGAGATGCCGTGATTGACGGCGCGACGCTTACGATTGACGGTTTGACGCTCGACCTTGCCGACTGCAAGGTGCGCGGCATTTACCAGCTCGAAAACATGGCTGCGGCAGCACTCGCCTGCAAGGCGTTGGGCGTGCGCATTACCGATGCGTTCGAAGCGCTCAAGAGTTACGAAACTCTCCCCTACCGCATGGAATTCAAGGGCGAAAAGAACGGCATCGAATTTTATAACGACAGCTACGCCACACGCCCGGACGCAACGATTGCGGCAACCGGCAGCATGAAGCGCCCGTTTGCTTTGATTCTCGGAGGCTCCGAAAAGAACGCCGATTTCACGGAACTTTCGGAGATTCTCGTGAAAGAGCGCCCGAACTTGAAGCGCGTTGCACTGATCGGTGCCACTGCCGAACGCATGCTCGCCGATTTGAAAAAGGCTGGCGTAGATGAAGCGGGAATCAAGACTGCCATCTTCCCCACGCTCGAAGAAGCGTTTGCGGATAGCCTCAACATCGGCGAAGGCGGAACAGTCATCATGAGCCCCGCATGCGCAAGTTTCGGCCTGTTCAAGAACTATAAAGTCCGCGGACAAGTGTTTGATAAGCTTGTTGAATGTATTTAAGGGAATAGGAGATTCCCACCTAAAGGTGGCCATGCGCACTAAAGAGCAAAGCTCTAAGTGCTGTCCGCCCGCTCGTCGGCGGGAATGACATCCATCGGTATGTGCTACACATAAAAAAATAAAAAAAATGTGCGCAGCCCCCTTTACAAGCGGAACGATTTAAACTATATTTGTTGCCGTTCCGCTAAGGACCACGCGGTCGTGGTGGAATTGGTAGACACGCTAGCTTGAGGTGCTAGTGGGAGCAATCTCATGACAGTTCAAGTCTGTCCGACCGCAGAAAAAGACTCAGTGAAAACTGAGTCTTTTTTATTTGTACTCACGCCCTCCCCTTCTATCCCATAAAATTCTACATTTGCAGACATGAAGACTTTCGAACTTTTAAAAACGTCCAAAAAGTCCAAGGCACGCCTCGGGATTGTCCATACCGACCACGGCGACATCCATACGCCGATTTTTATGCCGGTAGGCACCGAAGCAACCGTCAAGGCGGTGACGCCTGCGCAACTGCATGATATCAAGGCGGAGATTATTCTCGCGAATACGTACCACTTGTACTTGCGCCCGACAACGCCAAAGATTGCTGCCGCCGGCGGCATCCACAAGTTCATGAGCTGGGACGGCCCGGTGCTTACGGACAGCGGTGGATTCCAGGTGTGGAGTTTGAAAGACCTTCGCAAGATTAAGCCCGAAGGCGTGGAATTCCGAAGCATTTTGGATGGTTCCAAGCACTTTTTTAGCCCGGCAAGCGTAATGAACGCCCAGCGCGAAATCGGCGCGGACATCATCATGGCGCTCGACGAATGCACGCCGTACCCAAGCACGGTCAAAGAAGCGGAACACAGTTTGAATTACACGCTCCGCTGGACTGCAGAAGCGATGGAATGGCTCAAGGAACACCCGCCGATTCACGGTTACAACCAGCAGTTCTTTGGCATTATCCAAGGCGGGATGCACACGCACTTGCGCAAACAGGCGATTGAACGCATCGCGGAACTCGGCCCCGATGGCTACGCCATGGGCGGACTTTCCGTCGGCGAACCGACCGAGACGATGTACGAGATTGCTGATTTCTGCACGGAATACTTGCCCGCGGATCACCCGCGCTATGTGATGGGCGTCGGAACGCCGTGGAATTTGCTTGAATTGATTGGCCGCGGTGTGGACATGTTCGACTGCGTAATGCCTACACGTAACGCCCGTAACGGCATGCTCTTCACGAGCGAAGGCGTGCTCCGCTACAAAGCTGCCCGCCACGCCGAAGAATACGACAAGCCCGTCGATCCGAATTGCGACTGCTACTGCTGCCGCAACTTCAGCCGCGCCTACTTGCGTCACCTGCACCATGCCGGCGAATCGCTCGGCTACACGCTCGCGAGCATCCACAATCTGCACTTCTACCTGCATTTGATGCAAGAAGCCAAGGACCACCTCGCCGACGATACATTCGAGGAATGGGCAAAAGCCAAGTGCGAAGTGCTACAACGCAACCTTGAATAGTATTTTGCATTGGGAAAAGAAGGGGGGCTTAGCGAAGCCTTTCCTTGTCATATATACACAAAAACGCCCCGGACATTCGCCCGGGGCATTTTGATGGTTACTTAAGCGCCCAGCGGGGCGCATCAGTCTTTACTTGATGGAAATGCGAGCAGTCTTGCTTGCACCATTCATCATAACACGCACGACATAGTTACCCGTGCTCACGTTCTTGAGAGAGAACTGGTGTGCACCGGCAGTCACGTTTTCGTTGAAGCTTTCAACAACGTGGCCCATCATGT
>JAEEGH010011432.1_pt1 | contig 20140 bp, 17 predicted proteins | sample 9134181 | NCBI WGS metagenome assembly JAEEGH01 (sample SAMN16246544, study PRJNA631951) | gut metagenome | biome: gut microbiome; feature: rumen; material: DP-attached | host: Bos | place: Iran: Karaj | collected 2018-10 | reverse complement strand
TGCCTATTTTTGCCTTGTAGGTCGGGGCGGTTCGCGGATTTAATCCGTGTGGCCGTACCCGTTCTCGTCTGGCGGCTGTCGGAAGGTTTTTCCGGGTCGTCGATGGCGTGTTGTAAAGATACCAAAATCTGTAAATTAGGGCAAGGGGGACAAAAACACCTATGTAAACTTAATTTACAAGACAAATTCACTTTATATATATAGATTTGCTTTGTATGAAATCGATTTCTTTGAAGATTGCCTCGGCTCTAGCCTTGACCGTTTCTTTTGCTTTTGCCGATGATTTTGAAGATGCACTTGCCTCGGTGGATTCAGCCGAAGCGGCCAATATGCCGGGCATGTACGATATCAATCATTTCGAATACATGGACTGCTGGATTGAACCCGCAACAAACATCGTCCCTAGGGAAAGGAACCGTATCGGTGCCATCCGTGACGAGGCTAAAGTGTGCGGCTGTTATACAGTCCGTGAAAAGGGTGGTTTTGGTTGGCGAGCAAATGATGAAGGGAAAAAGATCGTCCAGGTTTGGAATCTCCCGAAACCGCGTCTTTTGACATGTCCCAAAGGTATGACCTGTTCCGAAGAATTCTTCATTGAACAGTGCGTAGACCATATCAAGCAGTCTGTTCCGATGCTTGCGGACTATGCGAAAGGTGGCGCTCTGGAAGGTGCAATCGCACTTGCCTTTGAAGATGGTTCCAAGACTCCGTTTGGCGAATATGTCGAAGCCAACAAGTCCGCGGCAGATTCCATTAACTGCTTTATCAACGTCCATAACAGACCCGACGCCACTCTTGAAAGCGACATGCGCAACCCGTATCTGTTCCACCTTTCGGGGATGCCCCGCAAGTTGATTCCGAGCGCTGCAGGTCGCTTTACGGATTATAGTGACGTCCGTTGCCTGAACAAGGGACTCCTGACCGGTTTTGCCACCAACGGCTATGTTGAAAATGTGCGTCATGTCGATGCGAACGGCCTTCTTTACGGCGAAGAAATCGGCTACATGAACGACCCGACCTATCCCAAGAAGCAAGGCCCCGAATGGGGAGGAATCCTCTGGAAGTCCAACTACAGAATGGGCATGCGCGAAGGAATCTCCACGTTCTACCGTTCTAGCGTCCTCGACCAAAAGGTTTACGGCAGGGGAGACAGCACCTATTACTTTAAGTTCCTGGAAGTGCCCTATACGCAGGGGTACGTAAATGGAACGGTCCGTATGTTCTCGGACAAGGGTTTCGTCATGGCCGACATTCCCTACAAGCGTAACGCCCTGCACGGCCGTATGACGGTCTACAATCCGTTCAAGAAAAAGCCGGTAACGCTGACCTTTAACGCGAACAGTCTCGAAGGCTTTGTCGACTTTGGTGAATTCGGTGGTGTATTCCACAAGGGTCTTCCGAACGGTCTTGTGACCTTCTGGACCGTGAAGGATACCTGCTACCAGTGGATGCCCGGCGAATCCGTTTGCTACTCCGAACGCATTACGAAAAAACAGTGGGGAACCTACCAGATGGGTATGTTCCAGGGCCAAATGGAATGCGCTGACGGTCAAAAGGGTGGCAAGGACTTAATCTGCCCCGACCTGGACTCCGCAGCAGTCAAGAAGATTGCAATCAACGCCGATATCGCGGTTAAGGAAAAGGAACGCGCCAAGGCTGCAGAGGCTATGAAGGATGCCGAAGAAGACCTAGCGAAAACACAGGCCGCAGCGGATTCCGCCGTGGCAAGTTCGACCGATACAACATCGACGGCCCCCAAGAAGGACGATGACGAAATTGCCCAAGCCATCGAAAGGGGCAAGAAGGCTCTCGCTGCGAAGCTTGAAGCGCAGAAGGCTTTGCAGGAAGCCGAAAAAGCTCTAGCCGAGGCAAAGAAGGCAGAACGCGAAGCAGAAAAGGCCGAAAGGGAAGCCCTGAAGGCAGAACGCCTAGCTAAAAAGGCTGAAAAGGCTCGTCTCGCCAGGGAACAACGTGAAGCCAAGGCAAAAGAGAAGAGAGAGAAAAAAGCCAAAGAAAAAAAGGCGAAGTCCAAGAAAAAGACAAAGAACTAAATCGAATTTCGGACCGCATCAAAGCGGTCCTTTTCTTATATAGCGAACAACGAAAAGAGCGAACTCCAAAAGGTCGGTCTGTCGTTGTTCGCCTTTCGCTCCGATAACAGGCTACAGGTCTGTTACCTTCGCTCGGCATTTTTTATAAAAAATTTTCTTCATACACTTGCTTTTTTGAGCAGTTGTGTTTATATTTATAGTGAACAAAGGTGCAACTAAACAAAAAGGCAATTATGGATGTGCAGGAGAAATTGAAAATTCTTGCCGCGGCGGCCAAGTACGATGTGTCGTGTTCTTCTAGCGGGTCAAAGCGACAAGTCCCTCAAGGTGGACTCGGAAGCGCTTGCAGCGCAGGAATTTGCCACACCTGGTCTTCCGACGGGCGGTGTATTTCGCTTTTAAAGGTGCTTTTGAGCAACGCCTGCAAATATGATTGCGCCTATTGCATCAACCGACGTAGCAACGACATTCCTCGCGCCACATTCACTCCCAAGGAGCTGATTGAACTGACACTTGAGTTTTACCGTCGCAACTATATCGAAGGATTGTTCTTAAGTTCTGCCGTGGTGGGATCCCCAGACCGCACGATGGAAATGCTTGTACAGATTGCAAAGGAACTTCGTACCATCCATAAGTTCGGCGGATATATCCACCTTAAGGCGATTCCTGGCGCATCGAGTGAACTCCTGTACCAGGCGGGGCTTTATGCGGACCGTAGCAGCGTGAATATCGAAATACCGACCGATCGGGCGTTGCAATATCTCGCTCCCGAAAAAAACCACGCCTCCATATACAAGCCTATGAATTTCCTTGCCGAACGCAAGCTGGAATACAAGACGGAACATTCCCGTTATTCGCCCAGATTCTTGCCTGCGGGACAAAGCACCCAGATGATTGTTGGGGCGGCGGGGGAGACGGACTTGCAGATCTTGACTCTTTCAAACGGGTTTTATAAGCAACAGCAGATGAAACGCGTCTATTTTTCGGGCTATGTACCGTTAAATGCCGACAAACGACTTCCTGCGCTCACGACAAAGCCTCCGTTAGTTCGAGAACATCGTCTTTACCAGGCAGACTGGCTCATGCGATTCTACAAGTTCGGCTACGACGAAATCGTGGATAGCGCTCACCCAAACCTAGATTTGGAACTAGACCCTAAAGTCGCTTGGGCGCTAAGGCATCCCGAGTTTTTCCCTATTGACATCCAGACAGCCGATTACGAGATGCTGCTTCGGGTTCCTGGAATCGGAGTTAAGTCGGCCCAGCTGATCGTATCTGGACGACGGTTCTCCAAGATTCGTCTAGAACAGATGAAAAAGATGGGGGTGGTCCTGAAGCGTGCGCAATATTTCATCTACCATCCCGACACTCCGGCCAGCCTACGTCGACTGTATCCTGAAATGGTGCGCCCCTTGCTTTTGCCAAAGCCGAAACCTCTCCAGCTAGATTTGTTCCAGCCCACAGAAACTCTCGCACTCCCCGCCGCTGGATAATGCTCATCTTTGGATCCCGTCAGTCACTCCGTCCCCTTAATTCTCTATGCTTTCCATTTCATACGATTCAACATTCAACGGATTCCTAAGCGTCGTCTTTGAAATCTACCGCCAACATCTGGATGTCGGTGAAATTCATCCAGACCGCAGCGATTCTCCCTGCAACCTCTTTATGCAGCCGTTCCGAATCGAGACTTCGGAAGAGTCCGCCCAGAGACTTAAGCGGGCCATATCGAACCAGGCGAGCCCAGAAATCCTTTCGACGCTTGATGCCGCATTCCGCTCCGAAGAAGACGGAATCGAGATGAAAATTCTTGCATACCTCCGCAAGATGTTTCTTGGGACCGATCCCACTTACGCGAAAAATCCCACCTCCGACGAGATGCTTCCTATTTTCATGACAGCCCGCTCCGTCAGGCGTGAAGTCGGAGGCATGCTCGGCATGGTCCGTTTCAACCGTATGCCGGATGGCACCTATTTCTCGGAAATTGAGCCTAAATATGACATTCTCGAACTGCTGATTGGGCATTTCAGGGGAAGATTTGCTAACGAACGGTGGGTCATTTACGATTCCAAGCGTGGCTTTGGCGTCTACTATGACGGAAAGAACCCCGTCGAAATGTCCATCCCAAATATACGGCAGGTCTCGGCGATGAACTCGTCCGACAATTTTGTTCAATTGTGGCAGGATTACTACAAGTCCATCGCCATCAAGGAACGCGAAAATCCAAAACTTATGAAACAATGCCTCCCGGTTCGATACTGGAAACACCTCCCTGAAAGGCAGGTTCAGGCGAAGTGGGCCTAAAAATTCCCTTGTTGCAAACATTCCAACCATTTTTTCGGTGTTTTTCAAAAAAAACACCCCTTATTTCATAAATAATTGTATTTTTCAGTTGTAAAAAATGGAGAATTTGATTTTATGAATATGGCTTCGGCTAAACCGGGATTTTTTGTTCAGGACCGCTTTTTATACAGCAAGGATAACGAAAAGGTCATCCTCCGTGGCATCAACCACATGTTCATTTGGACCGACCGTGAAGGCAAGACGATTCCTGAAATTGCAAAAACCGGCGCAAACTGCGTTCGAATTGTTTGGAATACCCGCGGTCGAGTCAGCGACCTGGACAACATCATTACCCAGTGCATTTCGAACGGCATGATTCCCATCCCGGAAATTCATGACACGACGGGCAACTGGGATCGCCTGATGGAAGCGATGGAATTCTGGCTTCGCGACGAAACTCTCCAGCTGATTACCAACCATCAGCAATACCTGATTGTCAACATCGGTAACGAACCCGGTGCAGAAGCGATGGATTCCGATGAATTTTTCACCACCTACAATGCAATCGTCACCAAGATGCGCGCTTCGGGAATCCGTGTTCCCCTGATGATCGACGCAGACCAGTGGGGTCAAAGCGAAAAGAACCTTCTTGAAGTTGGCCCGAAGCTGTTGCAGGCGGATCCCGAGCACAACCTGCTGTTCTCGATTCACATGTGGTGGCCCACCGAACGTCACGACGCCCAAAAGACGGGCTATGCGACCGTTCAGGAACGCATCAAGGGCGTCCTGGAAGCATCTGTCGACAGCAAGCTGCCTTTAATCATCGGCGAATTCGCTCCTGTTGCCGCTGGGGGAGTCAAGGATATCCCTTACAGGTACATTATGTCTGAAGCCGAACGCCTGAATATCGGCTGGCTCGCTTGGAGCTGGGGTCCCGGCAACTCGGACAGCCCAGAAATGGACATGACCGTCCACAGCTCTTTCAATACCCTGGTCGGTTGGGGCAAGGATGTCTGCGTCGACAATCCGAACGGCATCCAGAACACGAGTGTCATCCCGACGTTTATCCAGGAAAAGAATTTCGACATCGGTTCCCAGGTGCTGGGAACGAACCTCATTCAAAATGGGGACTTTAAGTGTGAAGAACCCCTTTCGAACTGGCAGGTGGATTTCTGGGGCGGCAAGGCCGACGTCCAGGTCAACCAGGGAATCGTCCGTTTCGACATCAAGAAGGCGGGCAAGGAATCCTGGAATCTGCAGTTCAAGCAGAAGCTTTCTCTGCGCGAAGGCGTCACCTACATTTTCAGCATGCGCGCCAAGGCAGACAAGCCCCGCACCTTGAATGTGAATATCAAGAAGGATGCCGAGGAATATACGCCCTACGCAAACGGCCGTATCCTGGACTTGAGTACCAGCTGGCAGAACTTCAGTTGGAAGTTCACCATGAAAGAAGCAAGCGACATGGAAGCCCTGCTCATTTACGATATGGGCGGCGTTCCGATCTCCTGGGAACTCTGCGACATTTCGCTTGTCCAGGCGCGTAGCGTAGCGGACCGTCTCAACCGTACATTCCAGCGAAACGTGCAGAAGAATTCCGGTTACTTCAACGCTCCGAACGGACCGTGGGAACTGCACCTTTATTCCACCAAGGGCGACCTTCTGGAAGTTCTTGACAAGGGTAAGGGCGGCGAAGGAATGCGCCAATATCCCAAAATTGAACGCAGCGGAATCATGGTTGTGAAGGATCTTTCCAAGTAGGGAATATTCCAACTTGTAATATAGTTTTCCTTACAAATTTATTTTTTATAGCACTTTTTCATGTAAAAAGTGCTATTATATTTATATGGTGTTTAAATTTGTCCGAAAAGAAGGCGGACAAGGAGATGTTTATGGACTTGCAGGAATACGTCGATCAGTTCGACTTAATGACTTGCATCTTATCCGTAGAGAAAAAGCCCGACGGGAGCTACGGCAAGATTTGTATCGAAGCGGGCAACAAGGCGTATCTTTCGACATTCGAGCAGAATTACGAATCTCCCATCGACTTCCCGTACAGCCATACTTTTGTTCCCGGAACGGAATACACAAAGTACATTCCCAAGGACCTGAATTTCGAGCATTTTATTTATAGCAGCGCGGTTCTCAAGAAACCGATGCATGCCTATATTCATCCGGAACGTTTTAACGTCTGGTTTAATATCTTTAGCCAGCCGATGAGCATTGACGATCCGCACAAATGCTATTGCACCTACACGCAGGAAATCTCAACGGAAGCAAACATCGACCAGATGACGAATCTTTCGGCGCAGACCACTTCTGAAGTCTTGAAGACCTGCATCAAGCTCCGCAGCACCAAGAATTTCCTCAAGACCATGGACGATGTCATCGCAGACATCCGTTCAATTTGTGAGGCCAGTTACTGCTGCATCCTGCTTACGGACTTTCACGAGCGGACCTGTTCCTTGTTAAGCGAAAGCATCAAGCCGAACTCCGGTCAATACTCGCTCAAGAACTATCTGAACGACTCCTTTATTGATTATGCCAAGAGTTGGCTCGAAACCATTGCTGGTAGCAACTGCCTGATTATCGAGAATGAACACGACATGGAAGAGGTCAAACGGAGGAACCCGAACTGGTTTCGTTCGCTCCAGAGCGCCTCGGTCAAGAGCCTAGTACTTTTCCCGCTCCAGCACAACAACGAAACGATTGGCTTTGTCTGGGCCACCAATTTTGACACCAAGAATACGGGGCATATCAAGGAAACCCTGGAGCTGACCACCCTCTTTATCGCATCCGAAATAGCAAACTACCAGCTGTTGCAGCGACTTGAAATGCTCAGCACGACAGACCTGTTGACAGGGGTCCTGAACAGAAACGCCATGAACAACAAGGTTCTTCGTCTGGTAACAGGCCGCGAACGCGCTCCAGAAAAACTGGGAATCGTTTTTGCGGATCTGAACGGACTCAAGACTATCAACGATTCCGATGGACATAACGCAGGAGACTGCCTTTTGAAGGAAGCGGCCTTTATCCTCAAGTCCGTTTTTGAGGGGTGCGAGATTTACCGTGCCGGAGGAGATGAATTCGTCGTCGTGGCAACAAACAAGCCTAAAGAAGAGCTGGAAAAGAGCGTCGAAAAGCTACGCAAGGATTCAGCTGATCCGGAAAATGTTAGTTTTGCGTTAGGTTTTTACTTTAACGAGAACGGGGGAGACATCCGCATTGCGATGCACGAAGCCGATTCCCGCATGTACGAGGACAAGAAACGGTTCTATGACCGCTATCCTCCAATGAGGAGAAGATGAAAAAAGAAGAATTGCAAAAGTTTGTCGATTCTTTCCATACGATGACCAGTATCCTATCGGTCGAGAAGACAAACGACGGGAGTATTGGGACTATTCGCATCGAGGCCGGAAACGAGCTTTATGTGAAGTCGATGGAGCGGAAGGACGGCGACGGCAATTCTGTTTTCAGACAGAAGTTTATTCCAGGCTCCAATTACGAAATGTACATGGAAAAGGAGCTGAACTTCGAAAAGTTCTGCTACCAGAGCGCCATCCTTAAAAAGCCGGTTCACGCCTACATTCAGCCGGAGCGGTTTCCGTTCTGGATCAACCTGTTCATGCTACCGGTCGAGGTGGATGACTCCGAAAAAGGCTATTGCAGCTATTCGCTTGAAGTGACTCCCGAAGCGGACCTTGAAACCATGACGAGGCTTTCGGCAGAAATTTCGTCCAATGTACTCAAGGCTTGTATTAAGCTGCGCGGAACAAAGAATTTTCTTAAGACCATGGACGAGGTCATCGAAGACATCCGTGAACTTTGCGGAGCAGAATCCTGTTGCGTGTTGCATACGGATTTCAAGAACCGAACCTGCTCGGTTTTAGGTTCTTCCACAAAAGTGGGTGCCAATGTCACGAACATCCACAAAATTATATCAGACAAATTTGTCGATTACGCCGAATCCTGGATTGAAACACTCAAGGGCAGCAACTGCCTGATTATCCAGAACGATGCGGACATGGAAATCATTCGTGAGAGAAATCCCGCTTGGTATGCCTCTTTAACAGGTGCAAAAGTCAAGAGTCTGGTGTTGCTCCCGCTCATGCATAACGAAGAGTTCATCGGCTTTATCTGGGCAACGAACTTCGATACCTCGAATGTACTCCGCATCAAGGAAACTCTTGAACTGGTAACGTTCTTTATCGCCTCTGAAGTGGCGAGTTACTTGTTGGTGCAGCAGCTCGAGGTATTGAGCAATGTTGACCTGCTGACTGGGGTCAAAAATCGCAATGCCATGAACAACCAGGTATTCCAGCTGGTAAACGGCATCGTCAGCTACAAGATGGTATCCGTCGTTTTCGCCGACTTGAACGGACTCAAACTCGTAAACGACAACGAAGGGCACAATGCGGGCGATGACCTTTTGAAACGAGCTTCGAAGATTTTGAAAGATACTTTCTACGATTGCGAAATCTTTCGCGCCGGCGGAGACGAATTCGTCGTGGTCGCATTGGACAAGCCCAAAGCGGACATTGAAGCCCGCGTAGAAAAGCTGCGCCAGAAATCCAAGGAAAAAGGCAACGTAAGTTACGCACTGGGATTCTTCCATGACGAAAACAGTGGAGACGTGCGCAAGGCTATGCATAAAGCCGATGTCCTGATGTACGAGGACAAGAAACTCCATTACGAACACAGATAAAAAGATGCATTTGTATATGCGTTATATCATGCTTTTTTGCATTCTTGTATCATAGAAAATGCGTTAAATTTTAAGATTTTGGCATTTTTAAGCAAAATTTGATTAAAAACAGGATTTTTGTATCTTGAACTATTGACTTTTGTAAATAAAGAATTTATATTAGGGGCATGAAGCCCTTAATGGAATACACCAGCTATCGCATTTATATTCGCGATTTTTATGCCGAACGTAAGGAACGCTCTGGTTTTACGTGGCGCGATTTCGCAAAGGCTGCTGGCTATTCATCTCCGGTTTTCTTGAAGCTTGTCTGCGACGGCAAGACGAACCTAAGCGAAGCGGGTATAGAACGTGTCGCTTCGGCCATGGGGCTTGTCGGCATCGATCTGCAGTATTTCAGGCTTCTAGTCGCGTTTGACCAGGAAAAGTCCTCCGCCGCAAAGAAGAAAATATTCGCCGAGATGCGAGCGCTCGCTAATGACAATTCCTTTGCGTTAGTGGGCGAGGACCAGTACGACTATTACGGCAGCTGGCTGAACCCTGTACTCCGCGAGATGGCTCCGCGCCTGAATGGCGCGACACCCGCCCAGATGGCGGGGGAGCTCGTCTTTGAAAGCGATGCGGCCCACATCAAGAATTCGCTCAAGCTCCTCGAAAAGAACGGCTTTCTCGAAAAAGACGAGCAGGGCCATTATGTCCAATGCAACCGCTCGGTGACCACGGGCAACATCGACGTCACCTCGCTCGCCATCCGCGAAATGCACCGCCAGATGGGCGAGCTCGGCGTGCAAAGCCTCGATCACGTTCCCGTCAAGGAACGCGATGTTTCTGGACTTACCATCGGTATTTCTGAAGCCGCCTACGAAAAGCTTGTCAAAGAAATCGCCGACTTCCGCAGACGCGTCAGTTCGATCGTCATGGAAGATACCGGCGAAGAACGCGTTTACCGCCTGAATGTTCAGCTGTTCCCCCTTACCAATACCCTGCCCAAGGAGGAACGCCATGACTAAATTGCAAAAGAAAACGGCCAACATCTGTCTTTGGGCCATCGCCCCGACAGTTGCACTCGTTTTGTCTGCGTGTGGCACTTTCTGGGCAGGTGGCGTCGATGAAGAGCAAAATACTGTAGCGGGCGCTACGGATGAAGAATTCTCCCAGCCGGCTTCCAGTTCGGAGATGAACGAGCAACCCGTTACCGAATCTTCGTCTTCTGTCACCCCAGCAAACGATACAATTGTTCAACCTTCACATGGTTCCGAACAACAAACCGTTATTGTCTTCGATCCCATTATCGGGACAATCAGCAGCTCTTCCTATACGGTTCCCACCTCCTCTACAGATTCGACGGAACAGCGGCAGGACCTGCACGAATTTACTGGAATTATCAGGAACAATGGTAATCCTCTGGACTTGTCGCTGAATGTGGACGGAAACCTTTATACCACGACGACAGACCAGAGCGGAAGATTCACCTTCGAGAATGTTCCCGAAGGAACCCACGTGCTCTACACGACAAAAGACGGAACTGTGGGTGACGTCGCCTTCCTGTTGCAGAATAGCGGAAACCGCTGCTCCCTGCTGGGTCCGATTCCCGCATCGGAATCCGAAAACCTGACCGCAACAGATCTGACTGCACCTCCGATGCAGACCATCATTCCTAGTGCAGCAGGAACAACCATCCCCGACACTACGACTATTGCCGTTGGTGGCGGTAACGGGAAAAAAGATTCTGTTGCCTATCAAGGCGGAATAGAAATTTCCTGTTATCCCATAGGCGAAATGCCGCACGAACCCGATTACGGACACGTATGCGCGTGGGACGAAGTCTCTCAGAACGGAACGGCAACGTCCGAATGCGATCTGACAGCAAATCCTGAAGCGATTACCATTGAGGCGAACGTCGTCATTGGCAGTCTCGATCCTGAAAGTTCGTACCGTCTCAATATCGTCAGCAAGCAATGGGAAAAATCAAGCGGGGTATTCAGCCTGGCAGTCATCAACAACGATTGCGGCGTAACAAAACCTTCTCTCGCTTTCTTCGCCTCAAACGGCTCCGCATACTCCTGTGATAACGCCCTTATCTCTGGAGTAACAGTAGAAACTGGAGTTCCGCTCGCTCTCACGGCGGTTTGGAACGGAACCTCGCTTTGGCTTTACAAGAATGGTTTTCCGGTTGCGTTTAGAATCGGATCGGTCGATCTTTCGAACGTCGTAAACGCACCGGTTGTATTTGGGGATGAGGATGGAACGGTGACGCTGAACTCGGTTCAGCTCGGGAACAAGGCAATCTTTTCTGCTGATGTCCTATATCGATACTATCTGAATGGAGGCGAACAATGATGAACATGATTGACATAGCTTGTTTTGAAGTCAACGAACACGGCCGCCTCCTCAGCGGGAATAGGCGTTTCTGCCGTATGTTCGGCTTCGAGCCGTCGGAAATTCCGTGGCACTACGTGACCGATCTCTATCGCCATGTAGGCGACTGGGAAAAGTTCAGGCGCGATACGGAAAACGCTAGCTTCACTATGCGCATGAAGAATCGACGCGGTCGCAGCTTCGACTGCTGCATCGTCAGAGAAATCTTCCAGAATGCCGATGGGGAAGTCATTTTCCGCAATACGATTCACAAAATTGGCGAAGGAAAGGCTTATGTTCCGCAGACCGTTCCGCTGTCGGTGGTATTCCTCGCCAAGTGCAGCGACTGTGGAGCGCAGATCCGCGTTGCATCCGCTCCGGAAACGAGGCTCCGCATGCTCTGCAACAGCTGCGCTGCAAAGACATTCCCGGAAACTTTCTACGGCAAGACCGCGCAAGTGTAATTAGGGGATAGGGGAAAAGGAGAAAGGGTAGGAGGATTGGGTTAAGAGGAGAACAGGGTAAGGAGGACAAAGTAGAAGGAGAAAAAGAAAAGCGGTTCAGAAGAACCGCTTTTCACTTTTTTAAGGAGAAAAAAAGTATTGAATTAAGCACCGAAAGCGTCGTCTGCAGCTCCCGAAACCTGGGCAGCATTAGCGGCAGTCATTTCCGGTTCGGCAACAGCCATTTCGGAGTCGGCCTGTTCAGAAGCCTTCTTATCGGTAATGGAGAGTTTGCCTTCCTTGAACTTGTACATAGCGATGGTGGTCGGCTTCTTAGTCAGGTTGATATACCCCTGATTTGCCTGCTTGTTGACGAAGCGAGCTTCTTGGGCCATCATGACCACTGCGCGGAAAACGGAGCCTTGACATTGTTCGTTTGCATAAATGTCATCAAGATAGACTCTCTGTTCTTCAGCCATCTAGGTACCTCTGAAATTGTTTAGAAGAGGGAGAGGGATTCGAACCCTCGTTACCGTGAGGTAAACACGCTTTCCAAGCGTGCGCCTTCAACCACTCGGCCATCCCTCCAGGATGTGCGCCAAATATACCATTTTATTTTTCGTTTGTCAACCGTTTTTGGGCTTTTTTACGAAAAAAATGCATTTTTTTTCTAGTCTTTCGTCTATTGGCACGAAAAGCCGTTCTTTCGTCTAGTTTAATTCGTCCCAAACGACCTGCATCAGAGGCTCAATCGTCTTTGCCGTGAAGTCGAACTTGATATTTGCGGCGGCAAAAAGCTCCGGAAGCGGGCGGCTGTCACCCAAACTTTCGGCATTGAACAGGTCGTCGATGGCTTTTTTCGGGTCTTTTTTGAAATTGGCCCAAACCTGGAGCGCACCGAGCTGTGCAATCCCGTACTCGATGTAGTAGAACGGGCACTCGAACAGGTGCAGCTGCTTTTGCCACAGGTTGTTGCGAACCGCCTCGAAACCGGAGTAGTCCACGCCCGCATCGTAGCGGTCCATGATTCCCTTCCAGATTTCTTCGCGGTCCTTCGCGGTATGGTTCGGACGGCTGTACAGTTCGTGCTGGAAACTGTCGATGCTTGCCACCCACGGGAACAGCCAGATGACGTCCTCAAGCTCACCTTCGATGCTACGGCGGATTGCCTCGGAATCGTCTCCGTAGAAGGGCTTGAGGTTACTCATGCCGATCAGTTCCATACTCATGCTCGCGACTTCGGCGAATTCCGACGGAACGTCGCGGTAGGCGAGAATCGGCTGGTTTGCAAGAGCATACTGATGGAACGAATGTCCCGATTCATGCAGCAGCGTGTAGATGTCACGGTCGGTTTCCGCCGAATTCATGAAAATGAACGGCAGACGGCTTTCGTCGAAGCCAATCTGGTAGCCGCCCGGAGCCTTGCCGAGCCTGCTATCGGGGTCAATGAGCTTTTTCGCCTGCATTTCGCGGGCCCACTTGCCCGCTTGCGGGTGAATCGATTCAAAAATTTGGTCGACCTTCTCGATGAGTTCATCGCCACTCTTGTACGGTTTCAGCGGAGCGCGGTTCAGCGGATCGACGGAGAGATCCCACGGACGAAGCGTCTTGAGGCCCATCTTGTCGGCGCGTTTCTTGTAGATTTCCTTGAGGAGCGGAAGCACCAGTTTTTCGACGCTTTCGTGGAAATTCCTACAGTCGGCGGGGGAGTAGTCGAAACGCCTTTTGGCGAGGAAAATGTAGTCAATGAAATCCTTGCAGCCCGCATTTTTCGCAATCTTGTTGCGGATTCGGAACAACTTGTCGAAGGATTCGTCGAGAGCATCCTTGTCCTTTAAGCGACGGTCCCACATGGTGCGGAAAGCGCGTTCGCGCAGGTCGCGGTCGGTCTTTTCAAGGTAGGCTCCTAACTGCTGCATCGTCTTGATGCCACCGTCAAATTCTACGCTCATGCCGCCCGTAATCTTCTGGTAGGCCTGAACGGCCATCGTCTCTTCAGTTTCAAGAGGAATGTTTGCGGGGGAGAAAAGGTCCAGAGAAACTTGCACGCTACGGAACCAAACGCCGAATTCTTCCTTCAGCTTGTCCTTGGCCGGGTGCGCCATGAGTTTCTTGTTGAGCTTGTCGCTGTATTCGTTAGAAATCGGGTCAACATTGCTGACAAAGTCTTCGTAAGCCTTTGCCGCCGCTTCATCCTGGGTATTGCAAGTCATTGCGACATAACGCCGACAAGAAACTTCCGAAAGAACCGAACCCAGTTCGCTCCATTTTAAAATCCATGTGCGCAAGGCTTCGGGGGAGTTTGCAACATCTTCGTCAAGCAATCTCTGATAAAGCGCCTCGACATCTTTTACATTGTCTACATTGAAATTTTCAGGTACAAATTTGCGGTTAGTCATAAAAGTCCATTTTTTTGTTTAAAAACTGATTGCTCCTACCCAGTCGCTCACGATGTTGTCTAGGACTGAGGTGCGCGCCTTGTCGGCAAGCGCCTGCTTTTCTTCTTGAGAAATTTTGCGGTCCTGATCAAAGTCGAGCGTGAAAGCTTCTTCTTGTTCCTTGAGCGAAACATCCATACGCCCCACGATATGGACGACGTTGACATCCATCAACCTAAATATACGGCGGTCAATCGGCATTTCCGTTACTAGAACGATCCTATTGTCGCCGGGGACAAGCTTTACGGAATCGCGAAGCGCAACAGGAAGTTCCATCAAGGTATCCAGCACCAGGTTCGCCATCAGGCCTCGAATCCAGAGCGTATCGTTACTTTGATTCTTGGCATTCAAAGTCGCCGTTAAATGAATCTTGCCGATTTCTTTTTCGAGAATTCCTCGAGCAAAATCTTGCACCAAAGCAATCACATGAGGATTCGGCAACAAGCTTTTCTTCAGATCATCGGACTTCGGGAAAAGATTCTTATTTATCGAGGCTGAGTCAAGCGACAAATTGTCAAATTCCAGGACAGTCTTGGAAAGAATATCGGCAGCCGACAACTTTTTGGTAACGGCACAGCCGTCCACCATCAAGGCCGTCATCAAAAAAAGGATAATAGATAAAAGAATTCGTCTCATTTTTATACAATATACAAAAAGAACCTCTACCAAAATTCCGCAATACCATATATATCAAGGCAAAAGAGTAAGATTGTCAAAGTCTGCTTGAAATTTTTTTTTGATTTTACAAAAAAAAACACAAAGACGATATATTTATAAAAAAATTGGAGTTTTTATGAACGAAAGATACAGAATGAGCAGGGGAGAATCCGCTCGCGAAGCTCGCAGGACTCGCCTGTCGACAATATTCAAGGATTCCGTAGAAATGATGCAATCACAGGACTTGCAGGAATCCATCAAGGCCTCCAGGGCTAATACCCGAACTTATTTTAACGACAATATTGAATTTAACCGCCCCGAATTCGGGAAAAAGACACTGGTCACGGTCACCAACCACAGAACCCTTGAAGCGGCAGGGTTGATTCACGAAAAAAATCCGGACAAACGCATCGGTGTATTAAATTTTGCTTCGGCTACAAATCCCGGAGGAGGAGTCGTGTGGGGGAGTTCTGCTCAGGAAGAAAGCCTGTGCCGTTGTTCGACGCTCTACCCTGTACTGAATCAAAAAAGCCTTCTGGTGAATTACTACGACTTTCACAGAAGCCGCCAGAATTCGCTTTACACGGACCGCTGCATCTATACCCCCAGTGTCAAGGTCATCAAGAGCGATACGGACTATCCCGAACGTCTAGACAGCAACAGATTCTTCGACGTGGACGTCATCACCTGCGCGGCACCGAACCTACGGCATGCCGAACCGATTTCCGATGCGGAACTAGAGCGGCTGCACCTGCAACGCGGTCGTAGAATTCTTGATGTCGCTGTCGAGAACAAGATTGACTGTCTTGTGCTGGGGGCATTTGGTTGCGGGGCTTTCCGGAACAATCCGCAAGTTGTCGCCAAGGTTTACGCCAAACTCATGGAAGAATTCAAAGGAGCCTTTGACCTTGTTGAATTCGCCGTGTTCTACTGGGGCAACGAAATAACGAATTACAAGGCGTTCAAGGATGCTTTGGGATAGTTATTCCAAGGGGTAGTCGTCGCGTTGCGCCCCTCCCCTTATCCTGCATCTTTATTGCCGATAATGCGGATTATGTAAACTAAATAATCGGAGAAAGTAGAGGGAGTCCGCCAATTCCCCGCTCTATACGATACACCAAAACGCGATTCTATCTGTTTGTGTATCATGGACTTACGGTGGCAGTCTATTTTTCTATTTTTATTCATTGCTGGCAATCGGTTGGACTTATCAACAATCGCGCCTCTTTTTTCTAAATTTGATAACCTAATTGTGGATAGATTTGCAAGCCCTTGTGGATGAGGAATTGAAATGCAAGCTGAATGGGAAAGATGTTTGAACTACCTCCGTGGAATGCTCTCGGACACGGTTTATAAGACCTATTTTGCACAGACCAAGCTCACCAGTCAGACGACTGGCCATGCCACGATCTCCGTTCCATCCGGACTGGACACGGCAGTCTATTCCGCCTACAAGGAACTTATCCGCCTGGCCTGGCGAGAAGTGACTCACGACGAATCGGCCATGGAATTTGATTTCCAGCAGCAGGAAGCTGTCGCACAACCGGCACCCCAGGCGAACAACAGCTTCAAGGATTTCCTGAAGCCGAGTATTCCGCTTTCTGGATCGTTCCGTTTCGAAAATTTCGTTCCCGGCGACAAGGCGCAGCTCGCGTTCAACGCAGCTCTCGCCGTTGCAAGGAATCCTGACGGCACTCAGTACAATCCGCTATTTATTTACGGTTCTTCGGGTCTCGGCAAGACACACCTGCTGCAGGCTATCGGCAACTACATTCTCGAAGAAGATCCGACCAAGCGCGTATGCTATCTGACCTCCGAAGATTTTTCGCAGCAATACATGAAATGCCTGCGCGAACAGCGTATCACGGAAATGTCCGACTTCTACAAGAACGAAGTCGACATTCTGCTGATTGACGACATCCAGAACTGGACCGGCAAATACGAAACCCAGAATGAATTCTTCCTGATTTTCAATGCGCTGCACCAGGCAGGAAAGCAGATCGTGCTCACATCCGATGCACCCGCCGCCGAAGTGAAGAATCTTTCTGATCGACTCGTGAGCCGCTTCTCATGGGGCCTTACTGTTGACATTCAGCCGCCTGACGTCGAAACGCGCGAAGCGATTCTGCATAAGAAGGCCGAAGAACGCCACCTCGAAATCAGCGACGAAGTGTTGCATTACCTCGCCGAAAGCATCGCAAGCAACGTGCGCTGCCTCGAAAGCGCAATCATCAAGCTGACACTGCAGTCTAGCCTGATGCATCACGATATTGACATGAGCATTGCGCAGAAGGTCGTATCTGAAATTGCACCGACGCTCCGTCGCCGCGTAAGCCTCGACGCCGTGTTGCATACCGTTTCGAAGCACTACGAAGTTCCCGAAGCCAAGCTGACCGAATCGGGCCGCGGCACCAAGGAAATTTCGAAGGCTCGCCAAGTCGCCATGTACCTGATGCGCGAATGCTCCCCCATTAGCTTGCAGAGCATCGGCTCCCGCTTTGGAGGCAAGGATCACTCCACCGTCGTTCACGCCATCAAGAGCGTGAAGAAGGAAATGGAGACTGACCCGAGCTTCGCCCGCCTCATCGAAAGCCTTAAGAACTCAATTCACGATTAGGGCATAGCCTTCCGATAAAGCTTTATGGATCCCGGAACCTTCGGTTCCAGGATGACTTAAGCGTATACACTCATATTTGAACTTGAGAATATGACGCCTCCTTTAGTGGATGAGAGCGGGCGTTTTATCTGTGAGCCACAAGCGACTCGTATTAACGAGTCGTGTTGGCGACCTTTGGACACTTGGCAACTTGTTGCCTTAGTGTACATGGCCACCTTTAGGTGGGAGCGAGCGCCTCGGGTACGTACTTGTTTGATTGGGCGCGAGCGGTCACCTATGATGGTACGGGTGGTTCTGCATGACCATCTGGACGCGATAAAGCTGTTCCGCAAAAAGTACGCGCGCATGGTCATGAGTAAAAGTCAAGGGCGATAGCGAAAGGAGCAAGTCGGCCGTCTTTTTCAAGTTTTCGTCGATACCATACGCCGACCCGATCAAGAACACTATATTTCCAGGAAAACGGTCTCGAAGCGTATCCGAAAGCTTGACCGTATCCATAAGCTTGCCCTCTTCGGACAAGATGACACGCTTGTATTCGGACTTCGGAAATTTCTTGTCAAAAAGAGCTGCTTCTTGCGCCAACGCCTGCACACGATCGTCTATTTTGGATTCCTTGAGTTCCACGACTTCGAGCGGGTACACTCCCCCACGCAAACGCTTGACATACTTGTCGACTTCGTCGGCAATAAACGGCGAACCGGCACGTCCGAAAACTGCTAAAACCCATTTCATGGGGCTAGCGGCCCACACTTAAACGATCAATTAAGAAGCTCGGCATGCCGGCCTTTTTCATACGTTCCTGCGTCTCGAACACATCGTAATCAACGCGGATCAGGCGCACGCACATAGTCTCGGTATCCAGCAGGCACCAGCAAGAGCGCGGGTCGCGGTCACGCGGCTGGCCTACGCTGCCCACGTTCACCAAAAGACGCTCCGTGTCCTCGATCCTGTATTCGTATTCGTCCAGAATCTTGGGAATGGCGTTCGGGCGGCTCGCCACAATCACGGGACTGTGCGTATGCCCCACAAAGCAATAGCGGCCCTTGAAATGTTCAAAAGCGTCGAGAGCATCTTCGAGCTCGGTCACGTACACCCAGTCCGCAGGAGAAAGCGGAGAGGCGTGCACAAAGCAAATGTCATTTTCTTCGCAAATATACGGGAGCGTTCGCAGATACGAAATCGAATCGTCCGACAAGTGGTTCTGCGTCCATTCAATGGCTTGCTTGGCATATGGGTTAAACCCGGCGCTGGACTCATGCTTGATCGCCACGCTGTCGTGGTTGCCGATAATGCAAATGTCCATATTTTCGCGAGCAAGACGAACGCATTCGTCCGGATCGGCACCATAACCCACTAAATCACCAAGACAAACTTTCCTGTCGACGTTGTTGTCTTTCATAGAAGCAATAACCGCTTCAAAGGCAACCGCATTCGAATGGATATCAGAACAAATACCGTAAAGCATGGCTGTAATATAGTAATAAAACGTGTTTTGCTTTCATAGAAAAATAATATCAAGCGCCCTTCTCCCCCAATCACGCACCTCCGCCCCGTTATAAAAATTTTACAAGCAGGAATGGTGTTCATAGGCGTTAAAAAAGCGTGTATATAATGGAATAGGGGCGGTCTCTATTCGCTCGCGGGAAGCTTTCTTGCAAAAAACAGCATACAGAAAGTATTGACTTTTTGTGCATACAGAAGTATATTTGTATATGAGGTATAACTGGAATCCAGAAAAAAATGAACTATTGAAAAACGGACAGCGAAGCGTATCTTTCGAAGAAATTTCCGAGGCAATGGAAAATGGAAAAATCATCAGAGATTTTCCACACCCAAATCAGGAAAAATATCCGAATCAATTTATCGCGTGGGTGTTTTTCAGGGATTATGTGTGGCAAGTGCCATATGTAATTCAACCAGACGGAACTCTGTTTCTTAAGACAGCTTTTCCGAGTAGAGTGGCAACAAAGAAACATGGAGGTGTATAATGCTTACTTTTGAAGAACATGTCAAGAAGTACGAATTAGACGAATATGAACAAGAAATTCTTGCGGCATCTGAAGCAGGCTTGTTAAAGGAAGACGAGCATTCCGCAGAGCGTATTGCGCAACTTCAGCAGGCTGCGCACGAGACGATGGAAGAAATCAGGGCAAAACGGGCGGCGAACGCTACAAAGCCCATTACGTTGCGCGTGCCTGTACGCGTGATAGAACGTTACAAGCGCCGAGCATCTGCAACCGGCGTCAAATACCAGACTCTCATGAACGAAATCCTGGACGCAGCTCCGGTATAGTTACTTCAGGCGGTTGAAAGGGCCGCCGATTCTATACATGGCGTGCGGAGCAGGCTGAGCCGGAGCGCTGTTTTTTTCAGGGATGGGAGAAAAGAAGCCGGGGCGTTACGGGCGCGGCGACTGAGCGCCCGTTAGAGGGGGTGGTGAGCAACGGAGTGCGAACCAGGGGGAAACTTCCCCCCCATTTTTAACTATATTTGGGCGCGTATGGAAATGATTCAAGACAAGCTGAAGGTCAGCATTGCCTATTCCTTGAAGGAACGCACCGGAAAGATTCTCGAAGAAGTGCCCGCGAGCTACCCGT
>JAEEGH010011428.1_pt1 | contig 20147 bp, 16 predicted proteins | sample 9134181 | NCBI WGS metagenome assembly JAEEGH01 (sample SAMN16246544, study PRJNA631951) | gut metagenome | biome: gut microbiome; feature: rumen; material: DP-attached | host: Bos | place: Iran: Karaj | collected 2018-10 | reverse complement strand
GCTCTCTATATAAATATAATATTTCTATGAAAGCGCTGGAAAAGAAGATATTGGAAGAGGGGTCAATTCTTCCAGGCGGCATCATCAAGGTAAACTCATTTCTCAATCAGAATATCGATGTACCTTTCCTTGTAGAAATCGGCAAGGAAATCGCTTCTATCTATTCTAATGAAAAGATTGACAAGATACTCACCATAGAGTCCTCCGGCATTGCCATTGCTGTGGCCGCAGCTGCTCAGATGGGCCTTCCAGTGCTGTTCGCAAAAAAGCATCAGTCGGCAAATCTTTCGGGCAAACTCTTATCCGCGCCTATCCACTCTTATACATATAACAAAGACTATAATGCAGTAGTTTCTGCAGACTTCCTTAAGGAGGGAGAGCGCATCCTGATAGTGGACGACTTCCTTGCAAACGGGGCTGCTCTTGAGGGACTTATCTCAATTGCTGAGCAGGCAAAGGCTGTGGTGGTGGGAGCCGCAATCGCCATAGAGAAAGGCTTCCAGGACGGTGGCAAAAGGGTTAGAGCAAAGGGAATCAGGGTTGAATCCCTGGCAATTGTGGAATCAATGACAGATAATTCTGTCACATTCAAATAAAGACCAAAAAACATAAAAGAGGGGAAAAATGAAAAAGTTTTTGATGATCTGTTTGATCGCAATGGTTGCTGTTTCTGCTTTCGCTGGTGGATCAAAAGAGCAGGCTGCAGCAGAGGGTGAGTACGCTAACGTCAAGATTGGATTTATCTTCCTTCACGACCCGGCATCTTCAACTTATGACAACAACTTCTATCAGGCAGCACTCCAGACACAGAAGGCTCTGGGTCTTTCTGACAGCCAGGTTATCTTCAAGTGGAATGTGGAAGAAGGCGCACCATGCTACGAGACAGCATGTGATATGGCTGATGCAGGATGCAATATTGTATTCGCAGACAGCTTCGGTCACGAGACATATATGATCCAGGCAGCTCGCGAGTATCCAAATGTACAGTTCTGCCACGCAACAGGAACAAAGTCCAGAACAGAGGGCGTTGCAAACTTCCATAACGCATTCGCTTCCATCTACGAAGGCCGCTTCCTGGCAGGTATTGCAGCTGGTATGAAAATCAACGAGATGATCGCAGCAGGCAAGTTCACAGCAGACAAGGCAAAGATCGGTTACATCGCAGCATATCCATATGCAGAGGTAATCTCCGGATACACATCATTCTTCCTTGGCGCACGCCATGTATGTCCGACCGCTACAATGGAAGTAACATACACCAACTCCTGGTTTGATATCGCAAAGGAGAAGACAGGTGCCGAGACTCTCATCAACGACGGTTGTATCTTCATCAGCCAGCACGCTGACTCCGAGGGCGCTCCAAAGGCATGCGAGGAGAAGGGCGTTCCAAACGTAGCTTACAACGTAAGCACAATCAACCTGGGACCAAACACAGCTCTTATCTCTTCCAAGATCAACTGGGCTCCATACTATGAGATGATCATCAAGGCAGTTGCCAAGGGCGAAAGCTTCGCAACCGACTGGTGCGGTACTGTAGACACAGGTTCTGTAGAGCTTACTGAGCTCAACGAGAAGATCGCAGCAAAGGGAACAAAGGAAGCAATCGAGCAGGCAAAGGCTGACCTTAAGTCCGGCAAGCTCCATGTATTCGACACAAAGGCATTCACTGTAGGCGGAAAGCATCTTACAGAGTACCTGGCTGACGTTATCGACAAGGGCGACTTCCAGCCAGAGACCAACGTTATCGTAAACGGCGTGTTCATTGAGTCTGGCGAGCAGTTCCGCTCCGCTCCATACTTCGACATGCTTATCGACGGCGTCAAGAAATACGAGTGATTTAGGTATTCTCCGTGGCTGTACCGGCAATTGAGCTTAAGAACATTACCAAGACCTTTGGCAGTGTTGTGGCCAACGACAATGTATCTCTCTCTGTCTATCGGGGAGAGATACTTGCTCTTTTAGGAGAGAACGGAAGCGGCAAGACCACGCTGATGAACATGATCTCCGGCATCTATCATCAGGATTCCGGCGAGATCTTCATCGATGGAAAGGAAGCTGTCATCAATTCTCCTAAGGATGCCTTTGACTACAAGATAGGCATGATACATCAGCACTTCAAGCTGGTGGATGTCTTCACAGCCGCGGAAAATATTGTTTTAGGAATACGCAAGACCCTGGATCTGGCAGGTACCAAGAAGAAGATTCAGGATATATGCCAGAAGTACGGATTCGAAGTCAACCCGGATCAGAAGATCTACGATATGACTGTCTCCCAGAAACAGACTGTGGAGATTGTCAAAGTTCTCTACCGGGGCGCCGATATCCTTATTCTGGATGAGCCTACCGCAGTACTCACACCGCAGGAGACAGACCGCCTTTTCGCAGTGCTCCGCAACATGAGGAACGACGGCAAGGCTATAGTAATCATCACCCACAAGATGCACGAGGTGGAAGATCTTTCCGACCGCGTTGCAGTACTCCGGAAGGGTCAGTTCATAGGCACACTCAAGACCAGCGAGACCAATGCTCAGGAGATGACCAATATGATGGTAGGACATCAGGTTTCTCTTAACATCGAGCGGCCCGAACCTTTGAACCCAAAACCGCGGCTTGTGGTGGAAAACCTTACTGTGGTGGATCAGGATGGCATCAAGAAGCTGGACAATGTATCCTTTACCGCAAATTCAGGGGAGATACTGGGAATAGCAGGAATCTCGGGCTGCGGTCAGAAGGAGCTTCTTGAGGCTATAGCAGGGCTTCAGCCTGTGGAATCGGGCAGCATCTCATTTATAAAAAAAGATGGGAAGCATGAGCAGCTGATTGGGCTTGAGCCGCTTAAAATAAAAGAACTGGGCGTGGCCCTCTCCTTCGTGCCCGAGGACAGACTGGGCATGGGCCTGGTGGCAAACATGGATCTGGTGGACAACATGATGCTGAGATCATACACAAATGGAAAGGGTATGTTCACAGACAGGAAATCCCCGACCAAGCTGGCAAAGCATGTCGTAGACTTCCTGGAGGTTATAACCCCAAATGTTTTCACCCCGGTTCGCAAACTTTCGGGCGGCAATGTGCAGAAGGTGCTGGTGGGACGGGAGATATCCAACGCTCCTTCAGTGCTTATGACAGCCTATGCAACCCGTGGACTTGATATAAATTCGTCATACACAATATACGACATGATAAATATGCAGAAGGAGCGGCAGGTGGCTGTGCTCTATGTGGGCGAGGACCTGGATGTGCTCCTTGAGCTCTGCGACAAGGTACTGGTGCTGTGCGGCGGCAAGGTGTCGGGCATGGTAGACTGCCGGAACACCGACAAGCACACAGTGGGTGCCCTTATGACCCGGCTGGGAGGTGTCAAATGATCTATATTTCCCGCCGCACCGATGTGCCGCTTAAAAAGGCTGTGGCCATAAAGGCGTTGGCCATACTGCTTTCGCTGGTTGTATGCGCTCTGGTGCTCTTTGTAATGACCCGCCTGAACCCGCTGGACATCTATATAGCAATGTTCAAAGGGAGCTTCTCCACCCAGCGAAAGTTCTGGGCGCTGCTCCAGAATACAGCTATCCTGCTTTGTATAGCGCTGGCCGTGACACCGGCCTTCAAGATGCGGTTCTGGAACCTGGGTGCCGAAGGCCAGGTGCTTATGGGAGCCCTTGTCAGCGCCACCTTTATGTTCTATATCCAGGACAGCTGGCCCAGCTGGCTCCTTATTTTAGTAATGCTGGTAGCCTCTGTGGCAGCCGGGCTCATCTGGGCCGGTATCCCGGGCTATTTCAAGGCCAGGTTCGGTACCAACGAGACGCTGTTCACCCTTATGATGAACTACGTGGCCATCCAGCTGGTCAAATTCTGCATAGCCGTGTGGGTGCCAAACGGTTCCAGCGTCATGGGCGTGCTTAACAGGCAGACACAGTGTGGCTGGATTCCGTCGCTCTTCGGGCAGAAGTACCTTATAAATATCCTTACCGTGGCGCTTCTTACTGTGCTTATGTACATCTATCTCAAGTACAGCAAGCAGGGCTACGAGATATCGGTAGTTGGCGAGAGCGAGAAGACTGCCCGCTACATCGGTATCAACGTGAAAAAAGTAATACTGCGCACCGCGTGCTTAAGCGGCGCTATCGGCGGCCTGGCAGGCTTCTTACTTTGTGCGGGAACTGGCCACACCGTGTCTGCCACCCTGGCCGGCGGCAACGGGTTTACCGCCGTCCTTGTATCCTGGCTTGCCAAGTTCAACCCATTCGGCATGATACTCACCAGTCTCCTCATCGTGTTCCTGCAGAAAGGTAGCGGCGAGATTGCCCAGGCCTTCCGGCTAAGCGACAACATATCGGATGTCACCACCGGTATTATTCTGTTCTTCATAATTGGAAGCGAGTTCTTCATCAATTATAAGATTCATCTGAGGAGGAAGTGATGTTCGGGACTATTGCGTATCTTCTGGGCTCTTCCATCCGGCAGGGCATACCCCTCCTCTTCGGTGCCACCGGCGAGATTCTCACCGAGAAAGGAGGCCACCTGAACCTGGGAATCCCGGGCATCATGTATGTAGGCGGCATCTCCGGCATTATCGGCGGCTATCTGTACGAGCATTTCTGCGCCAACCCTAATCCTGCCCTGTGCATCCTCATACCGCTGCTGGCAACAATCATCGGCAGTGGCCTCATGGCGCTGATCTTCAGCTTCCTTACTGTGACACTGCGGGCAAACCAGAACGTCACAGGACTTACCTTGACCACATTCGGTATAGGTATCGGAAACTTCTTCGGTGCCTCCCTCCTGAGCTTCTTCGGCGACAGCGGCTCCATCTCCCTCCTCACCATCGGAGGGTGGTACAAGGCTAAGCTGATTCCCTTCCTGGACTTCGGATTCCTGGCTTACCTGGCGGTGATCATCGCCATTGCGGTAAGCTTCTATCTCAACAGGACCAGAGCCGGCCTCAACATGAGGGCTGTGGGCGAGAACCCGGCCACTGCCGATGCCGCCGGTATAAACGTGACCAAGTATCAGTACCTCTCCACCATCATAGGGGGAATAATCGCCGGACTGGGCGGCCTCTACTGGGTAATGGACTACACCGGCGGAACCTGGACCAACAACGGCTTCGGGGACCGGGGCTGGCTGGCCATCGCTATCGTAATCTTCGCCTTGTGGAAGCCGGTGCTTGGCATCTTCTGCTCATTCCTCTTCGGCGGCCTCTACATCTGCTGCATCCTGATACCTGGCCTCAGCTCTGTCGCAAAGGAGCTCATAACCATGGCACCATATGTGGTGACAATCCTGGTGCTCATCATCACCAGCATCAAGAACAAGAGGGAGAACCAGCCCCCGGCCCACCTGGGTCTGAACTACTTCCGGGAAGACCGGTAAATATAAGATAAAATTTCTTTGCCTTTCCTCAAGAACGATTGTATACTTTAACAAGGAGGAAAGGTATGGAAATGAGATTCTTCAAGTGTGAAGTATGTGGCAACATCATTGCCATGGTGCACTCAAGCGGAGCTCCTGTCTCATGCTGCGGGAAGCCTATGAAAGAGATTATCCCCGGCACCACCGATGCATCGGTGGAGAAGCATGTCCCAGTATACGAGGTCAAGGACAACAAGGTTGTCGTAACTGTGGGCTCAGCTATTCATCCTATGACAGAGGAGCACTATATCCAGTGGATCTCCCTGCAGACCAAGAAGGGAAACCAGCGGAAAGAGCTCAAGCCTGGCCAGGAACCGAACGCCTGCTTTGCCCTGTGCGAAGGGGATGAGGTAGTTGCAGTATATGCATATTGCAACCTGCACAGCTTATGGAAATCGTGAAATAACAGGAGGAAAATATGGCAAACAAATACAAAGGAACACAGACCGAGAAGAACCTGCTGGAGGCATTTGCAGGTGAATCCCAGGCACGTAACAAGTACACCTACTTTGCATCCCGGGCTAAGAAGGATGGCTTTGAGCAGATCTCTGCCCTCTTCCTGGAGACAGCAGACAACGAGAAAGAGCATGCAAAGATGTGGTTCAAGGAGCTGGAGGGAATCGGCGACACCGCTGCAAACCTGAAGGCTGCCGCTGACGGTGAGAACTACGAGTGGACCGATATGTACGAAGGCTTTGCAAAGACAGCCGAGGCCGAAGGCTTTAAAGAGCTGGCCGCCAAGTTCCGGGCCGTGGCCGCTATCGAGAAGCACCACGAGGAACGCTACCGCAAGCTGCTTGAGAATGTGGAGACTGCAAAGGTGTTCGAGAAGAGCGAGGTCAAGGTATGGAAATGCCGGAACTGCGGCCACATCGTGGTTGGCACCAAGGCTCCGCAGATCTGCCCTGTATGTGCACACCCCCAGGCCTACTTCGAGGTCAACGCAGAGAACTACTGAGCACACTTGACTATGCATGCAAAGCGATGTAAAATGCATGCATAGGAGAAAAGTATGCCAGCATTACAGATAAGAAATCTAGACCAGGGAATTTATGATTCCATCGTCGTGTTAGCTAAAGAGGAGAACCGCAGTATTGCCCAGCAGACAACTGTTCTCCTCCGCAGCGCACTTAAGCTTGATGCAAAAGAATTACAGCTCAGGAATGCCCTCAAGACCATCAAAAACATTCAGATAAAAGAGCCGCATCGCAGATTTCCCACCTCTGAACAATTGATAAGGGAGGATCGGGACAGATGACTGTAGTATTAGATGCATCCGCAGCCATTGAGCTGATCAGAAAGACGGAAAAAGCTGATTTAATAGAAACATATCTGCTCCATTCAAATCTTATTGTTTCATCAGAATTATTTAAAGCTGAATGTGCAAATGCGCTATGGAAGATGGCAAAGGCAGGCATGATAAAGCATGAGGAGCTGAGCACTTTGCTGGAACAATGCTACAAGCTTGTCTATTCTTTTGTAAACATTGGGGAGAACAGCACAGAATCACTGTTTGAAGCTGTTCGGCTTGGACATCCTGTTTATGATATGCTATATTTCACCCTTGCCCGCAGGTCTGGAGCAATTATGCTGACCATGGACCGGCGTCTTACAAAGCTATGCAAGGAAAGCGGCATCGACTGCCCGTTGCTTGATACAATCTAATATATGCAAAAAAAGGGGGCTCCCGTTTTGGGAGCCCCTTCTATCTCAACTTTGGAACAGGTTTCTTTCTATATCTTATCTGGGGTATACAGTCACAACCTTGGATGCCGACTTAACCAGCGCTCCGTCTGCGCTGTATGCGATGCAGGTCACGTCGTACACTCCAGGGTATGCGCAGCTGAGCTCGTATGTGGACTCTGTCTCGCCTTCCTGGAACATGCCGTTCACGTACCAGATGAACTGTGCCCCTTCGCTTGCCTCTGCTGTGATTGTTGTTGTCTCAGTTGCGCTCTGCACAGCCTCGTCCGCTCCGGAAACAGAAACGTTGATCTCCGGGATGATGATTGTGAATGGTCCAGCCTGTCTTGCTGCAACTGTGCCGCTTCCGCCGAGCTCGATGTTGCTTGCCTTTGACTCCTGCGCCTCATATGCGTCATAACCGCCGGCAGAGTTGCATGAGCAGAAGAGAGCTCCCATCGCCAGTGCCATAACCATCATCTTAACCATCATTCCAAAGTTTTTCATTCCTTTCTCCTTTTCAGTAACGTTTCACCAACGTTTCCGTTTACAATACCAACATTACTATAACGTTACTCCGTTGTCAATAGTAACGCAGAAGAAATTTTGCGAATTTTTGAAACTTTTTTATAACTTATTATATTGCAAGGAGATAGCTATAAGAATATTTTTTGAAAATGGCCCAGAAACAGGGTAGAAATGGGTTGAAATACCAACATTGGTGGTCCGTTACTAGTAATTAAGGGCAATAAAAAACCCAGCCTTTCAGCTGGGTTTTGTTATACGATTACCGCTCGCCAGCAGGTATCAAGTTAAGACGCTGCCCTTTTATGGTTCCAGGACTTCCAAGATACAGTTCAACACCATCGGCAGTTTCATACGCCTCAAAGTCGGAATCAAACGCCTTTGAAGGAGGAGAACCGGAATATCCATTTGAACTAGGAATAACTCTATCTGGGATATATTCACTGATTTTGCTACTAGAAATTCCTGACGGGTTATTATTTCTCATGTCAATGCTTATCAATCGGTTCGCTCCAGCGGGATGAGGGCTATTATCATCATTTCTAAGTTTATCAGTTGGGCTGTTGCTATAGTCATCGGTAAAGATAGTATTGACAACACCATTGTTCTTAACCTTCCACTGAGCAATAATTGCCCTGAGCTTTGTAGGAGTCATATAGAAGTTATGAGCAAACATCCAGTTCATATAGGTAACTCTGCTCAAATCCACTCCGCCTGGACTAAATGATATAGCTTCCAGTTTTTCACACCGGTCAAACATATTTGCCATATTGGATACGCTATCAAAGCTCCAGCCGGAAAGATCAAGGTTCGTAACGTTATAGCAGAGGAAGAACATCTGAGACATATTGGTAACATACTGGGTGTTGAATCCTGTCATATCCATAGTTGTATATTTATAACAACCCTCAAAGAGATTGTGGCAGTCCCCATACAGATATACATCTCCACCATAGTAATAGTATACAGTGTTGTCATTTTCGTCATACCAGTAAGCGAAGCTTCCCAGGAAGGTTTCTCCCTTTATATTGGCAGGGTATAATCCAGTTCCTGGATCCCGTTTCAGCGGGCCGTCTGCCTTCCTGAATGTGGCGTTTGCCTTTGCATAGGTATCATGCAGCTCTGTTATTATTGGCTTCATATATTTAACAGGGTCGGAGATGTTGACCGGGCCTGGAGGTGTTATACGCAATGTTGAAGTCTGCACTGATGTGATCTCATAATTTTTATTGTAAAAACCTTCATTATAAGTAGTATTCAGCTTCAATGAGCCCTGGGCGATAGTATAGTTTCCTACCGCCTCGCCCTCCTCCCGGGCCAGACTGCCTTCAAATACCGTGGTTTTCCAGCTGGCAACTCCCTTAAGCGATGCCGGAGTAGGCTCAAAATCAAATTCCGGATCATCATCATCTTTCACTTTGCTGGTAGGGAATATAGTGATTACAACTGGACATTTGGTGATTGCAAATGTCTTAGTATCATCAAAATCAATATAGTAGTTGTTTGCATAACTGCCCTGCAGCGCCAGATTACCCTGAGTGATAGCATACTCTCCTACTACATCACCTTCAGCTCTGCTCAGCTTTGTGGCTCCGAAAGCTGCTGCCTGATCAACGGCCGGTTCAGTGGCAAAGGTATATTTTGCCGGATCAGCTGCTCCATAAATTCTGCTCTGATGTGTTGAAGGGATGACAGCCAATGCCTTCTTATTTATTGTCAGGGTCGAGTTGGTAAATGCAATGGTATAATGCTCATGATTTGTACCGGCAAGATCCAAAGTTCCCTGTTTTATAGCATATCCGCCAGCTTTTACATCCTCTCCCGGATCCCGGGCAGGAGAGCCTGTAAAACTGAGTCCTGCAGGCAGCGCCTCGGTCGGGGTATAGGAAAGAACCGGATCTGCATCTCCATAGAACTTGGTCTGTGGATTTGCTGTTACATGAATAATGTTGTTATCTGTAATATTGAGAGTTCCATTCACAAAGGAGAGGTTATAGTTTTCAATATATTTTCCACCTGAACCATCGGTTGCAGTGGTAAGTGCCAAAGTTCCCTGCTCGATGGCAAAGACACCTACGTTTGCCATGGTGGCTGCCTCGCACTCCAAGGCGCCGGTAAAGGCTGAATCTGGCAAGCCCAGGTCGTTTGTATAGGTGAAATCCGGGAATTCCGAATTGAATACCCTGGTAAATGAGTTGGCTGTCACGGTGACTGTTTTCTTCTTGATAGTCAGTGTTGCAAGGTTGCCGGAGTCTGGGGTAAGTTCGTTAAATTTAAGGTGATATGGCTTTCCATCTGTAGCATTACCGGTCAAAGCAAGGGTTCCGGGCTTGATGTAGTAGTCCTTTGCTTTTTCTCCGGCCTCTCTGCTCAAATTTCCTGTAAGGGAAAGACCAGCCGGAAGTGCTGCAGGGCTTAATACATAGGTGAATATTGGATCTGCTTCTCCATAGTATTTCTCAAAGCTGATGGCTTTAACTAGGATTTCACCTGCTTTTGCGATATGGAACACACCTGGTGTGAAATCAATTCTCCAGTCACCGGCATCAGGGCCTTCCAGATGCAATGTTCCCTGGCTTATAGTATAATCTCCCGGGGCAGTTCCCGCTCCTCTTTCAAGGGCTCCGACTATAGTGATACCGAAAGAAAGTCTTAAGGATTCAGCGCTTGGTGCAACATAATAATCAAGCTCAGGATCCTGCGGTTCATCCTCGAATTTGCTCTTGTTGTTTGCAATGATGGTGACAACACCTTTCTCATAGATAGTGAGCTTAGCCCCTATGAATACAAGGGTATATTTAGCGGCATTCTCGCCAGCAAGAGCCAAAGACCCCTGCTTGATATCATATTCACCAGCCTCTTCGCCGGCCACACGGATCAGGTTTCCTGTAAACTCCACACCTGGTGGCAATTCAACCGGCACATGGGTATAGGTGAGCTCCGGGTCAGGTTCTATCCTGCCCTGTGGATCATCAGGGTCGTATATTTTCTCTTTGTTCTGGGCAGTGACAAATATAACAGTGCTATAGCCCTCTCCATCAGTTGATGTGGGAAGGGGTTTGACATCGTTCACAAAGGCAACGCCGTTGTCACAACCTATAAAAATATAAAGAGTTAAAAGAATTACTGAAATTATTAGAATTATTTTTTTCATTTTCATTTCTTCCTAATTATAGCCCATTCGTTGCTGAAGCTCCAGAGGACACCCAGTGTGAAGCGCGGAGTGAATCTATAGTCAGGCACCCAATCGAAGCTGATATCTCCGGTAAACTGCAGGTGCTTGTGCAATGTCACATCAAAGCCCACCGAAGATCTCCACAATAGATAGGTTTTCATGTCGATATCCCCGTCTATCTTGTAATAGAACCACGCAGGCCCCGCCATTGTGCTTATATAGAAATTAGGCTGGCACTGGATGCTGTTGAAACGCCAGTTCAGACCGGTTCCTGCCAGAACCTCATAGAAAAAGGCATGGTCTGCATCGTAGCCGGGAAGCTCGTCCCTGACAAAGTCATCGGGGACCTGAGATACACCGATATCTGCCAGCAGGAACCAGTGGGGCAGAAGGGCAAGTGTTCCCTCTATATCAACATCCCGGGTTCCGAACTTGATGCCGAGAACATTTCTTGCATGTCCCGGAGGAAGGATGTTGAAGGTACTGACCAGGTCCCCTTTTCTGGTGATATGGGTAGTACCTGTGCTCTCGGCTTCGGTCAGAGCCTCATCCCGTCTGTCCAGAGATTCCCTGTATTCATAAGTGCGGGCCAGAGCCTTCTGATATGCAATCTCGCTGGCATTCCGCTCTGTCTCAAGCTTTTCAAGCTTCTCGTTCAGCTCAGCTATCTCTTTGTCACGGGCGGCAATAGCACCCTGATAGTTCTGTCCCTCTCCGCTCAATGCATTGTTTCTGTCGCGAAGATATACAATCTGATCCTCAAGGTCTGCAAGCCGTTTCTGAAGGCTGTCCTGCTCTGCCTGGAGTGCGGCGCGGTCGAACTCGGCCTCTCCTTTCTCCTGCTCAAGACGTTCCACCTGGGATTTGAGCTCGGCAATCTGCCTGAGATATGATTCTTCCACAGGATCAGAGGTTTCAGTTGTATCTTTCATTATGCGGACATTGGGATGGGATGCCTCCGCATCTGGAGTTGAGTCTTTTTTATCTGCAATAAGAATAATACCAGCTGCTGCCAACAATGCAAGAAGAACGGCAGCTGCTATTATAACTGGTTTCTTCAAAATACCTCGTCAATAATATTATTTATTAAAACATAAGTATCAATAATTAAATATATTGTGTTTCTACCAAAGTGGCAAGAGGGGGGGGAGAAGAAAAAATGCAAAAAAAGGGGGCTCCCGATTGGGGAGCCCCTTCTATATCAACTTTGGAAAAGGTTTCTTTTATATCTTATCTGGGGTATACGGTCACAGCCATGGATGCCGACTTCACCAGCGCGCCGTCTGCGCTGTATGCGATGCAGGTCACGTCGTACACTCCAGGGTATGCACAGCTGAGCTCATACACGGACTCTGTCTCGCCCTCCTGGAACATGCCGTTCACGTACCAGATGAACTGAGCGCCCTCGCTTGCCTCTGCTGTTATTGCTGTTGTACCTGTCTCGCTCTGCAGAGCCTCGTCTGCTCCGGAAACTGAAACGTTGATCTCTGGGATGATGATTGTGAATGGTCCGCGCTGGCTGGGTGCCACTGTGCTGCTTCCGCCGAGTTCGATGTTGCTTGCCTTTGACTCCTGCGCCTCATATGCGTCGTATCCGCCTGCAGAGTTGCAAGAGCAGAAGAGAGCTCCCATCGCCAGTGCCATAACCATCATCTTAACCATCATTCCAAAGTTTTTCATTCCTTTCTCCTTTTTAGTAACGTTTCACCAACGTTTCCGTTTACAATACCAACATTACTATAACGTTACTCTGTTGTCAATAGTAACGCAGAAGAAATTTTACCATTTCTACAAACTTTTTTATAACTGCTTGCACTGCAAGGAGTTAGCTACGAGAATATTTTTTGAAAATGGTTCAGAAACAGGGTAGAAATGGGTTGAAATACCAACATTGGTGGCTCGTTACTAGTAATAAATCCAGGATTTGGATGTCTATTTTGCTTATATTTTTCACCTTTTTTTTGAGAAAACCAAATCAAAATGAAGTTTTTTTCGGTATATAAGGCAGGAGGGTCATATGAACGACATGAAAAACATAGAAGGCAAGATACTGGTAATCAGGGGCCAGCAGGTGATGCTGGACCGTGACCTGGCAGAAATTTATGGGTATGAGGTAAAAAGATTTAATGAGCAAGTAAAAAACAATATTGAACGATTTGATGATGATTTCAGGTTTCAATTGACTGATGAAGAAGTAAACAACTTGAGGTCGAAAATTTCGACCTCAAGTTGGGGTGGAGTCAGATATAAACCATATGCATTTACTGAACAGGGTATTTATATGCTTATGACTGTATTAAAAAGTGATCTTGCTGTAAGACAAAGCAAGATATTAATACGAACCTTTAAACAGATGCGGCACTACTTTGCAGAAAATGCCGGTGTAATCAGCAGATTATCTTCGGCTGAGACCAAACTGATTGAGCATGACCAAAAATTTAAGACCTTATTCACTCTTATGGACAAATACAAGATAGAAGACAAGCAGGGTGTCTTCGTACAAGGCCAGATTTTCGATGCATATACCAAGTTCCAGGAGCTGATTAAGAGCACAAAGAAAGAGATCATACTGATTGATAATTACATAGACCTGACAGCCCTTGACCAGTTGACTGCAAAGAACGCAGGGGTTGATGTGATTATCTATACACAGCCCAAAACTCCTGTCAAAAAGCTTGATATAGACAAATTCAATGCACAGTACCCCTCTCTGGCTATAAAGCATACAAACACAATGCACGACCGGTTCCTCATCATTGACAACGCAGCAATCTATCACATCGGTGCCTCGTTAAAAGACCTAGGCAAGAAATGCTTCGGCTTCACAAAGCTGGAGGATGCCCAGCTGATGATCAAGACAGTGCTCAATGCACTGTAGAGCATGCAAAAATCCATCTTGATTATGTTGACTTATTCAAGCCAAGGGAGGTATAATATATGAGATTTAAGATTGTTAAATTGCAGAAAGCCCTTGATGACTTTGGGAACCTATCAACCGAACAGCAATCTGCAGTAAATGCCGACTATACAACAATACAGTCAAGGGGAATCGAGTTTGTCAAAAGAAGATTTCTGCAGGATGGCATCTTTGAAATAAAGACTGCTGATGTCAGGTCCTTATTCAAATATGCGGATAACCAAATAATTATCATTGGGCTGGTTTATACTAAAAAGACTCAAAAGACACCTAAACAGGTCTTAAGAACAGCCAAGAAACGTTTTGAGGAGGAATAATATGAAATATGTTTATGTTAAAGATTCAGAAGGCTTTGTCTCCAAGAAAGCAGTCAATAAAATAGGACCTGATGAAATAGAAATAACAGAGGATGAATTTCGCAAGCTTTCCGGAGATGAATACTACGAGCAGCACTTTACCCATGGAGGAAGAAGAGAGGGTGCTGGAAGAAAACCCAAATTCACACAGAAACTTGAATATCAGATAAGGGTTACTGAAGAAGAAAAGGCTTTCATAGCATATGCAAGAGAGAACCACTTCGACTATGGGAAAGCGATGAAAGCAGGAGGTAGCTATGAACGACAAAAAGCTTGACATAATAATTGTACCACTTTAAAAAAAAAGAGACGGAGCTGCCATAATAAAACGTGCAGATGGAAGCACATTCCGGGTCACCGTAGAAGAATCGACCTCCGCCTCCCTTTTCGATGGGATAAAAAGCTTTGCCAACATTCCTAAAGACGAAATCCTGAAAATTGTCAGAGACTCCAAGCGGCGGGGAAGGTATTAGCCAATCTAAAAAACCCAGCCTATTGGCTGGGTTTTTCATATCAGTTGCCTGTTTTTATCAGACGCATTTTAGTGGCATTGCCTAAATTACCACCACCAACCTTAACCTCTGGACCTGTGCCAGGACCAGAAGCACCATAAGAGTTAACTATAAGTGCAGCCGGCTTCAATGATGCTGTATCATTTTGGATTATATGGTTGGTAGAAGTGTCTCTAACATCATCATGTGGCACTTCTTTAAAATCAATCATACCACCCAAGCCCTGTGTATAATCATTGTACCGGATATCCCATCTCTGGAATATATCCTCAAAGCTTCCTGGCTCAAGGGATCCATCGCCCTTGGCCACCATTGCTGCAGTATGGTTAAATACACCCTTCAAAGTAGTAACATTAGCAAGATTAGTCCACTCCGGGAAGTAAATGTGTGTCGCAGATTCACAGCGGTTGAACATTTCATACATTGTTGTGACCTTGGAGAAGTTCCAACTAGTAGTGGCACCAACGAAGGAAAGTGATGTAAGATTATAAGAGATATCGAACATATTGCTCATATCAATTGTATTAACATTGGCATTTCCACCGACATTCCAATTGGCAACATCTAAAGAAGTAAACTTGGTTGGCCAGAAATCAGCATATTCCCTTTCACTCTTTCCTGCAAACATATGGGAGAAATTGGTTACCTTGGATGCATTGAAGCTGGAAACATTCAAAGTCTGGGCACTGCAGAGACTGAACATATACTCCATATTAGTTACTTCTCCGGTGTTAAAACCATTCAGCCCTGTTATGCCCAAATATTGGTTATCTGTATTAGGAATTTTATCCAACAGAGTTCCATTTTTATGCTGCATAGGAATATAAAAATAGCCAGCCTTATAGAACATATAGGACATATCTGTTACTGCACTGGTATCAATACCTGTCAGGTTAACTGTCTTAAGTTTTATACAGCCATCGAACATATGAGACATATTGTTTATATTGGAAGTATCAAAGCCTGTCAGGTCAATATATTCAAACTTGTCATGATCTTGGAAGAAACCTGCCATGGAAGCATAGGTAGGGTCGTTCTGAGGCTTGAACTTCAATGTGTTTTCGTTTTTAGAGTACCAGCATATCTTTTTCACAACACCAGTAGGATTTGTAACCGGATCATAAGAGTTCTCATACCATATCAAGACATCCCCTAATCCGATATAATCAACACCCTGAGGAGGATTAGCAGACCGGCCGAAGGCTATAACATCTTCAGCATCATATATTGACTGGAATAATATTTTGAAATAATCCATGTCAATATCTGAATCACCGCCATTATTATTAAACTTAGCCTTGATAATTACATCTCCTGCAGGCATAACAAATGAATACAGATTCCCGTTTGGAGTTGCTGTCACATCACCATTATTCACTGTAGGGAACGCAGGATCCAATGTAGCAGTGCTGATCGGTTCGACATAGAATGACACCCGGTCTCCAGCAACTGCAGAACTGGTATTTACAACAACGGTTCCATAATAATGCTGCCCTGTTCCACGATCAAAACTTGATGTGTCCCAATTGTACCTATATACATATATTGTATAGATAGGCACTGTTGTGGATACAAGTTGGGACGGCACATTATTCAGCTGTCCGCTGATTACTACAAGGTTACCAGAACTAACTCCTACAGTTATTGATTCAGGAGCTGGACTGCTCTCTGCTGAAGAATAAGTAAAGGTAAATGTGTAAGAACCCTCGGGCAGATTATTAAATGTATATTCGAATGTGGTTGTGCCGTTCAATCTGGTGGCAGTTGCTTTGAAAGGCCCACTTCCATAAGAGATGCTGAGGCTGTCTCCCTGCGCTGTCGGAGCTGTGACAGAAACACGGACTGATTCGGCAAGCTTTGTAACAAATACATCAACAGACACACTGCTGTTTTTAATATTCACTACATCAGAGAAACCTTCGTAAAGAACAGTTGCCCCGTTAAGTATCCGCACACCGAACACCCACTGTCCCGGTGCAAAGTATCCCAGACTTAACTCCCCAGCTTCATAGCTTATAGTTGTCCAACCTGCAGTACCATGAATATTATTGCCTTCCGGATCCTGCCACTGAGGAACAGCATTATATTGAAATGTAAGAGATGTCCAGTAGTTTCCATTTACTACAGCAGCTTTCTGAAGTCCGGTTTCATTACCACTTACAGCAAGGCTTACCTTGACCAGCCTGCTTGATTTAGAAACAGCAGAATCAGATACTGATCCGTTGTCGCAACCGGCAAGAATAAGGAGAAGAATTAATAGTAATGTTAAAATCGACAATCTCTTTAACATAACCACCCTGTCATAATGATGCCTTTGTTGTCAGACGTAAGTTTGGGATACTGGTTCCACCACCGATATATAATTTATACTTCTCATGAGACTTAGAATTAGTATCTCTAGTTTCATAACCTGTAGTATTCCGATCTTTAAAATGCTTATCCTGTTTATTAACCATTTCTGAACGGATAATATAATTTGCTGCAGAGTTAATGCCTGGATTATCTTTTTCATAGTTTCCAAACATTGAAGTACTTTTTCCCTTATCATTGCCCGTACTAGGGATATCTTCATCTCTAGCATAAATAGTATTCTCCCAGTCATCTTCACGGCCAGAGAATTTCCAAGTTGATACTACTGATTTAAGTTTATCATGAGTCAATGCCATACACTGACTGAATAAATGGTCCATTGTAGTAAGTTTTTTAAAGTTGGCTGCTTTCGACAGATCAGGATTTTCCGGATCACCTGTTTCTCCCGGGAACAGCAAGCCGGTATTCAAAGACTCGCACCGGTCAAACATATTGGCAATTGTTGTAACTTCCGAGAAATCCCAGTTTCTTAAATCCAAGGATGTCACAAAGCTTGGAGCGTTTTTATAACATGCAAACATATGATTCATGTCAGATACCTTTGAAGTATCAAAGCCTGCTACAGGAATTGATTGCAATTGGCTGTTAGAACACAAGTAGAACATATAACCCATGTTTTCAACATTTGAAGTATTAAAGCCAGCCACACAATCTAAAGAGGTAAATTTCATTTTAGTATTATTTACATTAGAACCAGAAAAATCTGAACTGGAGAACATATAGGACATATCTTCTACAGCAGAAGTATCAAAGTTGACATACTGACCTGCTTTTTTTACTTTACCATCTACAGTAACTTGCTCAGCATATGTTTCATTATCAAGTGTGACAGAGGTCAAATTAGTGCAGTTCTGGAACATTCCAGACATATTATTGACTTTAGAGGTAACAAACCCAGTCAGGTCAACAGTCTGCAAGGTACTGCAATCCTTGAACAGGTTAGCCATTGAACCTGCAGCAAACTTCACCTTTCCTCCCTGGCCGCTGGAATGCCAGCAAATCTTATTCCCGCTCTTCCACAAAGTCATATATTTTATTCTGAAAAGCTCAACATTCTGATTTGGAACAGTGTCCTCAGGGCCAAAGGATGTGATTGTAGAATCATATAATATCTGGAACATTGCTCTGAAATGAGGGATAGGAATATCCGCGCTTACGCCTTCATATTCAGCATTTAACACCACATCATCATCAGGCATAATAAAGGTGTACATACCTCCTTCCTGGGTGAGCGAAGTTACTTTTGTCTCCGGATCTGATTCATATGTAACCGAAATGGTGGTACCATCTTTTAAAACAGCACCATCATATGGAACCAGATAAAAAGAGACCTTTTCGCCGGCGGCGGCAGAAACAGTATTTGCATATACAGTACAAAGCTCTACATTTGTGTTTATATCCATGGTATGGATTTTTACAGTTACTGCTCCAACCTGCCAGACACCGTTATCAATATGACCTGTTATCTGAACCTGCTCTCCTGGGCGGAGCTCTATTGCAACAGCGGCTCCACTGCCTCCAAGAGGATGGCTCAATGTGAATGTATAGTTACCTGAATCTAAGGCAATGGTTTCCTCAGAAAAAGAATATTCAAATGTGGTAAGGCCATTTGCCCTGCCCGCGATATTTGCAGGAATAGGATGCTCACTTGATGCTGTGCCCGTATAGGAAATGCTGAGAGCTTCTCCATCTACCGTAGGAGCTGTGACAGATATGGTCACAGACTTGGGAGCCTGATCAACCATTTTGCTGACAGTTATATCTATTGCAACACTGCTTGTTGATATGGATTCTATTCCAGAGTACCCCTCGTAAACAATAACTTCATCTCCATCAACAATCTTTATAAGCCGAACTCCGAATTTCCAAAGTCCCGGAGTAAAATAACCAAGGCTCATGCCATCAGAATAGTTTATAGTTGTCCAGTCGGCAGCACCGTAGATTCCAGAACCAACCCACTGTGGAACTGCATTGTATTTATAAATAAGAGAACCTAAGACAATGTCACTGCTTACAGAAATACTTTTCTGCATTCCGGCGGATGTCTTTTCACCTACAGACAGGGATACTTTGACAAGGCCGTTTGATTTAGCAACAGAAGAAGAATCGGATACAGAACCGTTGTCGCATGCGAGGATGCAGAAAAATACTCCTATTATAAAACAAATGATAACACTTAAGCTGCCAACTTTTGTCTTCAATATTTATATTCTCCTATTTCAATCCTTTTTCTTTCCCATTCCCCACCATTCAGAGACGCACCTCAGTGTGTCTCTGAATGGTGGGACACCTTGGGGCAGAACCCGCCCTGCCGGTGTCTCACCTAAATACTATTTATGCCTTATCCTTACGGTTCTACAGTAACTGTGTAGGATTTATATGAAATAGCATCACCCTTCTGTGCCTTACATACAATCTCATATGTTCCAGGATTGGCTGTTGTTGTTGTACTGCCTGTACCAAATGTGAACTCACCACTGACTCCATCAACACCTGTATTCTGAGCTACTCCGTTTACATACCACCACATATAATTAATCGCACTCTTCAACGGTGTAGGAGTACAAACCATTGTACCATTCTTTGCAACGCTTGTTGCTGCTACTCCACCAACCTTAGTTGCGAAATCAACTGTCAAACTATCAACTGTCAATGTCAGTGTAGATACCTGGTATTCTCCATTCTCAATTGTTCCCCATATAGTGTATGTAGTTGGGAGAATTGTAGTAGAAATAATTGCTCCACCAACCTGATTTCCACTTGCAGCATCTTTATACTTTAATACAAAGTCATAATTACCAGGAATAAAATTCGAGATAGTCTTTGTGAAGTAATACCAGTTGGTGGTATTGGCATCAGATACAGGATCTGCATTATATGCTGCTCCTGTCTTTGTGTTTTCATCAGGGGAAGCATCAACAGTTGCTTCTCCTGCAGCGGAGGCGCCTCCTGAAATTGTGACTGTAACATCAGGTGCAGTACCTACTAAAATTTTTGGCACTGCTAACTTGAGTATTATAGTTGCCTTTGAACCTGTAGTATAAAGCTCCATTGGAACAGCAGGAAGGTCAACAGTCCTATCACTGTTGTCGAAGATACTGCGGTCTACATCTGACCAAGTACTTTTAGCTTTATAAATAACTTTTGTACCATCTTTTGCTGTGGTAGGTGTACCATCGCTTGATGTAATAACA
>JAEEGH010011427.1_pt1 | contig 20151 bp, 15 predicted proteins | sample 9134181 | NCBI WGS metagenome assembly JAEEGH01 (sample SAMN16246544, study PRJNA631951) | gut metagenome | biome: gut microbiome; feature: rumen; material: DP-attached | host: Bos | place: Iran: Karaj | collected 2018-10 | reverse complement strand
TCGACACATTCCTACGCAACGACATGTATCTTGGCATTCCGATTTGGTCATATAACTCTTCATCGTCAAGATACCAATCCAAGGAGATCACCAGCTGGTCATCGATGATTTGAACAGGTGGCTCATCGGGGTGAACTCCTGTGATGCAAGTAAAAGCCTTTTTAGGCAGCTCAATTTCAGGATAATAGTAATGGAAATGCGCAAAAACATCCTCCACCACAGGTTCAATTTGTTTCAAGTCGGAAAAAACGGCCTTCACCTTTTCATAAAGTGTGATGCTGAACGGGTCGGTGGCGAAATCCTTTAGGTATTGCACCGCATCAGGATTGTTGAGGTCGCCACCGAGGAACACACGGTAGCGGTCTTGAACATTCATCAGCTCCGCCTGGAAATCGTTGGTATCCAAGCTGAAGAGTACCTCTTCGTAACGGTCAAATTCGAGGTCGTAGGGTTCGGGGTTGATGTCAAGTTTAGCCTTATAGACAGGCTCGTTCTTTTGACAGGAGGCCATCATCAGGCAGATGGCGAGGATGGTTAGTATTCTGTTCATGTTCTATGTGTGTTAAGAGCAGGGACTTATGTCACCTGCTTATCTGTCGCCCCTAGAGGGCTTGGGCTAATCGGTTATCTGTTGCCTAAGCATTTCATACGCCGCTATCGTGGCGCGGTTAATGACATTCTCGCGGTCCTTACCGAAGTTGAAGCGTTTTGACACGACTCCCTTGGCAGAAGCCACGCCAATCCACACTGTGCCGACAGGATTTTCCTCGGTTCCACCACTTGGTCCCGCAACACCAGTAGTGGCCACGCCGAAGTCGGCTTCCATCAGGTCGCGAACACCTATAGCCATACTTTCCACTACTTCCTGACTTACGACACCGCACTTTTCAATCATCTCGGCAGGTACGCTCAGCACCTTGGTTTTCATCGGTGTAGCGTATGTGACCGCCGTCCCCTTGAACACCTCCGAACTACCTGGAATCAATGTGATGACATGAGCAATGTTGCCACCCGTACAACTCTCAGCCGATGCGAAAGTCATACCTTTACTTTTTAATAAATCGAAAACAGTACGCTCGATGGGCTGGTCTTGCATGGCAAAGATGTACTCGGAAATTAAGGCTACTAGTTTTGCCACTTCACGGTCCAATGTCTCATGAAGCAACCGTGCATCCTCGTGCCTGCCGCTCAAGCGCAAGCGCACCATCCCATATTGTGGCAGATAGGCCAAAGAAAGGAACTCTGGCAAGGCATCTTCCCAATCCTTTATCTTGTCGGCCAGAAACGACTCCCCAATGCCCGTAGTCATTATCACGCGCTTTTCGTAAGGAACAGAATGAAAACGTTCTTTGATGCGAGGCAGCAGCTCATCGGTGAAAATGCCCTTCATTTCGAACGGCACACCAGGCATAAACACAAAAACTACTCCATTCTTTTCCAACCACATACAAGGTGCTGTGCCGTAGGTGTTTGGAACATACTCGCACGATTTGGGCAGCATCGCCTGACCACGGTTGCGCTCACTCATCTGGAAACCACGACGCTTGAACAAGGACACCAAATTATCGTAGGCCGCCTGACAAAACTCAAGCTCGGTATCAAAGAACTTGCAGACCGTCGGTTTAGTGATGTCGTCGGCTGTAGGCCCCAGTCCACCCGTGACCAAAACAAGGTCAGCATCCATGCAGGCATCAAAAGCATCGAGAATGGCCTTTTCGGAATCGCCTATTGTTAATGTAGAATCCAGTTGGAAACCAGCCTCCGACAGGTGTTCACCAAGCCATGCCGCATTGGTGTTAATCACCTGACCAATAAGTAGTTCATCACCAATTGAGATGTTTTTTATTAGTATTTCTTTCATCTTCAATCAAATTTGCGCAAAGATAGGTCATTTTTCGGCTATCATTACGAAAAAAACGTCATTTCAAAATAATTCGTATCTTTGCAGCTTCAAAATGAAAAAGATATGAATCAACCTATTCCTGCATCGCAACTTGTCCTCAATAATGAGGGTGCAATATACCACTTGAACCTCCATCCTGATCAACTCGCCGACGACATCATCATGGTAGGCGACCCTGGCAGGGTCGACCTGATTGCCTCATTCTTCGACAAGATTGAGGTGAAACGTCAAAACCGTGAACTCATCACCCGCACTGGTTATTTCAATGGCAAACGTATCACAGCGCTTTCTACCGGCATGGGCACCGACAATCTTGACATTGTGATGAACGAACTTGATGCCTTAGCCAATATTGACTTGAAGACAAGAATGCCCAAAGAGGAACATCGTTCGCTGAATTTGATTCGGCTCGGCACTTGTGGTGCACTTCAGCCTGAAATAGAAGTGGAAGACAATTATGTAGCCACCCGTTATGCGATTGGCTTGGACGGCCTGCTCTATTTCTACGAAAAGCACAAAGAAGTGAACGAAATCGCCATGCGTGATGCCTTCATCGAACAGATGAATTACCCAAAAGACTTGCCTCTACCCTATGTCGTGGAAGGCTCAAAAGATTTGTTCGACCGTTTGGCCGAAGGATATTATCAAGGTGTAACAGCCACAGCGCCAGGATTCTATGGACCACAAGGCCGCACGTTAAGAATGCATCTCGCCTATCCAGAAAACAACCGAAAGATTGAAGCTTTCGAATATCAAGGCATGCGCGTGTGCAACTTTGAAATGGAATCGTCGGCACTGTATGGACTCGGAAAAATGATGGGACACAACTGTCTGACCATTTGCGTGGTTGTCGCCAACCGCGTGACCGAAAAGTTTGCCACAGACTATCACCCATACGTCAAAAAACTTGTTTTGAATACTTTGGAAAGGCTCTCTGCAAACGAATAAAGCTCAAAAACAAGATTTTTTGCTTTTTTTCACTATTTATTAAATAGGTACGGAAAAAATGTCTATTTTTGCCGCCGATTTAGTATGGTCACTTATCATAGATATGAGAAAATTGATAATTAACAAAAATAGAACTACAAAAACAATGAAAAAGTATTTTATTACATTGGTTGCAATCTTAGCCTTTTCAACTTCTGTGATGGCTGATGGTCATGTGGATTCAGTTCGTTACCTAACGACCAAAGCATGGAAGAATTGGTTTGTAAGTGCTGAAGGCACCATTGACTGGTGGCAAGGCTCTGACTTGAATCCCAATGGCAACTACACAGCGGTTCAATGGGGGAAACCCTCATTTGGAGCTGGTCTCAGCGTTGGAAAATGGCTCAACCATAGCCTTGGCCTTCGTCTTTCATATGACGTGAATGGCGGAAAAAGTTACATTGATAATTACTATCCCAACCGTGACCATTTATTTGGTTTCCTCTATGATGACAAAACGGATCCGGATGAGAACGGCTATTACAAAACATCTTTCATTTATCATGATGCCCATTTTGATGTTTTGTTCAGCCCCATCGATTTCTTCCAAGGCTTTTACAATCCCGAAAGAGTTTGGACACCTGTTTTTTACGTTGGTATGGGTGCTGCCTCTATTAGCGAAAACATCTTGATCAACCCCACTTTCATCAATAATGTTAGACACAGATTTCATGATGGTGAACAAAAAGGTCTTAATTTTGAGTTTTCTTTCAACGCCGGCTTGATCAACAATTTCCGTTTGAACGATCATCTCGACCTCAGTTTGGCTTTCAAATGGTCGACCCAAGAATGGCACATTGATTCTTGGTACTATGAGTTAGGTGGCATGTCCAGCGACCAAAGTCTTGCTTTTTCAGGCGGCGACCGTATCCGTCCGAAGAGAGCCGACAACAACTACTCCGTCGGCATTGGCCTAGTTTACTACTTCAGCAGAGAATACGACCTGCCCATCGATTGCTGCAAAGAAATGGACATCATTCCGCAGAAACTTGACACTATTGTGAAGTTCGTCAACGTCCAAACCGAAGATATGGAAAGCTATCCTTTCTCCATCTTCTTCAACCGCGACTCATATGAGCTGATGTCGAGAAGAGACATCGTCAACTTGAGAGAAATTGCCAAGGTGGCTATGGAAAACGGCTACAAAATCCGTCTGACGGGTTCTTGCGACAGCGCCACTGCCACTCCTTCCTACAACCAAACTTTGTCTGAAAACCGCTGCAACAAGATCAAAATCGAACTCCTTGAGTTAGGTTTCCCGGAAGACCAAATCATCATCGTGCCCGTCGGTGGCGTAAGACATCTCGACCCGACGGAATATGACCGCCGCGTGCTTGTCCAGTTGGTTAAGGAAGGCCAGCAAGAATAAGCAATCCTTGCTCAAACACAAGAAAGCCTGACGGAATTCCGCCAGGCTTTTTCATTTGTGTCGCAAAAGAGGGCATCAATGCATAATGCCTACCTCAATGCCAACGTAGTTGTTGCGCAAGATGCTACCCGTCTGCTTTTCCAATGAATTGACGAAAGCATTAGAAAAAGCATGGTCGAAAGTCAGCTGGGCAAAAAACGACAAATTCCTGTTGATTTCGTACTCAGTACCCAAGCCAAAAACCATAGACAGCTGCAACGGACGATATTGGTTGGTGCAATCTACAAAACTTTGGCCTTCAGAAGACACCCAATAATAACTATAGCTATCCTTAGCATAGTCCTTGAAATTGAGGCTCAGACCAGCACCTGCTTCTGCGTAAATCAAAAACGAGTCGAAAACTTCATACCTGATTTTGACTTTCAGCGGAATCTCAATATTGGAGGCTTTCAGACGACGCGACACTGAAATGTTGGTTTCCTCCAGAAAATCCTCAACCCTCCTGTAATCGATAAAAGAATACTTCAATCTAAGGAAATTGAAGTTTACCCCCGATGAAACCGCAATGTTGTCAGCAAAAAAATAATCACAAACCAATCCTGCATTGCCTCCCAACCTTATGCCATCATTAGTGACAGCGGTAGAGCCCGAACTGGCCCAATCTACGGCAGGCCCAAGTTTTAAGCCAAGCCTGACATTTCCCGTTTGAGCGTTGGCATCAATAAAAATAGCAGATACCAAACTGATAATCAACAATATTCTTCTCATAATAACAAATTTTAGACCTACAAAGATAATTTATTTTGCTGAGATTTCCTTAAAATCCGAAAATGATTCTTAATTTTGCTGCCAAATTGATTGTATCATTCACTAAATCACATCAAAATGAAAAAGACGTTTTTACTGATTGCAGCCCTGTTGATGATGGGCAGTGCAGCATTCGCTGGCGGCGGCTTTGATATCGCCATCGGCCCGAAAGTCGGTTACCAGACCGCAAAGCTATCCTATCAGAAAGCCGACATCAAGTCAAGCTTCTCCAACCATTTCACCGCAGGCCTCTTTGGCCGTGTGACCATCGGCAGACTTTATGTACAGCCTGAAGTGTTGTACTTCAAGACCTCCAACATTTTCGATGGACATGTCACTGGCGTAGAAAGCAATAACCTGTTCAACCTTCCTACTGGTGCCAATGTCAACATAACGTTGAACCAAATGAACCTTCAGGTACCTGTTATGATTGGTGTCAACATCATTGACCTCGACATCGTCACTCTGCGTGCCCAAGCCGGTCCCACTGCCAACTTTGTCCTAAAGTCACAGACTTTGTATGACAAAACCTACACCCTTGATGGTCAACAAAGCGAAATAGAAAACACAACTACCGACCAGAGTTTCGACACCAAAGCCATCTCTTGGGGTGTTCAAGCCGGCCTTGGGGTTGACGTGTTAAAGCGCATTACTCTTGACATCAACTACAACTTTGGCGTGAGCAAGATGTTTGATGCTCTTAACGAGACCACTCTTGGCGAAACCTTCGACTTCAGCAAAATTGACAGCACCAAACAAAGAATGTTCATGGTGACTTTGGGCATCAAATTGCTCTAATTCACACAACAACATTAATAAAATGAAAGGGAGCGACTCGTCGAGCCGCTCCCTTTTTGTTTGTATAACTGACGGTTTAGAAGAAGATTCCAACTTCAACACCGATACGGTTTTGCAGAACATTCAGCTTGAGATCACGTTCACCCAAGTCCTTGTTACCAGCATAGTACTTCTCGTAATTAGAGGTCACCAAAGCACCTCTGCTAATGCTGTTCAGGAAGTCATGAGAGAAATAGATACCGGCGAAAACACGAGTTGTCTCCAACAAAGTGTATTCTGCACCAGCACCAATACGCAACGAGGCATGGAAGGGGTTGTACTCTCCATCAGTGGCTCTGTAAGCATCATCTTTAAGATTACCCAAAGAGAAAGAATCCATTACCTTTACGCGTTGTGTGTAGCCAAAAGCGCCACCCACTTGCGCATAAGCATGAAGCGGAAGGTTGCCAAGTTCAGGGGTAACCAATTTCAGCATCAACGGGATTTCATAGATAGTGGTCTTGAACTTTCTATCAACTGTACCCAGTTGAAAATCGTTGATAGTGTCAACACTCACATTGCGCTTGTCATCGAATTTATATTGACCATTTACAAAGTCAACATTAACACCCGTGACAATAGCATAGTTTTCAGCGAAATAGTACTCAGCGACAAGACCGACATCAAAACCAGTCTTTGTGCGTTGATTGATGGCAGCACCTGTTTTTGAACCAGTCCAGTCAAAGCTAGGACCTACTTTAAAGCCAAAGGAAAAACCTTTGTACTGTGCTGACGCGGTCAGCGACATGGCCATCAAAAGGCCAACAATAAGTAAACTTTTCTTCATTTGATTATAGATTTAGGTTAGTATTTAACTTCGTTGAAATGCTCCGCATTGATTTCATCGAATCTTCGATTTCGGCGTAGCCAATTTTCAATTTGGGGACAAAGGTAGTCTTTTTTTTGATTATGCACATAAATCATGGAAAATTTCTATCTTTGTAGGACTAAAAAGCAACACCTTATCATTATGAATAACACTATTCCCAACCGACTTTTCGTTAGAAACAGAGCCAACTTTGCGGCACAACTGGCCCAAAAATCTGTGGCAGTGTTCACCGCCAACGAAGCCATGCCGCGCAATGGCGACGAGTTCTACCCCTTCAGACAACAATCGGATTTCTTTTATCTTACTGGCATCAACGAGGAGAACGCCTATCTCATCATTGCACCTGATTATCCAGATGAAGCCATGCGAGAAATCCTCTTCATCGAGCCATACGATGAAGTGAAAGCCACCTGGCAAGGCGAGATGCTCGACAACGCACATGCCTCCGAGCTATCAGGCATAAAAACCATCAAAGGCAGTGATGCCTTCTGGATGACTTTGAACGACATTGTTTTTTCGGGTTATGGCGACACCATTTTCTTGAATAGCTACGAATATCCGAAATATGAATGTGCCGTTGAAACCATTCAAAAACGCTTTGTCAAAAGAGTCAAAGAGTTGTACCCAATGCACAACTATGGTCGCACTGCCCCGATTCTCAATGCCTTGCGAATGAAAAAGTCGGAAGACGAAATCACCATTACGAAGCAGGCATGCGATATTACTGCAAAAGCCTTCCGTCGCTGCTTGGATACCGTGAAACCTGGCATGTATGAATATGAGGTGCAAGCTGAAATCGAGTATATCTTCAAACAGAACAATGCCACAGGACATGCCTACGCACCCATCATCGCTGGAGGCAAGAACGGCTGTTGCCTGCATTACTCCAAGAACCAAAGTCTGCTCAATGATGGCGACCTGCTGCTCTTCGACATCGGTTGTGAGCTGAAGAACTACTCCTCTGACCTCAGTCGCACCATTCCAATCAACGGAAAGTTCACTCCGCGACAAGCCGATTGCTACAATGCCGTACTCCGCGTGATGAAAGAAATCACCAAGCTCTACCGTCCCGGTGGCACCATCAACGAAATCAACGAGACCACCCACCGACTGATGGAGCAGGAAATGATCAAGCTCGGTCTCTTCACCGCTGAAGATGTGAAGAACCAAGACCCCGAAAAGCCTCTGGAACGCAAATACCTGATGCACGGCATGTCGCATCACATCGGCCTCGACGTGCACGACAGCATCGACAAATTCAAACCTTTTGAGCCAGGCATGATACTCACCTGCGAACCAGGTATCTACATCCGCGAAGAAGATATCGGCATCCGCATCGAGAACGACCTGCTCATCACAGAAGGCAATCCCATCAACTTGTTTGAAGGTCTGCCAACGGAAATCGAAGAGATTGAGGCGGCGATGAAAAAATGATTATTTTTGCAGAATCCTTAGGAGACGCATAGATTGACTACGTCGAATGCAGAGCATTTCCATGCCACCGCACCACCAACGCAGGGATGACATGCGTCTCAACAATTAAACAATTAAACAATCAACAAATCAACAACAATATGTTCGCAAAAGATGTTTACAGTGGCCGTCGCGCCACGTTGAAAAAAATGATCTCGAAGGGTATCGCCTTCTTCCCTGCCAACAACGAGGCTCCCTTCAACTACCCTGACAACACCTACATCTACCGTCAGGACAGCAACTTCTCCTATTTCTTCGGCCTCAACCACCCCGATTTGGTCGGTGTTATCGACTTTGAGACGGGCGAGGAAATCCTCTTCGGTGTCGAGGTCACCATCGATGATGTGATTTGGTGCGGCCCCCTGCCCTCGCTGAAGGAACAAGGCGACTGCATTGGCATCACTGATTGCCGTGATTTCAACAAGTTTGGCGAGTATATCCAACAAGCCATCGCCAAAGGTCGCCAGATTCACATACTGCCCACCTATCGCGCTGATACGAAGATTCAATGCGCCGAATGGTTAGGCTGTAATATTAATAAGGTGTCAGACTATGTCAGCCTTGAGCTTATCAAGGCCGTCATTGCTATGCGCGAGGTGAAGAGCGAGCTTGAAATCGCCGAGATGGAACGCGCCGCCAACACTGCCTATTACATGCACACCACCGCCATGAAGATGTGTAAACCTGGTATGATTGAGCAAGAAATTGCCGGTGTGGTGGAAGGTCTGTCGCTGTCAGGTGGCGGCCCCGTGTCGTTCCCCGTCATCCTTAGCGTTGATGGTCAAACATTGCACAACCATGGTCACCACAATGTTTTAAAGGAAGGCCGCATGATGGTTTGCGATGCCGGTGCCGAGACGGAAAACTATTACGCCTCTGACTTCACCCGCACCACCCCTGTGGGTGGCGTGTTCAACCAACGCCAGCGCGAGATTTATGAAATCGTACTTGCCGCCAACCAAGCCGTAGCCGCCAACACGCGTCCTTACATGCCTTACATGGTGATGCACACCCTCGCCTGCCGCACCTTGATTGAAGGCTTGAAAGGCGTCGGTTTGATGAAAGGTGATACCGAAGAAGCCCTGTTAAATGGCGCCCACTGGCTTTTCATGCCTCATGGCCTCGGCCACATGCTCGGTATGGATGTACACGACATGGAAGGCCTAGGCGAGACCTATGTAGGCTATGACGACATCACGCCACGCTCCACCAAGTTAGGCTTTAGCGGCCTACGCTGCGGCAAGACCTTGAAACCAGGTTTCGTGGTCACCGACGAACCGGGCATCTACTTCATCCCCACACTTATCGACATGTGGAAGGCTGAAGGCAAGTTCAAGGAGTTCATCAACTACGACAAGTTGGAAACCTATAAGGACTTCGGTGGCATTCGTATTGAGGACGACTTGCTCATCACCGAAGACGGCTGCCGCATCCTCGGAAGGCCGATCCCAAAGACCGTCACCGAGGTTGAGGACATGTGTGCTCAAGGCCGTGAATGGATCAAGATGACTGCTATGTATTGATGACCACTATCACAAAATGGAAAAAGCGAGGTGTGCCTCGCTTTTTTCGTTTTAAAACTCCATCACCAACTTCACATTGACATACCTTGGCGTCAAGTAATTTGGTGCGCCATAATATTGGTTGTCCATGTATTTCACCCAATTATAGGAAATCACATTCGGGATGTCAAGCAAGTTGAAGACATCCACACTCACGAACATATTCCTTACATAGCGTAGCGGGTTGCCTTTACTAAAGCTGGAGGCCTCGCTGATAAGCTGCTTGCTGAAGCCAATATCAACGCGGCGATAGGCTGGATAGCGGCTAGAAGGGGAATAGAAGTCTGAGCTGTTTTCGTTGACGGGCATACCCATACCGAAGGTCAAAGTCATATTGACGCGCCAAGTTGGGGCATTGGGGATGTAATCTTGGAAAAACAGCGAGAAGTTGACCAACTGGTTGGAGGGTCGGTAATGCCATCCCAACGCAATGGTATCGGCCACTTGATCGTCAGTGTGGTCATAGAATGGCAGACGATCGCCCTCGAAATCCACCAAGTAATAGTCGCCTCGGATATCTTCCTTTGTCTGCATAATGGACAAACTCGCCCAACTGTCAATACCCTTCACAAACTCACCGTTCACCTTGAAATCAAGACCCGTTGCATAGGCTTTTGCCGACTGGTCAGCATAGTAACGGATGCGCACGTTGTCGATGTCATAAGGAATGACATGGGTGAACCACTTGAAATAAAGCTCTGAGGTTAGGATAAAAGGTCGATTAAAGGCTCGGAACTTGAAATCGTTGCCTGCCACAATCTGATACGACTGTTGCGCTTTGGCATCTTTGAAAAGACTGCCGTCACGGTTTCGGATTTCACGATAGAATGGCGTTTGGTTATAGACACCGCCAGACAATCGATACACCATCTCATTCTTCTCATTCTCAGGCTTATAGGCAATCCCAGCCCTCGGACTCACATACACCTTATTATTATAGCCCCAATAATTGGCTCTCAATCCGCCCGTAATGACAAACTCGCCTTCTTCTTTGTAAGGAATTGTCCAAGAGTTCTGAACAAAACCGTCAAGATTATTGACAGAGAGCAGATTGTTTGACTTATGCACAAAATCCATCCCAATCTCAGGTAACACATCGGGATAGCCACCAATCACATCAGGAACATGAGGCAAGCTATAACCCGCCGAGTCCATCATCTGCCACTCGTCCACCACATCGTCGATATCTTGATGTTGGAAGCGCAAGCCCCATTTCAGCAGACAGTTTTCAAAGGCATAGAGACCTTTATGGTCGAGATTGTAGACCTGGGCATAAAAGTCGTTGCGGGCATGCTTGGTGAGCGTTCCAACCTCGTGGTTTTCAATCACCTCGCCGAAGTCTTCGGAGCCGAAAGAAGTGTTGCGAATCCCGAAGAAATACTGCTCCTGAATGTCAAATGTCTCGGTTTCGTAAGCAGAATAAGCCGAAGCTATCCATTTCAAATCCAAATCCTTGTTGGGTTTGTACGACAAGGTAAAGGCACCTAAGCCCGTCGCATAGTCATCGATTTCTTGTCCCCCGAAATACACATTCAGCTGAAGCGGAATGTCGATAGTGCCAAAGTTGATTTTAGCATTTTGTGGAATCAACATATATCGGTTTTTGGAGTAATACCCCAAAAAAGACAATCCCCATTTCTCATTGAACTTGTAGTTGAACAAGGCTTGTGCATCAGTGAAGTTAGGCTTGTAGTCGCCTTTGGTGTTCATCATACCCAATGCCAAGGCAGTATTTTTGTAGCGTGCCCCAACCAAATAGCTGAACTTCTCATTTTTTGTCGCGCCTTCCACATGGGCTTCGGTACCCAATAGGCTCAAGCTCAACGAGCCAGCGATTTCCTTAGGCGTTTTATAAGTCACATCGAGCACCGACGACATCTTGTCGCCATACTCGGCTGCAAAGCCACCTGCCGAAAATTCGATATTGTTGACCAATTGCGAATTGACAAAGCTCAATCCTTCTTGTTGACCTGAGCCGACTAGGAAAGGACGATAGATTTCGATGCCGTTCACATAAATCAAGTTCTCGTCGAAATTTCCACCACGCACACGGTATTGAGAGCTCAGTTCGTTATTCGACACCACACCCGGCAAGGTCTTGATAAGGGTTTCCACTCCACCGCCCATCGTGGGCAGCATGGTGGCCTGCTTGGCATCGAGGCGCGTCAAGCTTGAGGCCTCGGTGCCACGGTCGCTAATGACGGCATCGGGGAGCACCGTAGCGGTGGAATGTAGCACCATATCGAGCTTCCGTTTTTCGCCTTGTTTCAGTCGCACCGTAGCTTGTTTCTGCTCATAGCCGATGAACGAGAAATGGATGGTCCAAGTGGAATCCGACAACAGCGACAGTTCATAATAGCCTCGCGAGTTGGTCGTGTAGCCCACCAAAAGCTCGGGTACCACCACATTAGCCATTTCGATGGGATGACCCTGCTCGTCAATCACCTTGCCGTAAACCGTAGCCGTCGGCAACTGCTGTGCCGTGGCAAACAGAGAAGACAACAAAAATGCTATGAGGATGAACTTCGCTCGCATGAATGGATAACTGAAATTATCGGGAAATATTATCTGTCAGAAGGGAATTGACCTAATCAAACAAAAAAAAGCCGCTGCGCAAGGCACAGCAGCTCTGATATGGTTCACATTGGCAATAAATTACCAACGCTCAAGGTTACCCTCTGCAGAAGCATCCAAGATGGCTTGGTAGATACCCTTCTTGTTGATGGTACGCATGCCAGCGGCTGAAACCTTCAGCACAATCCATTCATCCCATTCCGGAACATAGAACTTCTTGATTTTCAGATTCGGTTCAAATGTTCTCTTGGTCTTTTTGTTGGAGTGAGAAACATTGTTGCCGTGCATGACCTTTTTTCCTGTAATTTGACAAACTTTTGACATGACTCTTATCCTTTATTATTTACACTTGTCTTTTTTCTAACGGGCTGCAAAAATACAATTTTTTTCTTTACCCAAAGCGTTTCTGAAAAAATTGTTCCAAAAAAAAAGTGCAATCGCTTCGATTTTCTATGTTCAACTCTTCATATGAACATCCATCTGTGGGAACGGAATGTTCAGGCCTTCCTTGGCAAAAGTCTTGTAAACCTTTTCGTTCATGCTGAAAAATGTCGGCCAATAATCCGCTGAATTGACCCATGCACGCACCGTGATATCAACAGAACTGCTGTTGAGTTTACCTAATTCTATAAAAGGTTCGGGCGACTTCAGGACTCGCTGATCCTCATCTAACAGCTGTCGCAACACGGTCTTTGCCTTGTCGTAGTCATCGCCGTACGCAATGGAGAACACCCAGTCAACACGACGCGTTTCCTGTTTCGAAAAAACGGTCATCACACCAGTGGCAAGGGGTCCATTGGGCAAAATCACCTCTTTGTTATCAGTTGTCAACAGATGTGTATTGAAGATTTGTATTTCATTCACTATGCCTTCCATACCTTGCGCGGAAATAAAGTCGCCCACCTTGAAAGGTCGGAACATGATAATCAGCACCCCGCCAGCAAAATTCTGCAACGTGCCGCCCAACGACATGCCCACTGCCAATCCCGCCGAAGCCAACAATGCTACCAATGACGACGTATTAATGCCCAAGATGCCGACAATGGCCATAATGAGGAAGAAATTCAGCACAACAGCGACCAAATTCGATAAGAAGCTATGCAAGGTGGCATCGGCATGGCGGCTCATCAGTCCATTAGACATCCATTTCTTAATCAGTTTGATGACCCAACGTCCCAAAAGAAGCACCACAATAGCGGCGAGTATCTTCAGTCCCAAGGGGACAACATAAGTCTTCACCAAATCAGGAAGCCACTCCGAGACAGGGGTTGTGGTCAGTTTTTGGATGCCTTCGGTCACGGTGGCAAGCGTGGAAGTGTCTTGTATTGTCTCTGAAACCTGAGTAACTATGCTGTCGTTTTCCATATTTCCGATATTTTTGAGATGCAAAGGTACGGATAATTCATTTATTTCGTAATTTCGCCCCAAAATTCTTTCCATGAATCTAGAGCGCATTAAGGCCTATTATAAAAACCCGAAAAATCGTAGCACGGTCAATGTGGGGCTTTTTATCGTGTTGATAATCAGCTTCCACTATCTCTATTTGGGTTGGCAGTCCGTAGACTATTGGCCTGTTGGAAATTGGGTTGAGAAACTTATGCTTTGGTCTGTCAATCTGGTCTATAGCCAATCCTGTTGGGTGCTCGACCATATTTTCTGCATTGACATTACCACCTTCGCCCCACAACGAATTATTTCCGCCATCAACAAAGACGGCGGTTTGGCCATTGTCACCATCGCTCCCGAATGTGCCAGTTTGAAACAATGGTTGCACTGGCTCTTCCTCATGCTCCTATTCCCCGGCCCATGGAAACACAAACTGTGGTACATTCCTGCTGGTCTGGTCATCATCGAATGGGCCAACGTGGTGCGTATCTGTGGCATCATGCTCATGCAGATTGCATGGCCTAACATCCACATCCACCTTTTCGGTAACGACATTAATACCTTCCAACTCGCCCACGACTATATCTTTAAACTGTTCTTCTACCTCATCATCTTCCTCATGTGGGTGCTCTGGGTGGAAAAATTCTATAATCCGTCATTAAAAGCCAAACAACATGAATAATTCTCCTGTTATCTTTATCCTCGACGCTGGCGGCACAGGCTTCAAGTTCTCGGCCGTGCAAGACTGGCACGAAATCATCGAACCTTTCACCATTCCTTCGGCAGCTCCTACGCTGGAAGAAGTGCTTCAAAAACTCATCACGGGCTTCCATGAATGTGAGACTCGCTGTGGTACTAAGGCGGCAGCCATCAGCTTCTGTTTCCCTGGTCCAGCCGATTATCCCAACGGCATCATCGGCGACTTGGAGAACCTGCCCACATTCCATGGCGGAGTACCGCTGAAAGCCATGCTTGAGAACGAATTCCAAGTGCCCGTCTACATCAACAACGACGGCGACCTGTTTGCCTACGGCGAAGCCCTAAACGGCTTGCTGCCCGAAGTGAACAAACTGCTTGAGCAGCAACGCAACCCAAAACGCTACAAGAACCTGTTAGGTGTCACCATCGGCACGGGTTTTGGCGGCGGCATAGTTATAAATAAGGTGTTGCTCAACGGCGACAACTCGGCAGGCGGTGAAATCAACCGTCACCGCAACCCGCTCTACCCCACCACCAGTGCCGAAGACAGCATCAGCATCCGAGCCGTGCGCCGCGTGTATGGCCGCGAGGCTGGCATCGAGTTCGACAAAACACCGCATCCCTACGACATCTACAAGATAGCCATGGGACAACTGCCTGGCGACAAGGAAGCAGCCTTGAAGTCGTGGAATGAAATGGCCATAGCCTTGGCCGACGTGTTGGCCAACGCCATTTCGCTCATCGATGGCATCATCGTCATCGGCGGAGGTTTGTCAGGAGCATGGCCTGTCTTCATGCCCATGTTAATCAAAAAGATGAACGAGCCCTTTACCGGCCTTAAGGACGGTCACTCATTCAGCCGAATGGAGACCGAAGCTTACAACCTAATGGATGCACAAGACATGATTCGCTTCACCGAAAAGTCGGGCAAGATGATCAAGGTGCCGTTCAGCAACCAAGAAGTCTGGTACGACCCGACCAAGTGCGTCGGCGTGGGCATCACCAAGCTCGGCACATCATCAGCAGTAGCCATTGGTGCGTATGCCTTTGCAATGGAACAATTGAAAAATTAAACAACGTTGTAGAGACGCGCCATGGCACGTCTCTACAGCGTGCCAAATTCAACCATTTTTTCCCATTTTTTCATATCCTTTTGACAATCAAAAAGGAAAAATTTATCAACACATATTGTTGATAAAAATAGCCGTAAAAAGTGGTTTTGATAAGGCATGATTTGCCCTTCTTTCTTAACTTCGCAGATTGAAAAAGAGTAATTCAAGCTTTATTGTTTTTGTATTTAATTTATTAACTATCAACAAGATGAAATCAAATCATACTCAAATGGAATTTGAGGGTGACCTATTTAGTGGGCTCGAGGAGCCAGAAGCCGTGCAGCCGGAAGCCACACCATACGACAAGATCATTGAAACGCGCAAAAACGCCTCTTTTGCAGCCGAACAAATTGAAAGCCAAGATGAGGTACAGGTAGTGGAGAGGAACGATTCCCCTGCAGCACAGCCTGTCGCAGAGGAGAAACCGAAAATAGAGTACCATATCTACCCCTTGGATGAGGTGAAAGCCGCCGCAAAGGAATACTTCCATGGCGACTCCCTCGCTGGTGACGTGTGGACCAACAAATACGCCTTGAAGGACAGCGACGGCAACATCTATGAACTCACACCCGACGACATGCACCACCGCATCGCACGCGAGATCGCCCGCATCGAACGCCGTTATCCCAACCCGATGAAGGAAGAGGAGATTTACGAGGTGTTGAAGGACTTCCGCTACATCGTGCCCCAAGGTAGCCCCATGACGGGCATCGGCAACGACTTCCAGATCTCATCACTGTCGAACTGCTTCGTCATCGGCAACAACGGCGATTCCGATTCATACGGTGGCATCATGAAGACTGACCAGGAACAGGTGCAGCTGATGAAACGTCGCGGCGGCGTAGGTCACGACCTGTCGCACCTCCGCCCCACCGGCAGCCCCGTCAAGAACTGCGCCTTGACTTCCACGGGCGTGGTACCTTTTATGGAACGCTATTCCAACTCCACCAAAGAGGTGGCCCAAGACGGACGTCGCGGTGCCCTGATGATGACCATCAGCATCAAACACCCCGACTCGGAGGCTTTCATCGACGCCAAGATGACTCAGGGCCGCATCACCAACGCCAACGTCTCGGTGCGCATCACCGACGAGTTCATGCAATGCGTCAAGGAGAACAAGCCCTTCATCCAGCAATATCCCATCGACTCGCCCAACCCGAAATACACCAAGGAAGTGGACGCCCGTGCCTTGTGGAACAAGATCATCCACAACGCATGGAAATCGGCAGAACCTGGCGTGATGTTCTGGGACACCATCATCCGCGAGTCCATCCCTGACTGCTATGCCGACCTCGGCTTCAAGACCTTGAGCACCAACCCTTGTGGCGAGATTCCGCTCTGCGCCTACGACAGCTGCCGCCTGCTGGCCATCAACCTTTACAGCTACGTCGACCACCCCTTCACGCCTGAAGCCCGATTCAACCACCAACTGTTCTCGAAGCACGTGGCCATCGCCCAGCGCATGATGGACGACATCGTCGACCTTGAAATTGAGAAGGTGGACGGCATCTTGGCCAAAATCGCTGCCGACCCCGAAGACGACGAAGTCAAACGCACCGAGGTCAACTTGTGGAAGAACATTAAGGCGAAATGCCTACAAGGTCGCCGCACAGGCATAGGCATCACCGCCGAGGGCGACATGCTGGCCGCCTTAGGCAAACGCTACGCCTCCGACGAAGCCATCGCTTTCTCCACCGAGACACAAAAGCTGTTGGCCTACAACGCCTACCGTTCATCCGTCAACCTGGCCGAAGAACGTGGCAAGTTCCCCATGTACGACGCCAAACGCGAGGAGAATAACCCCTTCATCAAGCGTCTGCGCGCCTTGGACGAAGACCTCTACCAGAAGATGACCCGTGTGGGTCGCCGCAACATCGCCATGCTGACCATCGCCCCCACTGGCACCGTCAGCATCTGCACCCAGACCACCTCTGGCATCGAACCGGTCTTCATGGTGGCCTATAAACGCCGCCGCAAGGTGAACCCCAACGACAAGGACGTCCACGTGACCTTCACCGACGTGACGGGCAACTCGTTCGAGGAATACAATGTGTTCCACCACAAGTTCATCACTTGGCTCGAAGTGAACGGCTACAACGTGGATGAGGTGCTACATTATGATGATGAAAAACTCAACGCTGTCATTGAAAAGTCGCCTTACTACAAGGCCACAGCCAACGATATCGACTGGGTCAACAAGGTGAAGATGCAAGGCTCGATGCAGAAATGGGTCGACCACAGCATCAGCGTCACCGTGAACGTGCCCAAGGAGACGACAGAAGAACTCGTCAGCCAAATCTATATGACCGCTTGGGAGAGCGGCTGCAAGGGCATGACCATCTACCGCGACGGCTCACGTGATGGTGTGTTGGTGGCCAAAGAGGAGAAAAAAGAGGCTCCGAAAGCTGACAGCAATGCCCGTCCCGACGACATCCGTGAAACGGCCGCCCCGCCACGTCCCAAAGAGTTGGAATGCGACGTGGTACGTTTCCAGAACAACTATGAGAAATGGATTGCCTTCGTGGGCATCCTTCACGGCAAACCCTATGAAATCTTCCTAGGAAAAGCCGAAGGTTTCTTCCTGCCTCCGTATGTCGAAAAGGGTGTGATTATCAGGGAGAAAATCAAAGGCGAGACGACGCGCTACGACTTTCGCTACACCGACAAGGACGGCTACGACGTGCTCATGCAAGGCCTGTCGCGTTCGTTCGACAAGGAATACTGGAACTACGCCAAGCTCATCTCCGGCATCCTGCGCCACGGCATGCCCATCCAATATGTGATCGAACTGGTGCAGAACCTTAATGTGGAGGAAGAGAGCATCAACACATGGAAGAACGGCATCGCCCGTGCCTTGAAGAAATACGTGCCCGACGGCATGGTCGACGAAAAGGAAAAATGTCCCAACTGCGGCGAGAAACTCGTCTTCGAGGACGGCTGCAAGCATTGTAAGAATTGCGGCTACTCCAAGTGCGGGTAAGCCAAGAAGGAAACAGTTGTTTTTTTATCTTCATAATGGCGGGTCGCCGGCGCAAGTCGGCGACCTTTTTTTGGGGATTCCCCTTCGGGGAATCTCAAAATTGGAACAAGTCTTTCACATTAGCCGTTGTAACAACTGCAAAGTCTTCCAAAGGCATTTGAAGAATTTCTGCTATGCGTTTTGCAGTGTGAACAAGGAATGAAGGTTCGTTGCGCTTGCCGCGACAAGGCACGGGCGCCAAATAAGGCGCATCGGTTTCCAGAACGATTCGGTTGATAGGCAAACTGGGCAGATAATCCTTCACGCCGCAATTCTTATAGGTTGTCACGCCTCCCAAACCAAGATGAAAGCCTAATTCCAAATAGGCTTTGGCTTCTTCCTCCGTACCCGTGAAACAGTGCATGATGCCACGCAGGCCGCCATCCTGCTTGTGTTCAAGGATGCGTACCATCTTGTCGAAGGCGTTGCGGCAGTGGATGGAGAGTGGCAAACCAAGTTGTTTTGCCCAATCCAGTTGGGTTTCAAAGGCGTCAAGTTGCTGCTTTTCGTAGGTCGCATCCCAATAGAAATCAAGGCCGATTTCCCCCACACCGACATAAATGCCACGCTCCAACTCCTTCTCCATCAAAGAAAGCACCTCTTTGTAGTCCTCCTTGACTTCCTCGGGCTGTAAGCCCATCATCACACGGGTGCAGTCAGGGAATTGCTCGTACAATTCGAGCATCGGCGTGATGGTCGAAGCATCTACATTGGGCAAGAGCATCATTCCAACACCTGCATCCAAAGCACGTTGCATGGCCTCGTTGCGGTCGAGGCTGAATTGATGGTCGTAGACGTGGGTATGGGTGTCGATGAGGTACATGGTAAAAAGTTAGCCACAAAGGTACAAAAAACCATTGTAAATAGCTGAATGATTTTATAAAAACCTGTCGTTTTGGCAAAAACTATCCAGCCATTTAAAGGGAATTATTGCTTCAAATGGCTGGATAACTAGCCAAAGGAGGTCACCGTTCCTTCACCACCCGCACCGAACGGCTTCTTCCATCCATATCCATTATCCTCAGCAGATACACCCCTTCCACCAATCCGTTCAAACCTACTTCATTCGTGCCTTTCACGGTTTTCATCAACTGTCCGACAGCGTTATAGACCTGAACTTCGGTGGCTTCAACGCCATCGATGCATACCCAATCGACAGTCGGGTTGGGATAAACTGTTGCCGTTATTAGGTTTTCTTGCTCATCAACACCATCAAAATCCACCTCGATGTAATTAAAAAACTCCGACCAATACTCCGCATTCCTATATTCCTCAATCGTTCCCTTTGGAATATAGACGGGGATGTCGCGGTTGACACGCTCAAAAGTGTCGTCCCAAATGTAGGGAGGATAGGAGGCCTTGACCGTCATAGAGGTAAGGCGGAACAGGTTGCGGAATGCTCCACCCTCAATCTCAGTCACCGTCGACGGCAACTCCAATTCCGTAGGCTTGTGTAAAAACTCGAACGCACAATAGCCAATGTATGTCACGCCTTCCGGAATGTTGATGGAGGAAAAGCCGTAGCATGCCTCGAAGCATCCGCTCTCAATCAGGGTCATCTTGGGCGGCAGATACAAGGTGCCGTCGAAGCCGC
>JAEEGH010011424.1_pt1 | contig 20152 bp, 19 predicted proteins | sample 9134181 | NCBI WGS metagenome assembly JAEEGH01 (sample SAMN16246544, study PRJNA631951) | gut metagenome | biome: gut microbiome; feature: rumen; material: DP-attached | host: Bos | place: Iran: Karaj | collected 2018-10 | reverse complement strand
AGCCAAAATAACTGATTTTCTCAACCATCCCCATTGTGTCATACATCACTTGATAATAATCTGGAATATTGCTCTCGACTCTTTTCCATTCCTCCTCAAAATGGTTGTATTCGATTGGATTGGTTTTAATTTTAACACTTTTTGTTTTTGCTTTGACAATGGGCAGGTAAATACCGCCATCATAAACTATACCTTTACAGTCAATCAATCCTAAGTAACTGCCATGAGCAATGAATTGCTGCAATTGGCCATTACTGGAGATTTGGCCAAAAGCAAAAGTTGCTGATGTAAGCAACAATGCTATAATTATTATCTTCTTTCCCATAATCCGCATTGTGTTATATTTCCAAAAATATTCTCGCTTTCGACGACCCCCACCTTTATAATGTGAAGTTGGCCAGCATTTTCGAGAAGGAATTGCCCTATTTGCTGATGAGTCGTCTCAACGCTGTGGTAGCGTCTCAACAGAGCAAGATATTCCACCGTATTGTTGATGATAAATAGGGTGATAAAGTCGTGTGAATCAAAAGTTGGTTTCAGCACGGCAATGATTCTTCCTGCTGTATCAATGTTTATTATTGGCATAACATGCTATTATCAGTTATGATAATAACGCCAACTCCTTGAGATTATTGTTTCTCGGAGCAAAAAGTACCCAAAAAGTGTGTACCTTTGATATACAGATTTTGTGTACCTCCAGCGTCTTCACGACGACCTCAATTGCATACCCCTCGACTGCATATCCCTCATAATGTTCTTGATGACGTGCAACTCCTCGGTGTTCGTCTCGATACGCTGCACGCTACCATAGATAGCCGCCACCGTCTGCTGTATGATAATGGTGTTGTCACGGATGGAAGCCGTATCTTCCTGGATGGCCGTGGCACGGCCTCCGAGGTCGTCGATGCTCTCCTGCGAGGCTTGCGCGAAACCCCTCGACGAGGCCGTGCGGTCGCTGGCGGAATCCTCCAACCCAATACCGGCAGCATTAAGTTGATTTAGCAGACTCTGATACAACTCCTTTGCACCATCAATCTGCGTTCTCAATCCATCCGCAAGACCCACAAAAGCATCATTGGTCCAGATGTAGTTTCCAAATTCATCCTGGTCAAGTCCAGCATTGGCGGCATAGTCTTGGAGATACTTGTTAAGCCTCTGCATCAACGGCTGCACAAACACGGTCTGCGTGACCATGTTACGAATCATATCATCAATACTCTCATTGATTTTATCGATGGCCGCCTCGAAATTGGTTCCAAACTTCTTGAAGATGTCAAGCCACGTATTCACAATACTTTGGAAGTCGGAGCCTGCCAGACTCTCAAACATATTCCTCAAAGAATCCGTCATCTGGTATTCTATCTCGCGGATATTACGAAGAGCCTCCGCCGCCTTTTCCTCGTCACCGGCCAGAAGACTTGCAAGATACTCGGCTTCATAGATATTCTTGTTAATCTGTAGAGCTTGGTTGTTGAGATTGAATAGGTTTGTACTGTCGAATGAGTTATCCCAATAGGCTTCCTCAAACTCCTTTTTCAAAGCCTCCAGCCTTTCATACTGATTCTGCACGTATCCAGCAATAGCCCATCCTATACCGTTGGCAATGGAATAATCCATATTGCTTCTGGTGAAGTCCGAGTGAGACACCGAGTCCCCGATAGCCTGTAAAGCAGCATCAAAAATGGTGTTGAAAATCCTTGCGCTGATATGCGGTATGTCCGTTCCGAACATAAAGTTACCAGTGCCACCGGCATCGTTGTACATCATTTCCCTAAGTCTCATGGCCGCTGCCGTGTAGTACATCTGCCATTCATAAGGCAAGGCTGCCGGATTGTTTGTGTACAACGCGCCCCACATACCATTTCCCTCCGGCGTTATTCCGTAGCCGTTTCGGTTCATCGCGTCTCTCCAAGCCCACGCGCTTCGGGTCGTGTTGAACCTATTCTCGTCAAGCGTGTTAAAGAACTCCAGCATAGCCGAAGCGTAGTTTTTGTAGTCGAGACCAGTAATGGTGCCTGCCATCGACTTGACACTCGCGTTGATACTATTGATGCCAGACAGTATGTCGGACATATATGAGATAGATTCTTCCACACGGGCTTGATATTCCGCCTCTTTCTGCGCTTCGCTCTTGAAAATGGAAGTCAGCACCCCTTGGCCGATGCCCAGCACCGCACCGATGAGTGCGCCCCATCCGCCTCCTATCTGCGCACCGGCGGCTGCATAGCCTCCGGCGGTACTGATGGTGTCGGCGATGCTCTGGAAGGTATCGGCCATCTTCTCCAGATGGGCGTTGTTGGTAGCCTCCGCGAACTCCCTCATGGCACTGGCAAGTCCGCTGGCCAGAGACGAAATTTTCTGTAGGCCGTTCAAGAGATACTCCACTCCCTGCTCCACGGTCTCCTTGCTCTCACCACTGAAAGCGTCCTTGAAGGCATCCTTTAGCGTGTAGCCTCCCTTGCCCATCTGCTGTATCTCGCGCTTGACCTTGCGGACATTCTCGATGAACTGGCGGAACTCCGCCTCGGTAGTGCTACTGTCGCCGTACTCGTTTCGGAACTCCTCCAAGGTCATCTTCTCCATCTGACGGAGTTTTTCTATGGCTATCTTGACATTGGCGTAGGTCTGCTCGGCAAAGACATCGCCGATAGAGTTCTCAATGAACTCACGCTGTATGTTCCTCATGCTCTCGGAATACTGGCGTTCCAGTTCCTTGAGGGCGGCTTGCATGGCTTTTTTCTTCTTGGGGTCTGCCTCCACCATCATGGCAGACTGCAACTCCTTGCGTTTCTGCTCACTCTCCTCGGTGAGTTCCGTGACCTTCTGCTGGTATCCGGCATAGTCGCCTATGAGTTCGGCGTAGAGTTCCTTCATCTTGGCGCGGTACGCCTCATCGAAGAGCGCAAGTTGATCCTGCGTGGCTCCCTTCTCCTCCAGCACCTTGCGGTCTTCCTGATAGCGGCGTTCAAGATTGAGACGCTGCGACAGAAAGGACTGGCTCTGTCCTATGGCCTCGCGCATGGCCTCGGCCTCCTGCTGCCGCCACTTGGCATCGGCATTGTCGCGAATGGTCTGTATCTCGTTGTATATCTCCACCATACCCTCGCGGTACGCCTCCAGTTCCTCGGTGGAGAGGCCGCTGTTCTCATCCACGGTCTTGTCGGCGGCGTAGGGGTTGGCCTTCTCGTCCTGGTCGGGATGCGCAGCAGCCCATTCTTTGGCTTTGAGTTCCTTCCACTTGCGTTCCTTCTCCTTCTCCTGCTCGTCAATCTGCGCCACCTCTTTCTCGTGATTGAGTTTGAGCTGCCGCAGAGTCTTTTTCAAGCCGTCCTCCATCGCGTCGATGCTTATCTGCTCGATGTCCCACTGGGTCTGCTGCTCCATTCTCGCCGTGGCCTCGCGGTAGGCAGCCAGTGCTTTGAGGTATTCCTTCTTCAACCGCTCGCATTCGGCCTCGTACTTCTCCAGCCGTTTGAGGTCGTCATTGTCGGGGGCTTCCTCGATATTGGCCCCTTTGAGTATCTCGGCGGCTTTCTTGGCGGCATCGGACTGCTTCTCAATGAGGTCGTTGAGTTTCTTTTCAGCCTCCTTGTACGCTTCCTCGTCTGCCTGGTAACGCCGTTTCGCCTCGTCGAATGCCCTCACGCTGAACGGCGTATGCAGCGCGTCGTAGTCCTGATAGCCGGGGGTGTTCCTGTTGGCCTCCAAGTCGTCGTACATGAACTGCTGGGCGGAGTTGTATCTGGTGGCGGCCTCGTCATAAGCCTCCTTGGCCTTGACATACTCCTTGGCGGCTTTCATGATGTCCTCGTCGAGGGATGCCGCGATGGCGCGCTGCACCTGCGCGCTGACAAAGGCATCGGTGTTCTTGACAAGGAGGTTCTCCGCATCCGCCACGCTGTGGATGGACACGCCCAGGTCGTCGAAGGCTTTCTTGTTCTTCTCGATAAACTTCTTCTTCTCCTCCAGGGAGTCCCCTATCTTGTTCCACTGGTTCTGGAGCTTCTTTATCCCGGCCACGGGCGCGCTGCCCAGTTCGCCGACCTTCTCCTTGAACTCCTCCACGGCTTTCTTCGCCTCCTCGATTTTCTCTTTCTGCTCTTTCTGTCTCCGCACAAAGATGCCTATGATGCTCACGGCTGCGGTGGCTGCTGTGAGGATGAGTCCGAGGGGGTTGGCGCGCAACGCCGCCCACAACGCCCTGACGCTCACCGTGGCGGTGGTCGCACCCATGGAGACACCGATGAAGGCGGTCTTGAGTTTCGACAGCATAAGCATGAAGGCGGAGTTCTTCTGGAGCGTCCGCATCACGGTCTGGAGTCCCATCATGGCGGCGATGCAGCCCTGCACCTTGGTCTGCACCTTCTGGAGGTCTTCGCTCGCCGTGCCGAAGATAGCCAAGGCACCCTGCACCGCGCTGAACCCTCCCACCAGTCCTTGAAGACCCGACACGGCACCCTGCAGGCCAGCGGTGTTGGTGGCCAGCAGTTGGGTTTCCTTGTTGACCTCGTTGATGGTCATGCCGAGGTCACGGGCTTTGTTCTGCAATTCCTTGTAGGCATCGGAGCCTTTGACAGCGGCCACGGCCATCTCGCCGCCCTGCTCCCTCGCGGACAGTATCATCTGCTGCATCTCGCCTCTGACCTGCATCAGTTGGGTGCGCAGCCGTGTGTGGGTGTTGCCTGCCTCCTCCGCGCTGTGGGTGATGTTCTTGAACTTGCCGTCCTGATCCTGCAAGGTGCGTGTGACTTCGGCAATCTCCTTGCCCACGTCCTTGTACATCCCTATCATGCCGCCCAGTTCACGCTGCCACTCTTTGAGTTCCATTGATTTGGCATCGTTTCCCGACATGAAAGCCTGCGCCGCAGCGTGGCCGAGTTTGTCGTATTCCTTCTGGAGCGTCCTGATGGCCTCCTGGTTTGCGTTGGCCAGTGGCTCGACCATAGCCCACGCCGTCTCAATGTCCTTGCCCACGGCGGCTATCTGCTCTCCCATCTTGCCCAGTTTGCCGCCGGACATCTTGGTCATGCTGTCGAGCCTCTCGCCCGACTGCTGCACGCTCTCCGTCAGGGCCAGCACGCCGCTCTGCGCACGGTCGAGACCGGCGTAGAACTCTTTCTCGTCAAGGCCGAGTCGGATGTAAATGTCTCCGCTGTTGTCGTTGTCCATCTGACAGTTATTTCATGTTGTTGATGAGTTGGAGGTACATGTCGCGGTTGCGCGGGTCTTGCGCGTAGAGGACATCCTTGCCGTCCTTTCCTTTCTGCTTCTTCTCCCCGTCGTCGAGGCTCGGTATCACCGCGCCGTAGAGGATGAGGTTGGCATAGGAGAGGTTATAGAGGATGTCCTTGAAGGGCATTCTGTACCATTTCGAGAACGACCCTACCGTTGCCCAGATGCTGTCGTTTCCGCTTTCGTCGCCTTGGTGATGTTTATCCCTGACAGGAAAGCGGTAAGCGCGAAAAAATCAGCCACCTGCATCCTGCGTATCAGCACCGTCATGGCCTCGTTGAGGGTACGTGAGGTGTGTCTGGCGAGGAGCGTCCTGCCCTTGCGCTCTATCCGGCGGCGGCAGATAGTCCTTCCTATCCATCCGAACTGACCCCACCACGCACCGACGAGCATGATGGCCACTATCCTGCCCACGCCGCCGCAGTCCTTGGCGTAGCGGAGGGTCTTGGTGATGATGTCCATCTCGCTCTTCGCCGCCATGTCCGTGGGCAACTGGCTTATCTCCGCCGAGAGCATGATGAGTGTCGCCGCCGTGGGCTGTGCCACGCGGTAGGTGCGGTGTCCTATCTGTATGCGGCTGTGCTGCTGGAGGATGACATTCTCCGTCTGCCGCTCTATGGTCTCTTTCTTCATTGTGTTCCTTTCTTTGAAAAAAGGGACACCCCACGCGAGGATGTCCCCCATCGAACTTAATACTATGACGAAACGCTGACGGCTCGTTTAGAAGGATTTCAGCACGACACCGTCCATCCTGACCTCCGTGAGCGAGCCTGCCGAGGTGACACCCTCGAAGACGGCTTGCGTGGCCGTGGAGCTGCTCTTCTTGGTGAGGCCGATGATGTTGTTGCCCACCTTGATAGTGGCGGAGATGGTGCTGTTGAGGTTGGTGCCGGTGACGGTGAGTTCCGCAGTACCGGCCGTAAGGGTGGCCGGAGTGTCGCGCTCCTGGGTGGCCACAACGGAGCTGCCAACCTTCAGGGAGAAGCCGCTGGCCACGGCAGCGGAGGCCGTGTAAGGCTGCACGGTGTTCTCGCCCTCGGCGGGAACGAGACCCATGACGGTGTAGGTGTAACGCCAGCCGTCGGTGGTGTTGTACTCCTGCAGGGCCTTGACGGTGCCTTTCTTGATGAGGATGCCTGGGCAGGTCTCGTCCTCCACGGGGATGACACGCACGGCGAAGAAGCCCTGCACCACACCGTCGTTGTCAGCGAAGGGCAGCGGAACGCCCTTCTTGACGAAGACTCCCACGGTGAGCTGGTAGGTGTTCTTGCCAGCCAGTTTGTCGATGACCTGACCGCCCTCAATCTTGGCCTCCAGGTCGGTGCCTTCGTTGGTGGTCAGCACCACGGAACCTTCCACCGGCTCCAGTATCTGACCCCAGGTGCCGGTCGTCGGGAAGGCGTTGCCACTCCAGCGGAGATACTCCACACGGCATTTTCCAAAGTTTACATCCATAATGTTTTTCCTTTCTTTTGGTTATTGGTTAATGGTTGATTGTCAATAGTGTTCGTTGAGCAACTTAAAGTCCATCTTGAGCGACACGAAATGCTCCTTGATGTCCGGCTCTTTGAGGGTGGTTATCATCCCCGACGGGCGGAAGAGAATGCCCGTGGCCCTGGTGAGGGCTTTCGGGAGGGTCGTCGCCCATTGCTCCAGCGCGTCGGTGCGGCGTTTGTCTTTGAGGACGGCTCCGCTGGCCACCGTGATGTCGGGAACATAGACGTTGACGAGGCACGACCCTTTCTGCACCTGCTTGTTGTCGCCGGTCAGCGACCGCACCACGATGTCCTCCTTGTTCTGGTCGTTGCCGTTCTGGGTGGGGCGCATACCGCTGTAGTACACTTCGCCGTTTATCGGCAAGACCATCGCTTTGAGGGCGTTGTACAGTATGGTTTCCAGTTGTCCTCCCGTCATAGTTGCATCTCGTTTATCAAGGAACTGACTATCTCGTCCATCCTGAACCGCGCCCCGTCCAGCACCACATGGCCGCTGCGCTCCACATAGAGGGCGTAGCGCATACCAGCCACGACTATGAGCGTAGGGCTGTCGGTGGAGAGTTCCGAGACGGCCTTGTGCAAGGCTGCAAGTCCTTCACTCTCACCCTCTCCGCCACCGAATCCGCCGACCTTCACCAGCCTTCCCTCCACGGCCACGCCGTAGCCTATGGATGCCGTAAGACGGCCTGTGACATCGTTATAGGTCTTGGTATCTCTGGCCACCTCGCAGAAGCGGTCTCCCACCTTGGCGAGGAAGTCCGCCTCGATGAGCCGCACCCTGTTGGGAAGGTTTCCAAGAAGCCTCATAGCACCGCTGCTGTCGCACGTCATACCCATAGCTCCACGGTGTTGGTGAGATGGTAGTATTCAACGCGCTGCACCTGGTAGAAGCCAAGTTCGCCCTTGTCGTCGTGGCGGAGCGACACCGCCGAAGGGTGGAAGTCGCTCCCCACGTCTTCAAGGTTGCAGGTGACGGAATAGCGGCACGACTTGTAGTCGCCATCGTCGTAACTGCCTTTGCGGTGTTCCGTGGCGGTGGTGATGGTGCATCTGACCTCCGCCATCTGCTGCTTGGACAGAGCCACGGGATACCCTTCGCTGTCAAGGTCGGCCAGTCGCTCCGTCTGTGGCTCACCGCCACCGTTCTCCAGTTCCAGAGAGGTCAGAGTCAGCGTCATGGCATCGCGGTTGCCCTGCTGTAGGCTCACGGAGATAGGCTCGGAGAGCGTGAGAGGCTCTTCGGGTACTGCCACGCCGTGGCTGTAGTAGCGCATGATGCCGTTGGGGAATATCTGCATGGCGGTGAGGGGTTTATGTTTACCACATATCCGAGCGGTCGGTGATGGTGGAGAGTTCCTCTCCGGCTTCGCCGATGAGCGGCTCACCGTACTGGCGGTAGATGGCGTTGGCAGTACCGCGTATGCCCGCTGGGTTCTGTGCCGTGATGGAGCCTCCCTGGGAGAGGTTGACCATCGTCAGTACCAGACGCAGCGTGTCGGCATAGGCCAGACGGAACGCCTTGCTGTCGGCTATATCCTTGGTATAGTCGGCTGTAGGCTCCGCACCACGGCAGATGAGTTTCTCTTCGGCCTGTGCGTCCGTCAAGGGGTAGTTCACCCTCGCCTTTATCGCCTCAAGTACGGTCATGCGCCCTTCTTCTTACGGTTGGAGGTGGACTTGGGAGCGGCGGCTTTGGGTCTGCCACCCTTGGACTTGGGAGCGGCCTTCGGCTCGGCTTCCTCCTCTGTTTCGGGAGCAGGATCTTCGGCGGCGGTTTCTTCCTCTTCGGCTGGAGTCTCCTCTTCCACAGAGGTTTCTTCCTCCATCGGGGTCTCATCCTCCGCAGCGGCCACCACATCGGCGGCTTCGCTTTCGGCCTCTTCGTTGACTAACGTGTGGTCTGTCTCCGCAACCAGTTCGCACAACCCCAGCTCCACAAGGCGGGCGGCACGCTTTTCATCGTCGATGTAGAGCGTCTCACCCACCTCGTGGTTGAGCAGGAAGTTGTGCTTGTCACGGAACTCCGATATGACTTTGAGCTGCTTCATAACACTTTATGCCTGGGGGGTGGTGGTGTCAAGGGTGTAGATGCGGTCCACGTTGTTGATGACGGGTACGGCCATAGCCTGCGCCTTGGTGAACTCCATCAGAGGCTCCTGCTCGCTGTACTGCGACACCAGCGTGTAACTGTTGGCGGTCTGGTAGGAGACACCGGCCACGGGGCGAGTCTCCTCGGCGCACGAGGTGTACACGAGGTCTCCGACACGCTCATCACAGCAGAAGACTACCATGCCGCTCTTCCAAGCCTTGTGGTTGGTGCGCTTGCCGTTGACCTCGGTGCGAGTGGTGCGAGCCACACGGATGAGTTCAGTACCCCACTGGCGCTGGAAGAGGTCGCGGAGCTGGTCGAAGGAAAGCGCGGGGACATTGCTGCCGCCGCCGACATAGTTCTGCTGGAAGCCGAAGAGACCACGAATCTCCGAGTTCTTGTAGAGGGCGCGGAGGACGATGTCGTCGGCATAAGCGAAGCGGATGGCGTTGCCGTCGGCGTTGGCCTGGTCGAGGATACCCACCACGTCGTCCACGGGGTTGGCGGCGGCGTTGTTCCACGGCATGGCCACACCCTTCATGTTTTCGGGGAGATAGTGCATGTCGATGCGCACACCTTGGCCGATGTTGTTGGTGGCCAGTCCGATGCCGGTCGAGAACATCGAGAGGAAGATGTCCTCCAGACGCTCGTCGATGCCGTTGATGACCACGGGAACGTCGGAGAAGATACGATTGATGATGTCCTCTTCGGGGCGGTTCTGCGCAATCATCGAGTCGATGTTCTTCATCTCCACCTCGTTCATGGAACGCTTCATGGCCAGTTTGGGAATCTCACCCACGTAGGTCATCAGGCTGTCACGGCTCTTGAGCGGGGTCTCGGAACCCAGGGCCACGACATCGGCGGCGACGTTCTGGTACTGCGCGGAGATGGCAGCCCAGCGGCCATCGGCGGAATAACGCGGCGTGAGCAGCTGACGGAAGAGGAACGGGATAGCGCGGTTGTTCAGGGAGCGACCGTTGAGGTACTCCGTGACGGACAGCACATAGTTGGGGAAGTATCTCTCAACTTGCTGGGGGAATAGGGATTGGTTCATGGTTGTTTTTCTTTATTAGGTTATGGTTGAATGGCTTGGTTAGGTGGTGGGTACGTCAGCGGCCTCCTCCTTGACGAACATGATGTGCGGCAGAGCGGCCTTGATTTCGGCGGTAATCTCGTAGGGGCAAGCCACCTCGTTGACCACACCGGCGGTGAGGATGGCGGCGGCTTTCTTCTTGGTGATGGTAGCCTCCACAAGGCCGCAGTAGTTGTAGCCTTGGGGCTTGTTGTAGGTGGTCGTGGTCACTCCCTCGGTGGTGGTGACGTTGGGTTTCAGCGGCTTGTAGTTGCCGTTTCCGTCCGTGATGACGGGGAGACCCGCAGGGATGATTTCGTCGGGATAGTCCGTGCAGTCCAGGGCGCGGCCTGCCTCGATGCCCGCGATGTGCTTGCGGATGACGATGCCGTCCTTGCCGCCCAGCACCTGCGTGCCTTCTCCCATGTAGTTGATGTTCTGCATTGTTGTGATGGTTTTTGGTTTGACTTCGGTTTACTTCTTCTGCTCCGAGGGGAACAGTTTGGCCACCATGCCGTCGGTGTCGGCCTTGGTGACTTCCTTGTTCCCGAACTGCGGGATGCCGTTCCGCGTGGGCAGGAAATTGGTCTTGATTTCGTTGGCGTACTTCGTCAGGATCTCGTCAATCTTGGCATCGTCGGCATCGTCGGTGATGTCGGCGAAGCCGTGGGCTATCATCCAGTCGGGTATGCCTTTCGCCTTTGCCTTGCTGTTGATGGCCTCTTTTCTGGCGGCAGCGGCCCGCGCAGCGTCCTCCTTGGTCTTGGCATCCTCGAAGTCCTTGAGTTTCTTGTCGCTCTCGTTCTTCGCCTTCTCGATGGCATCGAGCTTGTCCTGCCATTCCTTCTCACGCTTCTCACGTTCCGCCTTCTCCTTCTTGTACCATTCAGGCGTGTTCTTGTCCTCGGCTGGAGGTGTCACGGGCTGCTTTTCGGGATGCGCGGCCTTGTAGTCGTCAAGCTCCTTCTGAACCTTGGCGATGGCAGCGGCGTGTTCCGTCTTGGCAGACTCGGCCTTGGTGTTGGCCTCGTTCTGGGTCTTCGTCACAGCGTCCTGAACCCTCTTGTCGTTGGACTTTTGCAGGTCTTCCAGATAGGCTTTCTGGCCGGCCACGATGCCCTGGAGGTTTTCGTCCGTTACCAACTTGGTGCCTGCCAGCATCTCCGCCAGTCCCGAAAGAATACCGTCACCTAACCCAAGATGGGCATACTCTTGTTTTAGGGCGTTCAAAATTTTGTCTTTCATTTGGATATGATTTTTGATTTCGGGTGCAAAAGTACACACTATTTTTAGCATGTAAGGCGTTTTGTATCAGCACGTTTTGGATGATTTTAGTTCATCCAAAAGAAAGGTTGAAAAGGAACAAAAAAAGGGGGGGGATAACCACAAGATTTTTTACTTCTGCAATAATTTCGCATATCAATATTCTAATTTTGCAGCCGAAAAATCAAAGGAATGTCACACATAAAAATATATGATTATGTTTACAAGCAATTTACCAAGAAAAAGAATTAAGTTCGGAGCCGTTTGGCCCCATCCTCGAACTGGTGTTTTGAACGTGTTGAAAAAATAAGTTCCAGAATATCAGAAAAAATGTGTATATTTGCATTTTTAATAATGAGACCGATATTCTGTGCAGATAGAGATAAAGTAAACGTAGTTACCAACTAAAAGGAATAGCGACAATGAGTACCCCGACAGAAAAACAAATAGAACTGTTTGAAATACTCCATAATTCCCGTGTAGAAGACTACAAAGTATTCAGCAAGAGAGATTATGGTGGAATGTTCCGCAGTGTGGTCGACAAATATCCCGACTCCGCTCACTTTATTTATGAGCTGTTACAGAATGCCGATGACGCTAACGCGAAGGAAGTCTATATTATTCTGAAAAAGGATTGCTTGATATTCAAGCACAACGGAACAAAACACTTCGATGTTACACCCTTGGATTCGGATGAGGTCGGCGATATTAACTCCATCACTGGCATCGGAAACTCGACGAAGACCGACACGCAGAACAAGATTGGCAAGTTTGGCGTAGGCTTCAAATCTGTTTTCAAATATACCGACACTCCAGAGATTTATGATGACACATTTCACTTCAAAATAGAGAACTATATCATACCCACGCTGCTCCCTGACGATGCTCCTGAAAGACTTGCTGGCGAAACCATGTTCGTATTCCATTTCAAGGAAGGCAAGGAGCGTGATGCTTTCAATAGCATTAAGGAAAAATTGTATGAACTCCAAAGTCCAATTCTATTCTTGCACAGCCTGAAAAAAATAGTCTGGAGAATAGACGATGGGGGAAAGACTGGGCAGGAATATTCATACGAAATGAGGCTTCTGGGGCGGACGAGGTACAACGACATCTCCTGCGAGAGGTGCTTATTGATTGAGCCAAACGGAACAAGCAATATATTCCTTTTCTCGGAAGAGATAACTGTGACTGATGAAGAAGACAGAGAAACCTCCCATCAAATATATGTCGGCTTCTTTTATGATGCTGCCGAGGTGCGACTTATCACTAATGAAACCAGAAATATACATTGTTTCTTCCCAACAGACAACACCTTTAATACCTGCTTCATCACACATGCGCCGTTCCTGCTCACAGAGAATAGAACGTCATTAAACAATGCTAATGAGGAATGCCGAGAGTTTAACAAACAGCTCATTGTTCTATTGGCCAAACTTGCAGCACGGGCAATCGTCATACTGCGTGATTACGGAATAAAGCACAAGCATCTTCTGATAGATGAAAATATCACAGAGATTATCAAATCATACCGACCCAATTTTTCTGGGCAATTTCATCCACTCTTCCAGCAGCCGTTTATCGACGCATTCAGACAATTACTCAAGACAGAACCACTGTTGTTGTCTCGCAATAACAAGTATCTGCATCGAATAAATACCTATTTTACACGCGATAGTGTATATGAGTTGCTTGATTCCAAACAGTTTCAGACTTTAAGAGGAGATGATGCTGTGGATTTTGCCAAATGGGAGTTGGCAAAAAACATACAAATAATATTGGAAAATGGCGACGATTGTAACTATTATAACGGTGTTTTAGGCTATTCCATTGGTGATTTTGGAGATGACATAACTGCTGAATTTATGGATGAGCAGTCGGTTGCATGGGTGACAAAATTCTACACTTTCTTGCGCGAAGATGCCTCCAAATATCTGAACCTAACCAGTCAGTCTAAAAACAGCACTCTTGTATTCCGCAGTAAAGCTCCGATTATCAAAACGCAGAACGATGAATGGGTCGCTCCTTACGCCGATGACAATGTTACCCCGAATGTTTACCTCCCGATAAAAGGAGGAACAGACCAGTCCTCTGGTTACAATTTCGTCAACAGTGCCTATATGAAGGAGGAGATGGCGAAGAAACTGTTTAATCAGTTGGAGTTGAAACAGCCTGACGAGTTTGATTACATTCGGAATGTGTTATTGGACAAATATGAGGACGGTTGCGATATTGACGATGATGTGCTACGCGATGACTTCTACGTACTGTTGACATATTACCAAAAAGTTGCGAACACCACAAAGGCCGACGACTTCATCTCAATATTAAAAGAGAAACTATTCCTGGTCTCCGATGATGACCACCTAAACCGGCCCTATGAGATGTATCTTTCCTCATCTATTCTACGCCAATACTTTGGGAATAATACTGATGTTCTGTTCTTCAACATGAGCTTTTACAAGAATCGTGTAAAGGAGTTCAAAAACAGTTTTATAAACGATTTTATCTGTCTATTGGGTGTGCATTCCGAGCCATTCGTTGGAGAAACAGAAACCACATACCATAACATGCCACAACAGTTCCTCCATCTGATACCTCCCTCACGCAGATATTACTATGAGTTGGTTCAGGTGAATGACTACGATATGTTTGGGTTTGAAGAGGCTTGCGGTGATGATATATCCAAGGAAGTATCCGTTTATTTATGGAATGAGATTTTCCCAAAATACAGAAATACAAAGGGTGCTGTCATACGTGCAAGTACGTATCGACGCAGTACCTGGGATTTATTCTACTCTGAATCGAAATTCACCAGAGAAATCAAGACGCTTCCATGGATTTATAATAAGGAAGGACGAATCTGTTTTGCAGAAGATGTTTTCTTGGAAGACTTAGACCCAGCCTATCATATAACGAATGGTGTGGCGGACATGCTCGGAATAGAGAAGAAGACCCCAGACCTACAAGAAAAATATGGTGCCACCGCAGAAGAGCAAAAAATATTTGAAAAAGGTGCGGAATACGAGGCAATGACTGGAGACCTTACCGAGGAGGAGGAAAAACGGATGAAGCAAGCAATGGAAAGGGAGCGTGAAAGAATCTTGAGAGAAAGGGAATCAGCAACAAGTACAACAGAAGAAGAGATAGAGGAACCACAAGAAAAAATTGAGGAGCCACAAGAGGATGAAGACATCGAGGAAAAGCTGAATAGGAAATGGGAGGAGAAGAAAAACAGGTTCGTAAATAAGCCACACTCTAAAACTCTGGACAGCACTGAATTGCCGATTGAGCCATTCAATAACGAAACCCCATCCACGCAAAACGACGCGCCCTTCTTTACGAAGCCAAGCTCCAATGAAAACCAGAACGAAGAAACAGACGATACCGCCCGCGCGGAGAAGAATCTAAAAGCAAAAGACACTACTGCACAAGCACAAGCAGAGAATGCGAAGGAGCAGGTTGAAATTCTGAATTTGCTTAAAGAGACCCCAGAATACACATTTAAGTGGTTCAAGGTGTTGATGGAGTTGATGCACGCCGGTCAGGACAAACTTACAGAAAGACGGGTGCAGATTGACTTCTCCCATCACGAAATGATTTGTTCCGACAAGATCCTGCACCTCACAGAGCCGACCTTGCCAGTCCCATCTTGGTGCTGCGATGCGGAGAAATATTCCTTGGATGCGTTGTCTGACGGGAAAAGAACAAAAATTGATTGTCAAATAGTCAGGACGGAAGATGACTCTCTCGATGTGTCTGTAGAACTTGACAATAGGTTGATGATGGCTTTGCAAGAGGCTAAAAAAATCCGTTTAATTGCCATTGACAACACTAACATCATCGACTCCCTTGAAACAAGGTTCTTGCAACTTGACAAGGAAGATGACTATGATATGAATGCCAATCTTCCTGAAGGTGATAAAATTTCGTTTATCTATGGCCCCCCAGGAACTGGCAAGACAACGGAACTGGTACGGCAAGTTCACGACATACTTGAACGTGAGCCAGAGGCCAAAATACTTGTATTAACTCCAACCAACAAGGCGGCGGATGTCGTGGCCATCAAAATGTCAAATGATGATGTATGCTACAACTATCTCGCCCGCTATGGAGCAACAGAAAGTCTGTATCTGATAGAAGATATTGGCTGTCTCACGAACAGAGACACGACGGATATGAGCATATACAACATTGTGGTTGCCACCGCAGCTCGATATGCCTATGACTTCCTACAACCCAACGACGTGGCAATATGCGATTATCCATGGGATTACATCTTCATCGATGAGGCTTCAATGATTGACATCCTGACGATAACATATATACTCCACAAGGGTGCCGATGCAAAACAAATCATAATATCTGGAGACCCGAAACAGATACAGCCGGTCGTACAGAACGATATGCCTGCATACAACGTGTATGATATGGTGAAACTACACGGATTCGCGGATGCCATCAATGAGTATGACCGTTTCCCAGTAATTCCTCTTATGGTGCAGCATCGTTCTGTGCCGACCATCGGAAATATGGTGAGTAAGTTCGCATACGACGGTCTGGTTGAATATGACCCGCAGCGTGCGCCACAGAAGCCTCTCAAACTTGATGGATTCAACATCAAAAACATCAATTTCGCAGGCTATAGAATCGAGGAACTTGATGACATAAAAGGACTGTCCTCTATTGGCAACTCCGCATTCCAGCTCTACTCTGCGATATTCACATACAACATGATAGAATACGTCATCAAGCAGATTGGGAAAAATCACCCTGGGCAAGAGTATTCCATCGGTGTTGTAAGTGCTTACAGGGCGCAATCAGATGCCATCAAGAATATGATTGAAAACCGCCCGCTGGATACTCTATACTGCAAGGTCTCATGCGGAACTGTGCATAGTTTCCAGGGCGATGAATGCGACATCATGTTCATTGTACTGAATCCGCCTCCCATCTGTACAAAGGGAGCGCATATAAACAACGAGAACATCATCAATGTGGCAATGAGCCGAGCTCGTGACTATATCTTCTTCATCATTCCGCAAGGACAGCAGCCTGGCTTCAGAATGAAGAACAGACTTGGTGATGTCTCTCCTTTCTCGGACAGAACTGTTCTTGACTGTGCAATGATTGAAAAGGTGATGTTTGGGAACGAGAACTTCATTTACGAAAACACTCACGTCACATGTCACATGCCCGTGAACGTATATTGTGAGGATTCCGCCATCTATGAGGTTCGATTGAGCGAGGAAGCCCTTGATATTCGGATAAATATGAAATAAACTGCGTGACACTTCTTGTCAAAAAAGGAGTGTCACGCATCTTATTTTATTGAGGCTCTGGCCTATTGTACTTGTTCAGCATCTCGGAGAGGTTGGCTTGTATCTCTTCTCGGAAGGCCACCGGTGCGAGAACCTCGGCATGGATATTCATCGTCAGGATCTCCTGCTTGAGGTCGTAGGTCGGCTTTACAAACAAGGAGAAAATGGTGTATTCTGGAGTGCGCTCCACCTCCTCCTGCGACTTGTGCAGAGGCAAACTCCGCAGATACTTGGCTTGCCACTCATCTGTTTTGATAAGGATAGTTTGCGGTTCGTCTTTCACCGTTACATAGGCACCAAATGTGCCAAAGAACACGGCTTCGGCATCAAAGTCCTCCGGCAATTGGAAGGTCTGTCCTGTCGGTTCTACATCACTTATACGGTCGAGAGAGAAGATACGCATACCTTTCTCCGGCACACTCCCATAGACATACCAGCGGCGTTTGTACATTTTGAGCGTCCACGGCTGGAAGTCATTATATGGGTTTACCACATCCTTGTCAAAGGGGTGGTACTGGAAGTTCACCGTGACGTTTTCCCGCATGGCAGCCAGCAGAGGAATGAGTGCCGGTGTTGTTGATGGCACATCTTCAAGTAGTATGCGGTCACGAAGGCGGTCGTTGGCTGCGATGGTGTTGTTGAGGGAGATGGTTTCGAGGAGCCACTTGCGGAAATAGCCTGGACTCTTGATGTCATCCGTGTCGCGGATGTAGTATCGATTGTCGGAGCGGTTGCAGGCAATCTCAATGCCGAACAATTCCTCTACGGATTTACGATGGTCGTGGAACGTGCGAAGCGCATACTCGCCACCATTCGAGATGTTGTCGTTATAACGATATTTGTCATTTATCTCCTCAAAGGTCAGACCCTTCTGTCCAGCACGGACAAGGGTGTCGACGAGCCAGATATAGCGATTAAGAGTGGTCATATTTCTTTGAGATTTTCAATTGACTTTCTTTTTCTCTCCAATATGCCACTATTCAAGCAATTATCATTTTTTTCTTTTATTACCCAGTTTTGGACATCATCGCATTTCCCATCCTTTACTCTATCAAAAATATCCTTTCGTTTGCTCTGTTTACCTTTCCTTAGATGTATATTAAAGTCTATCGCAAAAAAATTTTTACCTCTTTCAGTAAAACCGAGCATCTCATTTAATGTCATAAAAGGGGCATGAATGGCATCTTGATGATATACAAAATTGTACTTGTACTTTTTTGCACCGACAGTCTTGTGTATCACTACAAAAAAGTATTCATATCTCCTTTTATCTGCATCAATAGAGGATAATATTTCATTAACGGAAATTCTATTAAAGATTCGTTCTTTAGCCTCTGTTGACTTTATCTCAAAATAGACATCACCTCCACCTATTCTTTTTGCCATAACGTCTGCACATATATCAGATTTATTCCGATTGTCTTCGACCATTTGAAATTCTTTTCTGTTTCTGAGATATTCCTTAAAGAATAACAAACACTCGGTTTCTAAAGCATTATTATTCATTGCTATATCTATTATTTATTTTGCAAAGATACACCTTTTTCCCCAATAAAATTGAAAAAAAGTTTTGCTTCTGCAAAAATTTCGCACATCCCCCCTATAATTTTGCAGTCGAGATGGTAAAGGAATAATAACACAAAAAACAACATAAAGCAATGTTTAAGAAAGATTTAGCATTAGATGAGATTAAATTCGGCGAGATATGGTTCAGCGAAAAAAACAAAGAGTTTTTTCCGATGCACGGCGAGGAAATCACATTTGTGGATGTGACCGGTCAGAAATACACCGCCAGAGTCCATCCCATCAAGAATTACATCGAGGGCGTGTGGCACATGCACAAGAACAACGAAGCCCTTGAGGGAACGTCAATCACCATACGAGTCATTGACGAACGCTACAATCTCTACCGAGTCTATTATTCATATTAAGTAATTCCCAGACACACCGTCTGTATGTTTAATTATTAAAATCAAAGTATTATGAGTAACAACAAACTGTCAATGGAAGCATTGAACGAGTTGCGCACTATTGGCGCGTGGAAGCAGATGTCCGAGGAGTTCCCCTGGAATGAGGAGCAACTTGAACGCTTCAAGAACAACGTGGACTGGAACCTGGTGTCCACCAACGAGAATGTGGCATGGAGCATCTCTCTGATTGAGCGCTTCAAGAACCGTTTGAACTGGAAAGAGTTGTCGCAGAACGACAGCAACCATCTCTTCCAGCCAGAGATTATCCGCGCATTCGCCGATTACTGGGATTGGTCGGAACTCTCTGGCCAGTCGGGATGGACTCCTGGTCTGGTTGAGGAGTTCAAAGAGCGTATCGACTGGGGTGCGCTGGTGGATAACGGAGGACTGGATGACGATAGTTTCTTCACCGAGGCGTTCTTTATCAAGTATTTCGACTACATCCAGTTCAAAGATTTCTCGTACCAAAAACCCTGCCGTTTCCGTACCAGTTTATGGAACAAACTCTGCGAGGAGATCTACAAGAAACTGTCGGATGAGGTGTCCGGCTTAACCAAGAAGTAATTTACTTTCTTTGCAGTTCGGGGATGGTGTTTTCCCAATCCATACCCCGAACTGCTTTAACCCAGACCACAGATAACGCCATGAGTACAGATAACACAAAATATGTCTTCAATTATGAGGTAGAAACCTCTTTATGGAAGAATCCATTCAAGAAAACCATTACCGACGAACTTGAATATGCAAAATTCAAACAACAAAATGCCTATCACGACCTTAAACAGTTTGTCGGTGATGACCCATTAACGGCGAGAAAGCAGGCATTCAATTATCTGCGCAGCATGATTGAGGTGATGTGCGAGAGTATCGGAAAGCCATACAACAACTACTGGCAGGCCGTAAGTGACCTCCAGCCGCTGCTCCGTGCCGACCATCCCTTGGCTCATCAACGCCTATGCAATATCCAGTTCGACGATGACCTGCTCTGCGGTGTTTCGCTCACTTTACATGTGGAGAAAGGCAAGAAACGTGACCGTGTTGCTATCTTCAATCTTGGAGTGTATGATGACAACCACAAGGAGGAGATCCTGTCCGATGTAGTCTATTCCGTCGTAGAGCTTGAACGCGAGCGGAGATACTACAACTTGGCCAGAATACCCGTCAGAACCGAAAAAATCGACTTCTCCGGCATAGGAATGGCAGATGCAGAAGTAATGTCAAGTCTTATGGACTGGAAGGAGTTCACCGATACTTTTGCCGACACCGACATCGATGCCATCCTCGACACCGCAGCCATTTATGACCGGCAATGTGAATTGCCAATCACTTGAATTTGGTCAAATGAAAAATCAATCGTATCTTTGCACCGCATAAAAAGAATGAAGTATGGCAACAAAAGAAACCATTGACGTGGCATTGGTCTATGACTTTGACGGCACTCTGGCACCTGGGAATATGCAGGAGTTCGGTTTTGTGCAAGCCATTGGCAAAGACCCCAATGAGTTCTGGAACAGAACGTATGAAATGGCTGTCGGCAACGATGCCAGCACCATACTGTGCTATATGTACCTGATGCAGCAAGAAGCAAAGGCCAATGGGATTTCATTGAAACGCGAGAATTTCAAGAAGTTCGGCTCAATGATAAAACTGTACCGAGGTGTCGAGGAATGGTTTTCGCTCATCAACCAGTATGGCAAATCAATAGGCTTAAA
>JAEEGH010011422.1_pt1 | contig 20153 bp, 20 predicted proteins | sample 9134181 | NCBI WGS metagenome assembly JAEEGH01 (sample SAMN16246544, study PRJNA631951) | gut metagenome | biome: gut microbiome; feature: rumen; material: DP-attached | host: Bos | place: Iran: Karaj | collected 2018-10 | reverse complement strand
CACCAACCAATACACCCAAACCTACAGCATCGGCGGGGAATGAACAATCAACCTATATGCTGAACACAAACACACACAAGTTTCATAGGATGGGTTGTAGAGAAATTAAAAAGATGAAAGAATCAAATAAATGGGAGTATACGGGGACCATTGAGGAAATAGAGGCTATGGGTTATGTGCCTTGCAAGGTTTGTAACCCACGTTAGATAATAAAACCGGAAGAAACATGAACTGTATTATCGCTAAAAGCAGCTTCTCGAGGAACTTCTCAAAAGAGGCGCTATTTCACAAGGGTAGCATGATAAATCATTACATGATCTGACTGTGAAAATGGGAACGGTGGGTAAATAAACCGGAGGTTTAGAATCCATAAAGCATCAGCAATACCAAAGAACAGGAGACGAGAAGGGTACTTGCAATGATAACAAAAGTGATCTTGATGGCGATCTGTACTACTATGGTGTTTTGCATGAGTGCATGTTCGGGGAATACAGAGATATCAAACGATGATCAGGATGGCGAAACTGAAATATCGACAGCAGACACTGGTGAAACAGGCAGTCCGGAAGATAATACCATGCCGGAGGGAGAGCCTGCAGGAGAAAATGGATCAGCAGATGACACAACTATCGGAGAGAAGACGATGATAATGAAGATTGGCGATACCAGCGTCAGTGTGGACTGGGAAGATAATCAGGCAGTAGAAGCACTTAAGGATATGGCTGAAAATGGGGATATTACCATACAAATGTCCATGTATGGCGGTTTTGAACAGGTGGGGGCGATTGGAAAGAGTCTTCCGAGGGATGATAAACATATGACAACATCATCAGGAGACATAGTTTTGTATTCAGGAGATCAGATGGTAGTGTTCTATGGTTCCAACAGCTGGTCGTATACAAAGCTTGGCCATATATCTGATAAAGATGGATCAGATATGACGGCTCTTCTTTCAAGCGGCGACGTTACTATAACGATCAGTTTGGGACGATAGAAGAAAAAGCGCAAATTCGAACAAAGCATTATAGAACAGCCGACCGCAGGACTTCCGGTGAAGTATTGCGGTCGGCTTGATTTGCATCATGCAGTATGTATAGCGTCATTTTTTGCCAACAGATAGAGACAATATTGATTCATGCTTATGCCTTCCTGTTTGGCGTGAACGGAAAGGGAGCGGTGCAGAGTTTTCGGCATTCTGAGTTTGAACTGACCGGAAAAGTCGTCTAAATCCGGATCTTTTAAAGGCTCAGGAATATCAATACCTTCCTCGAGGGCGGCTTCCAGCCAAGCGCGTTTAGCGTCTAAAGCTTCGGTGATGATCGCCTCGGGAGTATCGGCACATGTAATACATCCCGGAAGTTCAGGATAGCGTGCTCCGTATCCGCCTTCTTCGGTATCGGGAATGATTTCAAGACGATATGGAAGAGACATATAATACTCAATTGTTTTTTTCATCGGCATCCTCACTTTCTATAACTTCTTTGACCATAATGATATAGACACGTTTAATAGGCTCGTGAACAGGAATTGTTATCGGCTGACATCCCGGCTTTCGAAAGGTTTTGTGACTGCTGCCGCCTGCGGGACCTTTCATGGTATAACCATATGCTTCTAAGATCTTCCTTACTTCATCGAAACGCAAGTTCTTATCAAGGGATTTTATTCTTTCGAGAAGTTTATCAAATTGTGACATTGTTGCCTCCTGTTCATACTATCATTATACATGGTGTCGTATGTGGTGTCAAATAAAATGTTGTTTATATTTGGTCAGATGATCCAACAATGAGTATGCTTTAGTTGAGATAACAGTTGCCTTGAAAATGCCTGGAATAGTGGTTTGAAGTTGGGATAATGGGACTTTAAAAATCTTGTCTGTTTTGGTAAAATTTATTTTATGGGAAAATTATCCGAACGTTGGCAAAAACTGACGTCCGGGCTTGTGAAGGTAATTATACGCCGGGAGTGGAGAAGACGGAACATGATTGTTTATGACGGGTTAAAAACAGATTTTCTTACCAGTTGTGAGCGTGATTCTATTGCAATTGAGATTGAAGAAAACATTTTAACAAAGCTTGGAAGGCATACACCTGCAGCCGAATTCAGAGCATGGGAAAACTCTTTGAATTATATGTACAAGGTTCTTAATGACAATGAGATTCCCGGTGATGCAGGCATAGCGATCGAATTCAATATTCCTCAGACTTCCAAGAGGGTCGATTTTATGATCTCGGGATATGATAGGAAAGAAGAGCCCAATGTTGTTATTGTGGAGTTGAAGCAGTGGGAATCTCTCTCGGAAGTGCAGGGGACAGATGCGCTTGTAGAAACTTTTGTCGGTGGAGGAAATCATAGGGTTGTGCATCCTTCTTATCAGGCATGGTCATATGCGCAATTGATACGTGATTACAATCAGGAGGTCCAGGAAAGTAATATTATCCTGAACCCGTGCGCATGCCTGCATAATTATATCAGGCATGCCAACGATCCCCTGGATGCAGATCAATACAGGGATTATTTGGAAGAAGCTCCCGCATATACAAAGGGACAGTTGGAAGATTTGCGGGCATTCATAAAAAACTCGGTTTGCAAAGGCGACCATGAAAACTTGCTGTATCGTATAGACAATGGCAGAATACGTCCGTCAAAGAGCCTTCAGAATGCTATTGGATCGATGCTGAAGGGCAATCGTGAATTCATCATGATAGATGAGCAAAAGGTTGCATATGAGGAGATTCTGAGACTTTCCTTGCAATGCCAAAAAGATATGAAAAAACGGACTGTCATTGTGAAAGGCGGTCCCGGAACGGGCAAAACCGTGATAGCGGTTAATCTTCTGGCTGAACTGACACAAAGAGATCAGCTTGTTCAGTATGTCTCAAAGAACAGTGCGCCAAGGCAGGTTTATCTGAAAAAACTCAAGGGTCAGGTAAAGAAGAGTAGTGTTGATAATATGTTCAAGGGCTCCGGCACTTATACGGAATCAGGATGCAATGTTGCGCATACTTTGCTTTGCGACGAGGCGCACCGCCTGAATGCAAAGTCGGGAATGTTTCATAATATGGGCGAAAACCAGATCAAGGAGATAATCCACGCGGCTTTTTGCAGTGTCTTCTTTATCGATGAAAGCCAAAGAGTTACGATGGATGATATAGGATCTGTCGAAGAGATTGAAAAATGGGCGAGGGCGGAAGGTTCAGAGATAACATATCTTGAGCTCGAATCTCAGTTTAGATGCAATGGCTCGGACGGGTATCTGGCCTGGCTTGATGAAGTGCTAGACATTCGAAGGACAGCTAATTATGACCTTGAGGGAATCGACTATGATATTCGCATATGTGATACCCCGGAAGAAGTGCGGGATCTTGTCGTAGAGCGAAACAGGGTGGCAAATCGCGCGAGAATACTTGCGGGTTATTGCTGGGAATGGCTTAAGACGGAGCAGAACAATACCGACTATCATGATATTAAGATAGGCGATTTTGAAATGAGCTGGAATCTGGGGAACGGAGAGCCTTTTGCGGTAAGCGACACGTCTGTAAATGAAGTGGGCTGCATACATACATCTCAAGGTCTGGAGTTTGATTATGTCGGAGTTATCATCGGAGATGACATGAGATTTGAAAATGGTCATGTAATAACTGATTTTACCAAACGGGCAAGAACCGATCAATCGCTGAAAGGGATCAAAAGCCTGTTTAAAGAGAAACCGGAAGAAGCTAAGAAGCGCGCAGATGAGATAATCAAAAATACATATAGGACTCTTTTGACCAGAGGAATGAAGGGTTGCTATATTTATTGTACGGATCCGGGGATGTCGGATTATTTGAAAAAGAGACTGGGGAGTGTAAACAGAGTATGGAAATGCTCATAGAATTATTGCTTGACTGTATTTTAAGTCTGGTCGTTGATGGCGGGGTAGATGTCATGAGCGATTCTCCAAATTGCCGTAAATGGCCCAAAGCCGTAAGGATCGCGCTGGTTGCGATCACGCTGCTCGTATTCATTGCTGTTATAGGACTTATGATCGTTATCGGCGTATCTTTAATATCAGAAGGTAAGATTGCGGTAGGACTCTTGATCCTTGCCATTGCGCTTGGTTTCATATTGTTTTTGGCAGTCAGATTCATAATGGCATATAGAAGAAAACGATGAGGATACTGAATAACAAAGATGAAGATCCACGAACTCCATTATTCAAATACAAATACATACCTGATCGAAGGTGAGAAGGGAAAGCTGCTTTTTGACACAGGCTGGGCGGGGACGTTTCCGGCTTTTTGCAAGGCACTTGGAGAAATAAAGATCGCCGTTCAGGATATCGACTATATTCTCATTTCACACTATCATCCAGATCACATGGGGATAGCGCAGGAGATAGGGGATCAGGGCGGTGTGCTGCTGGTACCTGATGTTCAGGAAGGGTTTCTGCATGCTGTGGACCACGTGTTTGAAAAGGAAAAGAACAGGGCTTTTATCCCGGTCAGGGATGACAGGATCCGCAGGATAACTATCGATGAAGGGACTGCTGTTCTAAATGAGATAGGGATCGGGGGGAGGATCATTCATACACCGGGGCACAGTGAAGACAGCATTTCGCTTTTTCTTGACGGTGGTGATCTGTTTGTTGGTGATCTGAATCCGCTATATGAACTTGAAGCGCACAAGGGAACTGAGATCGAAGAAAGCTGGAATAAGCTGCTGGCATTGAAGCCGAGGCGGGTCCACTACGGGCACGCGAAGACGGCTGTTTTGGAGAATTTGAAGCTGGTCGTGCCCGCGCTTGAAGAAATGTGGTTCAGGGAGAGCCTTATGGCTGATGAAGAAACCATGGCATACAATCATTCCTGGGGAGGAACGATCCCGTTTCCGAGAGAGCAATGGGCGGAATGGTACGATCACTGGATCGTGGCTCATGATAACAAAAGATTTTACAGGTATTTGAAGGCCGAGAGCGGGTATGTCGGAGAAGTTGCATATCACTACGATACTGAATATGACGGCTTTGTTGCTGATGTGATAATCTTTTCAAAGTTCCGCGGGAAAGGATATGGAGCTAAGGGACTGGAAATGCTTTGTGCGGCAGCAAAGGAAAACGGCATATCCGTCCTTTATGACGATATTGCCATTGACAACACGGCGATCGGGCTCTTTTTGAAGCAGGGTTTTTACGAGGAATACAGAACAAAAGAAAAAATAGTCCTAAAGAAAGAATTATAAGTGCTATGAACAGAAAGAAACTAATGATAATAGGAGCCGTGCTTATAGTGCTCTGCGTGGCAGTGATCCTTTTACAGGGGCGGGTCTATGAAGATGTTATTCCGCTGTCACGGCTGGGAATAGGAGTGACCGAAGCGGATGCTGACAACATGCGTGTCGAGATAAGCAACGGCTGTGTTGAGCTTGTAAACAGGGCCACAGGTAATGGCAATCTGTATCTGACCTTTAAGGCGGTAAAACCGGGCAGGGATTTTCTTGAGATCTTCCGCGGCGAGGAGCATGTTTTTCTCGACGTGCTGCTAGTGCATCCCACTATGGTCATCACCTTGGAAACGTATTTCGGAAGGAGCGGTGGTACATGGATATTGCCCATCGCTGTTATCGTTTTTCTTGTTTTTCTGTTATGGGAGGCTGTCCTTGAATACCGGGAAGGAATGCGTGAAACACTGTACAAGTACCGCAATGTGCGCAATCTCGCCCGCATCATCTATCTGGTGGTGCTCACCGCTACCCAGCTGCTGGCGATGTTTGACACCACGGCTCTGGACATGGTGATCATGAAGCTGATGAATTCCGCTGCGCTGTTTTCTGCGCTAAGTTTTCCTGTTGCCATACTGATGTCTGTGTTTGTGACCGGATCAAATATACTGCTCATGAAGAAGGAAGGACGCAACTGGCGAAATATGCTGGGATGCTTTCTCGGCGTGCTCCTGTGCTTTCTTACCGTTTTACCGGAGATCATTTCAAACACTTTTATGAGAGCGGAATTTGCGGAGTTTCACAATCAGAGGCATCCGCTGGCATATATCGAAATGGGATTTGAGAGCATGATAAGCGTGCTTGTGGCATATCTCGAATGTATCCTGGCGGCCACTATCGTGCTCGCGATCAAGGCAGCCCGCTTTGTTCCCGCGTTTGATAAGGATTATATCATGATACTCGGGTGCAGGATCAGAAAGGACGGCACGCTCACAAACCTTCTGAAAGGCCGTGCGGATCGCGCGATAGAGTTTGCTAAGATGCAGGAAAACGCAAACGGGAAGAAAGTGATTTTTGTTCCGTCGGGCGGAAAGGGCTCGGATGAGGTGAAAAGCGAAGCGGAGGCGATACGCGATTACCTGGTTCAGACCGGGATCCCCGAGGAAAGGATACTGGTCGAGAATAAGTCCGAAAACACATATCAGAACTTTGGTTTTTCCGTGAAGCTGATGAAAGAAGATCCTGCGATAGCTTTTTCGACTACGAATTATCATGTGTTCCGCTCCGGCATTCTTGCGGCAAAGCAGGGGATAAAGGCTGAGGGCATCGGCAGCAGGACAAAGAGTTATTTCTGGATCAATGCTTTTGTGCGCGAATTCGTCGCGACATTGCATTATGAGTGGAAGTCTCACACGAAAGTGCTTGTTGTGATGTTTGCGGTGGTGGCCGCGATGGCCTACATGTTGTATCTGACAAACACGCTTTGAGCCACACCTTGACTCATGCGGATGATTTGAGAGTCGATGGGGACGGTTCTTTTCGACTCATGGAAGTTTAAGGAAAGGAAAAATGATGCATTACGAGTTTTCAAGCACGGATAAAGAGAAATTCAGTCTTCATGACTGTCGGGCCGCATCTGTTGAACTGGTAAATGAACGATTGATATTCAAACTACCTGATGGCTTCTTTAACGTTGATTATTCGCCGGATTGGCCAAATACCGGAAAGGCGGAGGTCGAATTTAAGATCGATCCGATGAGAGGCGTTTGCCTTTACGTATTTGCAGACGCGGGCGGACAGACGATCCGCGAGGAATATACGCTTGAGCAGATGGTTGAAAAGATCAACGGTTCCGAATGGGAACTTGAATTTGCTTACCGTTTTGACGGCTATGAGGAGATCCTGTATAAATGCTGGATCTGGACAGACCACGCACCGTGGTCCTATGAAGGGGAGCTGTGGATCGGAACAAAGGAGGATACGGTTTTCAGATGGGATTCCCCTGAAGCCAACTAAAACAATGAACATAGTATACAAAAAGCTGACCGGGAATGAACTGGGCAGGATCATCAAAATGAGAATAGATCATAGACGGCGATCTTAACAGGAACGGAGACAAGTGATGAAGAAAGAGACCATTGAGAGAATAAGAAAATTTACAATAGACCGTGACTGGGATCAGTTCCATTCCCCGGAAAACCTCGCCAAGTCGATCGTTATCGAGGCAGCGGAGCTTTTGGAGTGCTTCCAGTGGGACAATGAAAAATACGATGTGGAGCATGTAAAAGAAGAACTGGCGGATGTCCTGGTCTATTGCAGGGACCTGCTTGATAAGCTGGGGCTTGATGAAGACGAGATCGTGAATGCCAAGATGGATAAAAACGAAGCAAAATATCCCGTGGACAAGGCAAAGGGGAAGGCTGATAAGTACGATAAATTATAGGTTCTGCCAAACTTGTTGCGCGCGGCGGTAAAAAAGATCGGAGAACACGGTCATGTCGAAATACGATGAGATCCTTAAACTTGAACAAACGCTGAAAAACGATCAATATGGTGAAATGATCCGGGACGACACGCATAAGGGCACAATGGACGATCCTATCCCAATGCCCTATATCAGGTATTATGACGCTGTAAATAAACTGATCGAAGCTGTGTACGCTTTTCACAAAGCACATCCGGAGTATGGCCTGGACCGATATACCGAAGTGCTTGAAGAAAACGGCTGCGGCGGTACACAGCTTGACAACGTTGACGTTTCCGCCATGGACGGAAAGTGCCTTATGGCGCTGTTCATAAGCCTTGTGCGGGGTGAACGCTTCTGTGACGGGCTGATACTGGATAATCTGAAGAACGGTGCTGTTTTGAGGTGGATCGGGAGATTAAAGCAGGTGAATGCCGATATGACAGCCGGAATGCGGCAGATATCGATAAAAAAGACCGACATTACCGGGCTGGACAGCGATGCGATAGTCAATGCTGCAAATTCTGCATTACGGGCAGGCGGCGGCGTGTGTGGGGCTATTTTTTCCGCAGCAGGCGAGCGCGAATTACAGGCGGCCTGCAACAGGATCGGGCATTGTGACACAGGTTCCGCTGTTATCACTCCCGGTTTCCGGCTGCGGGCAAAATATGTTATCCATGCTGTGGGCCCTCAGTGGAGGGGAGGAAACCATGACGAGCCGAAATGCCTATACAATGCATATTACAGGGCATTGGAGCTCGCAGCTGAAAACGGCTGCAAGTCTGTCGGCTTTCCTTTGATCTCAGCGGGGATATACGGCTATCCCTTGTCTGAAGCATGGCGCGTAGCCATGAGCGCATGCGGAGACTTCCTCGCTGCACATAAAGGTGCCGGATTGTCGGTAGTTTTTGCTGTTCTGAGCGATGAGATATTTGAGCTTGGGCAGGAGATATTGTCAGAGAGCCTTTGCAACGCAGATTAACATGATTACCTGCCCGGTTCACCGGGCTTATTTTTTTACCCAAAAAAGAAGTTGACAAATCAACAAGTGAGTGCTAATATCCGAAAATGTTGACAAATCAACATCAAAACAAACCATCAAAACTAAACAGTGAGGACACCATATGAGCGATGACAAGAAGACACAGATAATAATCGATTCCACAACGGATCTCGCGGAGGGATTCAGGGACAGGGTCAGAGTCGTGCCGCTGATAGTCTCTTTCGGAGATAAAGAGTATGTGGACGGAATAGAACTCAGCCGCGATGAATTTTACAGGAAACTTGAAAGCGGGGATGTGCTACCGAAGACCAGCCAGGCTTCGCCGGCAGCCTTTGAGAGCGTATATCGCGAGGTGAGAGAAAAGGGGATGAACGGGATCGTGATCACGTTGTCTTCAGAGCTTTCCGGCACCTATCATAGCGCTTGCGTTGCGGCGGAAGATTACCCGGAGATACGCGTGGTTGATTCAAAAAATGTTGCCGTAGGGGCGGGGATACTTGCGGAATATGCCGTGATCTGCGCTGAAAACGGGATGCCTGCGGAGCGGATTGCGGAAGAACTTGAAAACAAAAAGAATGACATTTGCCTTATTGCGATGCTGGATACTCTTGAATTCCTTTGGAAAGGAGGAAGGCTTTCAAGAACGGCGGCCATCGCAGGCGGACTTTTGAATCTGAAACCGGTGATCACGATAAAAAACGGCGCTGTCGTGGTGCTCGGAAAAGCGCGTGGTGCAAAGAAGGCCAACAACTTACTGGTTGAACAGATCACCTCAAATGGTGTACAATACAATATGCCTGTTTTACTTGGATATTCGGGAACGTCGGACGCGCTGCTGCAAAACTATATTTCCGACAGCAAGGCGCTTTGGGAAGGCCATCTGGACAAGCTGGAAAGCTCGCAGATATGCAGCGTTATCGGGACGCATGCGGGACCGGGAGCGGTTGCGGTGGCTTTTTTCAAAGAGAGGGCAGCAGACTAGACGGGAATGATCGGAAGGGTGATGGTATGTCACGTTTTGAACAGTTTACGGTATCGATATTCAGCATAACTCATTACTGGAACAAAATAGCCACTGAAGAGATGCGCGAGCACGGACTTAAAGGGGCATATGCGCTGTACCTCCTCATCTTGGACACTGCAGGCTCTGACATTACAGCAGCAAAGCTTTGTGAAATGACGCAGCGTGACAAAGCCGATGTTTCAAGGGCTGTGTCGCTTTTTCAGGAAAAGGGTTTTGTCGAGGCATACGGTGAAAATCGATACCGTGCTCCGATAAAGCTGACCGACAAGGGAAAGAGCATAGCCGCAAAGATCAGGGAAAAGGCCGACAGTGCGCTGCAGACCGCGGGGGCGGGGCTGTCGGACGAGATGCGCAGCAACATGTATAAAGCACTTGAGATAATCTCGGAAAACCTGAGGGAAATGTGCGATGACCCTGCCGCACGATGAGGGAGAGATAGAGAAGTTTTATTAAAGGAACGTGAGGTAACATATGGATTCGATTTTGATCAAAGATACAACGCGCGAGGAGCGTGAGAGGATCGTACGGGAATCTCTTGGGAATATCAGTGGGGCATGCGACGGCTGTGCCGCAGGGCTTGCGGACATGTATCAGGATTACATTGACGGTAAGCGTGAGATAAGGGATATCAACATGGAATTCCGTGCGCAGTATGAATCAGGCATAGAAGGCCCGGAAAAGGGCGGGTGCGGATACGCGAAATAAGGTCTGTTATTGCGCTGATCTTTACGTTTATTTTTGAAACGGCTCGAAGTATATTATCCTTAGCGATAAATGCCATTTTTGGTGTGAGAGGAGGGTTTTCATGAAAATGCGTAAAATTACAGCGGTTTTGCTGACGGTGCTGGTTTTAGTGAATCTTATCGGGTGCTCTTTGCAAGGAGTGAAGGATACCGTGGTCGGCTGGTATTCGGCTGTTGATATCGACAAGTTCAAAGACGGCTGGAATGCGGCCGTTGAGTTCGTTGAGGATAAATATTCCTCAGTTGTGACTGACGAATACATAGCAAGCGTTGAGGAAGCCATAAACAAGCTGAAAGCGGATATCGGTTCGGCAGCGGATCAGGCCGTGGATTTCGCAAAAGAGACTGTGGAAAAAGGGCTTGAAACACCTGTGATCCAAAAGGTCATTGACATAGGACAGGCCATCTATTCGATCTTTAAAGAAGCTGTCACTACAGGGGAGTTTGATGAAGCGGCTTTGGACGACATTGGTCTTGAGGAAGTGATATCATCACGAAAAGGCTTTGTCGAGGGCGCGGTAAGCCGTGCCATGGTCACGCTCTGTATGGACGGAGCATTCGGAGAGGCCTTGATCGAGGCAAGTCCCGCTGTTGTCGCGGCGCTTACGGTTCTGGTTATCGAGGCGGGTGTCCACGGATATGAGTTGTCAAAAGGTCTTATCACTGCTGAAGATTTTGGAAAAGTAATGGCCGACCGTATCATGGTCGGAACGATATCGATCCCCACGACGACTCTCATACTCGCAATACTTCCTGCCACAAGGCTTGCGGTGCTTGCAGGCTGTATGGCGGGCGGAATGGTGTCTGGTCTTGGATATAACGCGGCAAAAACTGCGATCACTGAATTCGTGGACGGTGGAGGCTTTGACACCGTAGTTCCTACAGAAGTGGTGGGGATCATGGGTATGATAAAAGACAAGATCACGATGCTGGTGTCGGAAAGAGCAGAATGAATACGAGCTCAGTACTTGGAAGTGTTTGCGGAAAGAAAAACAGAGGTAAAAAAATGCAGATCGAATTAGTCAGACTGGTAAAGGGAGATCCGGATATCGGTGAATTGATCCGGATCGAACACGAGCCATCCGTATCCAGATACGTACATTCCGCCGATAATTTTTTCGATTATGTAACTGAGACGGAAGGCGTTTATTATCATAAAATAATGGCTGATGGCGTCACCGTCGGCGGGATCCAGGGAGATATCAACGGGGATATCATATATCTCGGTGTTTATGTCAGTGAAAGATACAGGCGGCTCGGGATAATGGAGGAGTCGCTTAGGAAATACTTTTCCATGATACCGCGTTGTGTGAACACAATAGAAGTCAGTATTGAAGATACCAATATCCCATCATTGCAACTGTTCCGAAAACTGGGATTTGAAGCTGTCGGACAGGAGCAGGTACTCATAATATTCAGGTTTCGGCTCAATGAACAAAACCAGATCGGTACAGTATAATCGGATCATAGGGAGGAAGGGTCATGAAAGAGTTTATCAAAGGTGCAAATCCGTATATGCCGCTTTGGGAGCACGTCCCCGACGGGGAACCCAGAGTGTTCGAGTATAACGGGGAAAAAAGAGTCTATGTTTACGGCTCTCACGATATAGAAAAAGACAAATACTGCGGAAGAAATTATGTGGTCTGGTCGGCTCCGGTGGATGACCTGACGGACTGGAAATATCACGGGGTCTCATATGAAACACACTATGACTCGATACTTTACGCGCCCGATGTTGTTCAAAAGGGCGATACTTTTTATCTTTATGCGGCGGAAAGGTGCGGAAGCCTTATAGTGGTGGCTTCATCCAAGACTCCATGGGGGCCGTTTACGGATCCCGTCGAGACAAAACTGGGATTTGACCCGGGGATACTTGTGGACGATGACGGAAAGGTCTACGCCTATTGGGGCGGTTGCGCTGCCCCCTGCTATATTGCGGAACTTGAAGATGACATGGCGACCATAAAAGAGGAGACTATAGTTTCCAATCCCATGGGACATTCCACCTGTCCCTGGAATCCCGTGGACGACGGGCACATCTCGCTTGCTGACGGTTTTTTTGAAGCATCCAGCCCCAGAAAAGTGATGGGAAAATATGTTTATATCTTCTCAAAGCGTTATGAGGTGCCTGTTCCCGAGCTTGGTGTATTTGAGCCTTGCAACGGCTTTCTCTCATATCGCGCGGCCGACAGTCCGTTCGGACCTTTCCGCGATGGCGGGGACATCAGCTTTAACGGGGGAGAGATCCTTCATGACAGTGAGGGAACGGGAACCATGACATACAGATGGGGCAACAACCATGGCTCCATAATGGAAATAGAAGGGCAGTGGTATGTTTTTTACCACCGCCAGACAGGAAAAAACGAGTATTCGCGTCAGGCAATGATGGAACCAGTTGATGTGGCGCTCGGAAAAGACGGCAGACTTTACATCGGAGACGTCAAATATCTGGCGGGAGAACCTGTGTCGTCAAAGCCTGTTGAAATGACTTCTCAGGGACCACACATAAACGGACTCGACGCTTACAAATGGATATCCGCGGGATATGCCTGCCACCTTTACGGAGGCGGTAAAACAGCATATATCGAGCCTGTGTATGAGGAGCGTGACGACATATCGATGCCTGTATCGGACATCACATCAGGCACCACAGTGGGATTTAGGTATCTGCAGTTCGGATGTGTTTCTGCAAAGACGGTGACGGTCGTTCTGGCAAAGCCCGCAAAGGTTACGGTTAAGGTGCATCTGGATTCCCATAAAGGACGCGTGATCTCAACGATCGGTTTTGACGGAGCAAAAACCGAAGAAACCGGGAAGATCGCGGGGGGCGTGATCGGAAAACATGCGGTATATTTTGAATTTCTGACGGAAGATAAAGAAACGGCCTTAAGCTTCGACCGGTTCACATTTGATAGATAAGGCAAACAAGAAAATCCCCCTTTCAGGCGGTCCTGAGAGGGGGATTTTACTTTCCCAAAAGACTCTAATATCTGAACGATTCTCTTATCTTTTTGCCCTTGGGCCACTGGATGCTGTAGGAGACCTTGAGCTCTTCGGAAGCGCCGGGCTTTGCGATGATATTCCATTTCACAATGCCTGTTTCCTCGTCTTTTTCGCCCTTTGACAGCTCCTGTACATCGACCGAGACCTGTTTGTCCGTGGAGACAGGGATGCTGTCCTTTACCAGGACTTTCAGGTCTTCATTTGATGTGTTCCTGAGCTTTATGGTATAAGCACACTGCTTTTTCTTCTGGCCTTTGAGCAGCACATCCGAGATCTTTACGGGGCTTTCTTTGCGGGATACGTTCACGCGCTCATCGGCGCCGAGAGAAAGCTCAAACTCGTTCTCTTCGGTCTCGGGATCCACAAATACCTCGCCCGCATAAGCGTCTTTTACGTACACCTTGGCTGTGGAAGCGGGGAACGGCCAGTCCTCAGCCTTTACGGCAGCGCTGAGGAAGACTTTGTCGTTTACCGAAGGCACGGTGAGCAGCCTGTAATCGGCATTTATCTCAAACCGGCTGAGCTCGGCCACGTTTCCGTCGTTGCCGCGGAGGACGTCTTTGGTACCGGGAAGCTCAAACACGGTCATGGTCTCCTCGTTTGAGACCATTGCCTGAGGCATTACGGAATCATAGACTGCAGTATCTTCTGTGACACAGGCTTCTTCCACCGCTCCGGCGCCCATAAGAGCGGCCCTTGGGACTGCCGTTTTGTTCATGTAGAGCATCTTCGCGGGTCTTTCTTCATAAAGACCGATCTCTTTTTTCATGACCTTCGGAAGATCGTGGGAGACAGACGGATTTCCCGTGTACAGCAGCACCTGTGCGTCCTTCCAGTCTTCCCGCGTGTTCTGTCTGAACCTGGCCTTCATGATGACCGAAAGAGGCTCCTTGTCAGAACTGTAGCGCACTTCGTATAGCGGGGACCAGGTCGCGGCATGCTCGGAATATCTGATCTCAAAAGGATATTCCCCTTCGCGCTCGGCAATGAGCTCGGCCTTTATGACGGTTTCGCGCTCAGATGCCTGATTCTTTGCAAGCTCATCTTCAAGATGCTTTTTTTCTTCTTCAAGAGCATTCAGTTTTTCGTAGTAAGTCATGAGATGCCCCGGAAGCTCCGACAGGTATTTTTCCTGCTCTTCGATCGTGATATCCCTGCGGTTTTGGAAATTTGCGTTTGCCTTGCGGCACTGCATCATTTCCTTTATCGTCTTTATATTAAAATCCACTGCATCGATCTTTTGCTCGAGTTCTTTGGTCTTAAGGCGTTCTTCACCGTCCACGGAAAAAGCATTTACAAAATTGATGTCCGCGGTCACTATGCCCTGCACTGTGAGCAGACGGACACTGTCGATATCCGCTGTCTCAGTGAGTCCTGTGATATAAGCGGTGTTTTTTCCCGCGCTGAGCCGCATGGTGCCTTTTCTGGTGACGATAGCGCTGTTTCTGTAGATCTGTACCTTTGAAACGATAGTTTTTGCCATTTTTCTGCCTCCCCATGTTCTTTTGTGTCTCTTAAAAAGAGCTTTGTTAAAGTGTAACAGAAAAAACGCGGCAGGTCAATCGAGCAGGACTTGAAGTAAAGCGGCTTCCGCTTGTGAAAACAATGGGGTTATGCTAATATTATCTTAAGATTTATCTGCAGAAAGTGATGAAGTTATGGAACAGTTTTCAAGAACAGAATTATTATACGGGCCGGAGACGATGGAAAGATTTGCGGCTTCCAGAGTCGCGGTGTTTGGCGTAGGCGGAGTGGGAGGCTATGTGGTCGAAGCTCTCGCAAGGACCGGGATCGGCGCCCTGGATCTCATAGATAATGACAAGGTCTGCGTTTCAAACATAAACCGCCAGATAATCGCCACGACGAAAACAGTGGGCAGATACAAGGTGGACGTGGCGGAGGAAAGGGTGCATGACATAAACCCCGAGTGTCAGGTGAGGACACATAAGATATTCTTCCTTCCGGAAACTCAGGACCGGTTTGATTTTCATGACTATGATTATGTGGTGGACGCGATAGACACCGTCACCGGAAAGCTTGCGATCATAGAAAAAGCAAAGGAAGCCGGCGTGCCGGTCATTTCTTCCATGGGCGCGGGAAACAAGCTCCACCCCTCGATGTTTGAAGTCGCCGATATATACAAGACATCTGTCTGCCCGCTTGCAAAGGTGATGCGGCATGAATGCAGAAAAAGAGGCATAAAGTCGCTGAAAGTCGTGTATTCAAAAGAAGAGCCGGTTCGACTCACAGAACAGGGGAGAGTACCGGGGTCAACTGCTTTTGCGCCTTCTGTTGCGGGGCTTATAATAGCCGGAGAAGTGCTTAACGACATCGCTGCAGGCATACATTACTGACGGTGAGCCTGATAGTATTCTCCGAATCTCACAAAGACATCGTCACCGAAAGTTTTTTTATAGAGGCCGGTGAGCACTTCGCGGTCCGCTTCCGACGGGTCGCCCCAAAAGCTGTCATATCCGTAACCGGCAGCTATGCAGGCATTTGTATAGTCGATAAGAAAGTGGTCTCCGTAAGTCTCTTCAAGGAAGGAGCACATCATACGGCCGAGCGTATACTCGTCTCCGCGGTCTGCGTGCGAGAGATCGGAATAGTCGTTTCTGAATACTTCCTCTGCATTTTCCGGGGTGATTTCTTTTGCAACACTGTAGGAAAGATTATCGGACAAGTGTCTGGCACTTCCTTCAAAGTCGGAAGACACAGACGAGAGTGCCTTTATCACTTTTTCCATAACATAGTCCGCGCATCCTTCCGTAAGTATCTTTCCGTATGTTGCATATCTTCTTGTAAGAACGTGCGTCAGCTCATGCGCGATCGTACAATAGTCTATGTGATCCATGCGTCTCCATGGATTGTCCCTGTATGCAGGAACGGCATTCCACACATCCATACTGAAAAGTTCATATTCAACAAGAGTCAAAAAACTTGAGTCGGCGCACGAGATATACCCGGCGCTTTCTTTATCCACTTTGATGTAGATCTGCACTTTATTGCCAAAGTCAAATCCCTCCCAGGGATCATAACCATAATCGACGGTGGAGTTGTCGACCTTATAGGTGCGCTGCCCCACATCAAAGGAAAGCCCTGTCAGCTCCTCCATCTTGTCTATGATGAGAGACACGTTGTCCGCATAGTCTCCGGGAAGATCCGAGCCGGTCTCAACTATCAGGAAAAACCTGTCTCCCTCTATGTAGCAAAGTTCGTCGGCAATCAGATGATCGTCACGGTTTCCGCTGAGAGTGACCTGTGGCGGGTAGAGCGCGGGATCGTTTGTGGGTGTGGGAGAGGGTGTGGCTGTGGCCGTAGGCGTGGGAGTGGTTGTAGGCGTGGGTGTCGCTGTAGGTGTGGGCGTGGCCGTAGGTGTAGGAGTGGTTGTAGGTGTGGCTGTGGCCGTAGGAGTGGGCGTCGCAGCAGGCACCTCTTTTTCAGCATCGGAGCCGCAGGAAACAAATGACGCTGAGAGCATCATTATGGTAATCAAAGTTATCCAGAATCTTTTATTCATCAACAGATCCCCCAATAAATCTTTTGCGGTATCCCGCTGTTTCAAAATTCTATCATCGATCCCTGCAGAAAACAAGTGCATAGCCCGATGTTGCCATTTTTTCTTAACAAAGATGCCATTATTGTCTTTAAAAATCGCTCTCGTTTTGATATCATTAAAAAAACACGCGGAGGGAAGGTATGAAAAAGATCGCTTTGATCAGTGACGGATGGCGCAGATTTGTGACCTACGGGTGGGTCGACGGGATAATGAAGGGCGCCAGAGAACTTGGGGTTGACATATGTCTGTATACATTCAATACCAACGGAAATCTCAGTCATGACGAAAAGTACAACGAAGGCGAATATGCTCTTTACGAGCAGATAGATTATAACGACTTTGACGGCTTTATCTTTGACTGCTCAAATACCGAAAGGCCAGAGATCATCGCGGCTACCGTGGAAAGACTTAAAAAAGTGCATGTGCCCGTAGTGAGCCTTTCTTACTACGTTGAAGGCTTCCACTATGTCGGAAATGACAACAAAAACCTCATCCGCCAAGTGGTAAAGCATATGTACGACGTCCACGGCTGCCGGAAGATGGTGTTTGCCGGAGGTCCGAAGTACCATTATGAAAACATACAGCGCTTTGAAGCTTTTTGCGAGACTATGGAAGAACTGGGGCTTCCTGTCTCGGAGGAAAGCTATATGTTCGGCGACTTTGATTTTGATACCGGTGTCCGATATTTCACCGAGTGGGTGGAGGCCGGAAAAGAGTTTCCGGATGTTTTTGTCTGCGCAAACGACAACATCGCCGCAGGTATATGTAAAGAGGCGACAAAGCGCGGATATGAGATCCCGAGGGATTTTAAGGTCACGGGCTTTGACAATCTTGACAAAGCGGCTTATTACAAACCCCAGATATCAAGCGTGAACCACAATCGGGGCACCCTCAGCAACCGTGCTTTTGAAGTGCTGAACGCTCTGATGAACGGCGAAGAAGTAGAAACCTACACATACATGCACAGCGAGATCGTTCCCGCGGAGACCTGCGGCTGTCCGAACACCGGGCGCGTTGATTACCGCGATTACGCTAAATGGCAGATCGACTATACCGTTGAACTGGACCGCCATGAGGAACACACGCTGGAGCTTGAAAAACGCTTTGCGGAATGCCGCAATATCAGCGGACTTTTTGACAGCTTTGCGGACTTTATCAGAAACATGGACTGCGCGGGGCTATTTATCCTGGTGGACAAGGCGCTCATGGAAGCCACGCCCGAGACCAGTTTTTCTGAGGAAAAACTCGACAAGGACTCGCTCATAGTCGTAGCGGGAGAGGATCAGGGAAAACGACTGTATTCCGTGAGAAACTATTCTGATGTCAGGGAATATCTCGCTTCTGCGGAACACACAAGGGATTATATGATCTTCCCCATCCATTTCAGAAACCAGAGAGTGGGAATGACGATACTCCTCGACCCCGATTTCCTGTACGACCATTATCTGTTCCACGATTCCCAAAATGCCTTCATCAGCAGGCTTCAAAACCTTTTTATCCAGACACAGCTTGAAAATGCGGCCGCAAGGATGAGAGGGCTTTACAACCGTGATGTTCTCACGGGTCTTTACAACAGGATCACCTACAACGAGATGATCCTTCCGAAGTTTGACGCATACCGCAGGGACGGCGTTATCTGCGCAGTATGCTTCTTTGATGTGGATCATTTCAAGACGATCAACGATACCTACGGGCATGACTTTGGAGACAAGGTGCTCCTCACGATCGCCGCGGCTCTTAAAGCCTACAAACCTCTTGACTCCTATGCTTACCGTTTCGGCGGTGATGAATTTGTCGTGTTCATACCTTATGCTTCCGAAGAAAAAGTCGGGCGCTTCATCGATCGTGTTCACGACGGGCTCATCGAACGGAACATTGCGGTGAGCAGCGGTGTGATCTATACCGATCCCGATTCTTCAAACACGCCCGAGGAATACCTCGTGATGGCTGACAAACATATGTATGAGGTGAAACGCGCGCGCCACGGAGAGATGGGCGCGAAACCAGTCGTCGGAAAAGCTTTTGTCAAGCCAAGGTTCCTTAAGGGCGCCGATGTTTCAAGCATTCCTGAAAAAGAAGACAGGGGACTTGTCTTTAAAGATACCGACGGTACCGCAAAAGATCCCCTGGAATTACTCTCTGAATATGGCGTGAATTCTGTCCGGCTCCGCATATGGAACGAGCCTTCAAACATGCCGGAATCAGGAGGATATTGCGACCTCGCTCACACCATAGCGATGGCAAAAAGGATCAAAGCCCGCGATATGCATTTAATGCTTGATTTCCATTATTCCGACTACTGGGCCGATCCCGGACAACAGAGAAAGCCCGCGGCCTGGGAGGGACTTGATTTTGAAAGCCTTACAAAAGCGGTCTATGACTTTACACATCACGTGCTTGCGGAACTCTCAAAGAACGACGCGCTTCCCGATATGGTGCAGGTCGGAAACGAGATCAGGAGCGGCATGCTCTTTCCTGACGGGGCGGTACCTCACTATCAGGCACTCGCATCGCTTGTAAATGCCGGGATCCGCGCGGTGCGTGACATTTCCGAAGATATCGAAGTGATGATACATCTTGACCAGGGCGGCCGTTTCTTTATACTCCGCGACTGGTTTGACGCCATGTTTGCCGCGGGAATGGAAAAGATCGATGCCATCGGTATTTCTTTCTATTCCTTCTGGCACGGCACATTCAAGGACCTCAAGGATTCCATGGCGCAGCTCATCGACCGGTACAAACTCCCGGTGTATGTTGTTGAGACTGCGCATCCCTGGAGGCATTGTCCCTTGGAGCATATCAACCCCGACATGATGAGGATGGCCGGTTTCACTGCGGGAGTGGAGGAACAGCGGAAGTCGCTTTCTCTTGTGATGCAGATCGCGTCAAATGTTTCCGGAGGCCGGAAGACCGGAGTTTATTACTGGGAACCGCTTTGCTTCCCGGACAAAAACATCGGCAGCTGGGACGAAAATATGGGCATGATGGACACGGAAGGCAGATTCCTTCCATCGTTTGCCGCTTTCAGGGACTTTGATCCGGCACATCCGGCAATCCCGAACATTGACAGATATATCGCGTCGCTCTACAGGAAAAAAGCGGAAGAACTCCCTCCGGCCGGGACCAATCTCATCCCGGGAGGAGATTTCACCGATATCACT